>PVMK01142701.1_pt1 | contig 16930 bp, 21 predicted proteins | sample 1853481 | NCBI WGS metagenome assembly PVMK01 (sample SAMN08533507, study PRJNA380276) | Marine sediment metagenome, whole genome shotgun sequencing project.
CGTGTCTTACCGGATCGCGCAAGGTCGTCTATACCCTGAAGACTCCCTATCGGGATGGTACGACTCAGGTGGCATTCGATCCTGTCGATTTCATGGCCCGCCTGGCGGCTTTGGTGCCGAAGCCCAGGGTCAATCTCACCCGCTACCACGGCGTCCTGGCCCCGAATCACCGCTTGCGTGGGGAGGTCACACCGGCCAGGCGTGGCAAGGAGCTGAAGAAGGCCGCCAATGCACAGGCAAGGACACCGGCAGAGTGTCACACGGCGATGACATGGGCGCAAAGGCTCAAGCGAGTTTTCAATATAGATATTGAAGTTTGCGAGCGTTGCGGAGGTGCTGCCAGGGTCATTGCCTGCATTGAGGAGCAGGAGACCATTGATCGAATTCTGGATTACCTGCGCAGGAAGGAACAGGATGCACCTGCTCAATCGCTCCTGGTGCCCCCGGGTGGGCGAGAAAATACGCACATGGGCATCTATCCCGGTTTCGTTCGCGCCAAAGACAAATGTAGTTTCAGAAAAAGCCATCTCGCGGGCTATTTTTACATCAGGTCCGCTGACAGGCCTTGCGCCGACGTGAATACAGCGAGTTGGTTTCCCGCCAGGGCCTGGTCAGTGAAAACATCCCAGAGCCGGTAGTGGTAGCTTTGTGTGGACTTTTCGGACCCCTGCTCCTCTGACGCAGAGTTACCGGCAATGCAGAACATCAGTAAAAAAAGGGCGATCAAACGCCGATACAGCTGTGTTCCGGACGGACAATAGTTAGTGGTCATACAGGACAGCACTTTCCTGGCCTCCACGCCGATCAAACAGACCATGATTAGCATAGTCGCAAATAGCGCTACTTGCCGCCCCCATATCTGTATCTGTTACGTTAATCTGGAGGCCGAATGTTACCTATAACCGAACGACAACCTTTCCTTCTACCTTGCCCGCAGCGATATGCGCTATGGCCGTGCGCGCTTCGTCAAACTCGAACACCTGGCAATCGGAGACTTTTAATTCGCCCTGGCGCCAGTGGTGCAGCAAGTCCTGGTGTGCGGCCATCACCTGCTCCGCGGAATAGCCGACAGGCATAGCGCCCACTAGAGAGATATTTTTCTTAACCGGGAACTCTCAAGCAATTGAACTCGGAGGCCAGGATGCTCGCCAAACCTGTGCATGGCCCAGAGAGGATAGACCTTCACACCCCCCGATTATGAGTCGGAAGGTGTGTGGCGAGGTTGGGTAGTAACTGGAAGAAAGGTAACGGGTTTTTCTGATGGAGTGGGGCAGGGTGACCGACACCAAGCCTATACCGAACCGCGTATTGGGCAATACCGAGCTGTTTTTCAGTAAGCGGAAGAATTGTAACAGCTTTTCGAAACCGAACTCCGAGATGGGGCCGAACCGAATGCAAGTCGACCGAGCTTTGAAGAACATCGTTGTCCGTGCCTCTGTCTGGTCTATTCAATCTCGGGCGCGCGGTAGCAGCAGGCAACTGGTCAGGGCTGAACACTATCGGGGTCTGAGGATGAGTGCGTTTGAAGAATGGATTAGGGCGGTTGTCTGATTGCCGCCGACTGGATTTACCTCGCCTCAAACACTTAACTTGTCACAACCCTCAAAAAACTTACGGGCAGAGTATATGAAGAGTTGTTGTTGCAAAGGGGCCTATACCCCGGGGCAGAAACTTCAGATCTACCCGTCGTACCAGACGTACTCGTCGTAGTTATTATGCTGGAAGGCGTTGGGGTAGTTGGCTTTTGTCGGGTTCGTCGAGTTGGGATCTTTACAGAGCGGGGGAGGGTGATTACTTGAGACGTGATGATGGATTTTAGTGGTCTAGTTGAGTTAACTTGTCACAAACGACTCAACGACTTAACTTGTCAGAACCAACAGCAGGCAGCGTACCATGAGCATTCAAGACATTGCAGTATCCCATAACGTTAAGAAGAAGCTGTTGCAGGCGGTGAAAGATGAGACGGTGTTGTTACAGGATGAGGATGGCGCTGTTGTGGTGAATGTTGCGGGTTATGTGGCATTGAAGGCGGATACTGGTACTGAGCCGCTGGAGGATTTACTTGGTGATGTTGTGTTTGATCTGAGTGCTGAGTATTTTGTGTTTGAGTGAGTGGGATAGAGCCAGTACCCACAGCATGCAAACAGGCAGAGTAATAGATTTTAAATCACTACTAGGTTTCTCCAATGAATAACGAACAATACTTTTACCGCACTGCAATATTTACCAGATGGGACAATCAGATTGCGCTGGTTGACATCAACCAACCCGATCGCGTCACACCACTGGATGACTGGCTGGGCACTGTAGTCTCGCTCGCTGACGGGCACCATCGTATTCAGCAGTTGATTGATTATGTGGGTAGTCAGTACACCGAGTCCCCTGCTAACCTTCAGCAAACGCTGCACTCAGTGATTGAACGCCTTCTTGAAGGAAATCTGATTGGTCTGAGTGACAGTGCTGTGACTTTGCCTTACTATCTGGCTGAGCCGATTGAGAATCTGGACCTGAAAGTTGCCCGCACGCAGATCGAGGAAGACGGCTTCAATGCCGGTGTAAGCCACTGAAAGGGATTGTTGCAATTGCATTGTTTGTCCACGATGGAGTAATTGCCTGGTATGCGGGAACCGTTCTGTTGCTCGGTACGCTGGCAGGGGGGTATTTTTCGGCGCATTTATCGAGGCGCCTCCCGCAACTAATGGTACGTCGATTTGTGATCTTTGCCAGCAGCGCCATCACGGTGTATTTCTTTTATGATACGTATTTCAGCAGTTAGGGTTGCGTGTATCTAACCTTCGAATAGGAACATTACTTTGTCAGGACCCCTGCACGGCTACAAGATTATAGAACTTACTTCCACCGTTTCGGGCCCGGTAGCTGGCATGATTCTGGGAGACCAGGGCGCGGATATTATTAAAATTGAGCCACCCATGATCGGCGATCTGGCGCGACATATGGGGGATATACGCAACGGTGTGTCGGCGATGTATGCCACGCTAAATCGCAATAAACGCTCACTTGTGCTCGACCTGAAAGACGCTGCCGACATGGACATATTTTTGCAGTTGGTACCCACGGCCGATGTTCTCATCGAAAATTATCGCCCTGGCGTAGTTGAAAAACTGGGGATAGATTATGAAACGCTGAAGCTGCTGAATCCCGGTTTAGTGTATGCCTCCATTTCAGGCTATGGCGAATCAGGCCCCTATCGGCATCGGCGCGTTTACGACCCCTTAATTCAGGCCACCACGGGCACGGCATCGCAACAAAACAGCGACAAGCCAGCTAATATTCGTACGGTAATTTTTGACAAGGTTACGGGCTATACCACGGCTCAGGCTATTACTGCGGCTTTGCTTGCGCGCGCTAAAACTGGCAGAGGCCAACGTTTGCCGATATCTATGCTGTCTTCGGCTTTGTATTTCCAGTGGCCCGACGTTATGTGGTCTCATACTTTTGAAGGCGAAGGTATTCAGGGTGGGGGGCCTTTGGCCGATTGGTTTGAGATTTTCAAAACAGCAGATGGTTTTGCAGCCATTATTCTGGTGACATCAGACGCCTTTGAAAAGCTATGTCAACTGCTTGGCCTGCAACTACATTTGGATGAGCGCTACAGTTCCCTGCCCGCTAGATTGGCCAATATGGAGACCATGCGTCAACTGTTGGAGGAGGCCATGATAGGCTGGTCGACTGAGGATTTGTGCACTGAGCTTGATGCGCATGACGTGCCGGTAGCCAGAGTCAATTCGTTGGACGAGATGCTCAACGACCCGCAAATAGCGGAGCAGGAGGCAGTTTGCCAGGTTGAGCACCCGGTTGCGGGCAGCATGCGTATCGCCAATACACCATTCCACTTCGAAGGGCAGGGCACACTGCCAACGTTGCACGCGGCCCAGTTGGGTCAACACTCCACAGAAATTCTTAAAGAGTTAGGGTGTTCTCAGGAGAACATTGACCGTATTGAACAGCGGGAGCAAAAAAACCGCGATATCATGGCAGGTTTTAGCCTGGCCCAGGCCAAGTAATTAAAGCGCCCTACGCCGAAGAAGTCTTTATCAAAATCAACGGTAAACAGGATTATCTGTGGAGAGCCGTAGATCAGGACGGCGAAGTGATTGATGTATTTATCCAGGCCAAGAGGGATGGGGCTGCGGCTAAGCGATTCTTCAGGCGCTTGTTACGAAGTCATGGCAGCGAACCCAGAAAGATCGTGACAGATAAACGGCGAAGCTATGGCGTAGCGCATCGAGAGTTGATACCTGAGACGATCCACAGTACCGGGCAGTATGAGAATAATCGAGCTGAGCAACCGCATGAGGCGACTCGTGTCAGGGAGCGAGGGATGCGGTGGTCCGACATCTCGGAGTTCAAGTCAGTCGGGCAGGCGCAGCGGTTCCTGAGTGCTCATGCGGCTGTCAGTAACCTGTTCAATTTGGGCCGGCACCTGGTCAGGGCTGAACATTATCAGAATCTCAGGGTCAGTGCGTTTACAGAATGGGGAAGGGCAGTTGCATGATGTTCGATGCAGGGTTGTTTTGATCTGATAGAATTAACTTGTCAAAACCCTAAGCTCTCAACATCTTTGAGACAACAAAACGATGGCCAAACCTAAAAGCAAAACTCAGAAGAAGATAGACAATAACGTGCGGCTGGCACTGACTGATGCCTGTGAACAATTCCTAAAGGATATAGTCGGCTTTCAGTGGTTAACCCACGAGGCCAACTACAACAACTTTCCCGCCAGCCTTTTGATTACTTGTGTATTCGATACCGATGAAAACCATGCAGCAGGCATGCCAGAATGGTCACTCAGTTAAAATGCAAAACCTCATTCAAGCCAAGCTGCTAGGGATCGGGGTGAAACTTAAGTCACCGAAGCAGCAGATTATCTTTGAGAGCGAAGAAACACTGTAATGAAAATCACGCCAGAAGACTATGCAGTTTTGGAGAGTGCGATTAAACGCACCATTGCCCGCACCGGTCTCAGCCTAGACAATTACACCTCTCTTGGATTAACCGCCAAACGTTACCGATGGGACCTGCTGGAAAAGTCACAAATCAAGATAGGAGACGGCATCAATATTGACGGAGATGTGAACATTTATGCCTATGCTAATAATAACCATATTGATACAGCCCTCCGCAAAATCACCAAGACCAAATAACACCTAAGCAGCGGGCACACGACCAGAAGGCATTGACGCCGCCATAATTTTCTGACTGAAGGGCAGCGTGAGAATACCGGGGACAGACCACGGTTTTACCCAGTGACTGAACTGTTCTAGCTAGCATCAAACAATCTGCTATCTTAAACCAATGGCAAACGGAATTTCCGATAGACCAGCAGTGTGAAACGAAATACCGGGCAACTTTGTGCTTGGCAGTAGACGCTTTCAGGAGGAAATCGCCCAAGCTTTGGGTCGTAGGGTAACCCCAGGGAAATCAGGACGCCCGGTCAAACAGGCATGAATGGGCTGGATCTGCCTATCTTGCGCTGCTCGTGCACGTAAAAAAACGTGGTCTGTCCCCCATAATACCGTGACCTTTCTACAGCCGACCTCAATCGCGATAAACGATTGCCGGCATTCTGTTGTTCATAGTAGATTGGGTGCAACAGAGGCGTTAATTTCACCTATAATCACTCGGCAGTTGTAGTTCCGAACCAAAATATAAAGGTCTAAGTCATGAGCGACAAAAATCATCGTAACCATTCCTCTATCGTTGTTGATGGTGTTGAGCAAGCCCCAAGCCGCGCTATGTTGAGGGCGGTGGGTTTTAAGGATGACGATTTCAACAAGCCTCAGGTGGGCGTAGCCTCCACCTGGAGTATGGTGACGCCCTGCAATATGCATATTAATGCCTTAGCGGACGAGGTTGGGATAGGCGTTAATGAAGCGGGTGGCAAGAGTGTGATTTACAACACCATTACCATCTCCGATGGCATTTCCATGGGAACAGAAGGCATGAAATATTCCCTGGTCTCTCGAGAGGTAATTGCCGACTCCATTGAGGCGGTTTCCGGCTGTATGGGCCACGACGGTATTATCGCCATTGGCGGCTGTGACAAGAATATGCCGGGCTGCTTGATCGGCCTGGCACGGCTCAATCGCCCTTCTATCTTTGTTTATGGTGGGACTATTCAGCCGGGAAAAAACCACACGGATATCATCTCGGTGTTTGAGGCCGTGGGTGGGCACGCCAGCGGTACCGTGTCTGATATAGAGCTAAAAAACATTGAAGAAACGGCGATTCCAGGCCCCGGTTCCTGTGGCGGTATGTATACAGCCAATACCATGGCTGCCGCGATTGAAGCGCTGGGTATGAGTTTACCTAACAGCTCTGCACAAGATGCCATCTCCGACCACAAGATGAGTGACTGCCATCGCGCGGGTGCCGCGGTGATGGATCTACTTAGGCGTGATATCAAGCCCTCCGATATCATGACCAAGGCCGCCTTTGAGAATGCCATCAAGGTGGTGATTACCCTGGGCGGTTCAACCAACGCCGTGTTACACCTGTTGGCCATGGCGCACAGTATCAACGTTGACCTTTGCTTGGATGACTTTGTTCGCATTGGCAACGACACCCCGATGCTGGCTGATTTAAGGCCCAGTGGGCGATTCCTGATGTCGGAGCTTATTGCCATCGGCGGCATCCTACCGCTGATGAAGATGCTCTTGGATACCGGCCACTTACAGGGTGATTGCCTAACGGTCACCGGCAAAACCGTGGCTGAAAACCTCGCCGACGTCGAGCCCTACCCCGAGGGCCAGGAGATTATTCGCCCACTCTCAAACCCCATCAAAAACGATAGCCACCTTGTTGTGCTTAAGGGCAATCTTGCACCGGAAGGTGCTGTCGCCAAGATCACCGGCAAGGAGGGATTGAGTTTCACCGGTAAGGCACGCGTATTCCATTCTGAAGAGGAGACGCTTAAAAGTATCATAGATGGAACCGTCGTCAAAAACGATGTTCTGGTGATTCGCTATGAAGGTCCTAAAGGCGGACCAGGCATGCGAGAAATGTTAAGCCCCACCTCTGCCATTGTGGGAAAAGGACTGGGGGAAGAGGTTGCGTTAATTACCGACGGCCGTTTTTCCGGAGGCAGTCATGGCTTTGTGGTTGGCCATATTACTCCCGAAGCCTATGAAGGCGGGCCGTTGGCTATTGTTGAAGATGGCGATGAAATTACTATTGACGCGACCACAAGAGAATTGAATCTCAATATTTCTGATGACGTGATCAAACAGCGTTTGGCTAAATGGAGACAACCAGCACCGCGTTACACAAGGGGCGTATTGGCAAAATATGCGAAAACGGTAAGCTCCGCATCTGAAGGGGCGGTGACGGATAAAAACCTATAGGCATTTAATAGAGGTTCCCTTCGGTATGCCGATTAAACCATCCCAGGCCGCTCTTGATGAGATAGAAAGAGTCACCCTTGAGCATTACGAAAGAAACGCAGAGTCCTTTTGGTTGGGGACGAGAGACCATGATGTCAGCCAAAATATTGAAGCCTTTTTACAAGCGCTACCCCAACATACCGCACTGGATATCCTGGACTTCGGTTGCGGTCCTGGACGAGATCTTTACACGTTTAAATCGTTAGGCCACAGGCCCACTGGGCTTGACGGCTGTAATGCATTTTGCCAAATGGCGCATCAACATAGCGGCTGCCCCACCCTGCATCAGCAATTTCTAAGCCTTGAGCTTGGGCAGAGCCATTTCGACGGTATCTTTGCCAACGCGTCTTTGTTTCACGTACCCAGCCAGGAACATCCCAGGGTTTTAGGCGAATTACACGCCGCTCTGCGGCCCGGTGGTATTTTATTCTCATCGGATCCAAGAGGAAGTGCTGAAGGGTGGCAAGGTCAGCGCTACGGCCATTACATGGAACTCGAAACCAGCAGAGCCTACCTCCATCAAGCCGGTTTTAAAATAATAGACCACTACTACCGCCCTAGCGGCATGCCAAGAGAGCAGCAGCCCTGGTTGGCTATTGTTAGCCAGCGACAGGTACTGCCAAGTTAAATACCGGAAATAAGATAATCCGGTGATGAATACTTTCAAACGCCACCGATTCCCACCCGATATCATCAGCTACGCCGTCTGGCTCTACTTTCGCTTCAATCTCAGCCACCGCCGGTGTGCCGGACCATTCATCGAAGATCTACTGGCTGAGCGTGGGATCACTGTATCCAGAGAATCGATCCGCCTCTGGTGCATCAAATTCGGAGCGTTATACGCCCGTAGGTTGAAACGAAAGCATCAAGGCTACGGTGATACCTTCTACATCGATGAGGTATTTGTGAAGATCAACGGCAAGCAGCATTCCCTATGGCGAGCAGTGGATCAGGATGGTGAAGTAGTGGATGTGTTCCTTCAGGCCAGGCGGGATGGGGCAGCAGCAAAGCGCTTCTTCAAGAGCCTATTGCGATCGCACGGGGACGAGCCCAGGAAGATCGTGACGGACAAGCTGAGAAGCTATGGTGTTGCCCACCGAGAGTTGATGCCGGATGTTATTCACGATACGTGGCAGTATGCCAACAACCGTGCAGGGCAATCGCATGAGGCGACTAGGGTGAGGGAGCGAGGGATACGGTGGTCCGACATCTCGGAGTTTAAATCGGTCAAGCAGGCCCAGGGATTCGTGAGTGCGCATGCAGCTGTCTGCAATCTGTTCAACCTCGGTAGGCATCCGGTACGTGCTCAGCATTACCGCGATCTCAGGATGAGTGCGTTTTCAGAATGGAGCAGGGCGGTAGCTTGATTGCCGTCCACTATATTTGATCGGTCACGATGAATTAACTTGTCAAAACCGAATAGACGGCTTGTCGATCAGTTTCTGCCCTGACCTCAGTTTTTTGGGTACACTACACCCTCAGACTCAGGCCGCCTTTTAAGGGACAAGAATTATGTTTGAAGATCTTCAGTCCTTCATTTCGCCATTATTGACTGTCTTCGGTGATAACCGTTACATCCAGGCTCTGCTGGCTGTCGCATTGTCCCTTCTCGCCGCTTGGTTATTCAACAGCGTCATCATAACCGGGCTGAAAAAACTGGCGCTGAAGACTGATTTTGATCTCGATGACCATTTAGTCGGACTCTTACATACGCCAATATATGCCAGCATCCTGTTGCTCGGCTTTGCCAGTGCCAACCTGCTTTTGTCGCCGCCAACACTGTATCTCAATATCATCTATTCCCTGATCAAATCCATAGCCTTGATTACATGGGTTGTTTTTTTTCCTGCGCATTAACCGGACCTTGCTGACTCGCCTGGCAAAAAATGAGAAGAGGATCAAGATAGTTCACCAGCAGACCCTGCCGCTGTTTCTAAACTTGATCAATATTGTCATCCTAGTACTGACTGTTTACGTGCTTTTTTCGGCCTGGAATATCGACATGACGGCCTGGTTGGCCTCGGCAGGCATCGTGGGTATAGCGGTTGGTTTTGCGGCCAAGGATACTCTGGCTAACCTGTTTTCCGGTGTGTTCATCATGGCGGACGCGCCCTATAAAATTGGTGATTTTATCGTCCTGGATACCGGCGACCGTGGAGAAGTGACTCACATTGGCATTAGAAGCACCCGCATTCTGACGCGAGCCGATGTTGAGGTAACCATCCCCAATGCGGTCATGGGTAATACCAAGATCATCAACGAATCTGGAGGGCGCCATGAAAAATATCGCTGCAAGATCACTATCGGCGTAGCCTATGGCAGCGATATCGATAAGGTCCGTGAAATTTTACTGGGAATTGCTCGCGGAAGACATCGTTTGCACCGACCCGCAGCCCCAGGTGCGTTTCCGTCTGTTCGGCGCCTCCAGCCTGGATTTTGATTTGCTGGTGTGGATTACCAAGCCGGTGCTGCGCGGCCGTGTGGTGGATAGCCTTAATTGCGAAATCTACCGCAAATTTATTGAACACGACATAGAGATCCCCTATTCCAAACAAGATCTGTACATTAAGGAATTCCCTTCAGCGCGCTAAGTACTTGTCGCATATACCAAGTTCGATGGCCAGGGACTTAACTTCTCAGAACCTGCCCGAGGGTACTGACAAGTTAACTTGAGGTCATGGGCTGACGCTACAGAAATTGGGTTCAAGTGACCGGAAGTACGTATTCATCTTCCACTTCGAGCCTTATTATTCTGATTTACCCGCTTAGAATTCCCACTTTTCGAGCAAAAATAAGTTAACTTGTCAGTACCCAATCGGTAGCGCGTGCAAGGCGATTTAAAGCCATCCAAATCGACCAAAATGGTCGGGTAAATGGCTTTCCCGGGGCGGACGGTTTATCCTAGGCCGCCATGAAGAGACCCCATGCCCATGCTGCAGCGTGATGCGCAATTTACCATCGGACAGGTTGTTCGTCACAAATTCTTGCCCTTCCGGGGCGTAATATTTGATGTCGACCCCACATTCAATAACACTGAAGAGTGGTGGCAGGCGATTCCCGCCGAGGTGCGTCCGCGCAAGGACCAGCCCTACTATCACTTGCTCGCCGAAGACCAGGACACCGTCTACATCGCCTACGTGTCCGAGCAAAATCTACTGCATGATGACAGCGGCGTGGCGATTGGCCACCCGCAGGTTGCCGAGCTGTTTGGTGAGTGCAAGGGTTCATACTATGAGTTGAAAGCCGAGTTTTCTCACTGAAGGATGACCACAAAAACTGATAACAGACATCCCCGCAGCGGTAATCAAGAGACAGAAGCAATGCGTGAACAACAAGCGAAAGGTTACGATATTCCAGCAGTGGAAGACTGGATCCGGGAAAATGTAGAGGGATTGACCCCGCCGTTCCATTGGGCGCGGCTGGAAGGCGGGCACTCCAATCTCACTTATCAATTGCAGGACGGCAGCGGTGCCCGGGCTGTGATTCGTCGTCCCCCGCAAGGGGCGTTGTTGCCCAAGGCCCACGATATGAGCCGCGAGTGGTCATTGATCTCTGCCCTGGGGGCACGGCAGTGCCGGTGCCGAAGGCCCTCGGTTTTTGCGAAAGTCCGGCTGTTACTGGCGCCTGGTTTTAGGTGATGGGTCTGGTGGACGGTAGGGCGCCGAGTTCCTCTAGTATAGCGCAAATGTTGGAGAATGAGCGTTTGAAAAGTGTACGTCTATAACGATAGGAGTTTCACAAAGACTTATAACTGCTTAGAGCATCCGACTATGCCGGGGAGATGGGTGACAACGGTTATGGTGCCGATGTCAGTGACATGTGGTTTGACGTGGAAACCGGGAAAAACCAAATCAATGATGCAATAAAGTCTCTAAATACCCAATATCAGGATCGGAGTGACGATCACTAGCCAGTATTGCGCGCACAGCCGAAGTCTGGAAAATACCCGTCGGAACATCATGAGTTTCTCGCTTGTTTTGGTTTTCCTGGTGGCGGCGTTGCCCGGGCCTACAATTTGGCGCGTTATGCCTGCATTTTCTCCAACATGGCTTTCATCTGTGCATGCAACATGTTAACCGCTTGCAGGGGCCTGATCATGACTTTGAATTCAATGATCTTGCCGTCATCGTTAAAGGTGATAATGTCGACCCCGTTGATGTACTTCCCCTCAATTTCAGATTCAAACTCCAGCACGGCGTGAGCACCACACAGAACCTCTTTGGTGTATTTGAAGTTGGAACTCGATTGGCCAGGTGCCTTGTCTTTGTTCCCCTCGCTGAAGGTGCTGCCCGCGGCGTTGAGGTATAACTTGGTGAGAGCTTTACCCTTTTGCGGGGTAAACACCACCGGGGAGAGAAACACACAATCATCGTCCAGCAGTTCGTCCAGGCCACCGGGCAACTCACCGTTCAGATGAGCGTGCCATCTTTCTATGTTCTTTTCTATCAAGGTTTTTCTCCTTTTCGACTAGTCATTCTAGCGCCGGCCTGTCGGCCTGCGCGAAGGCTGTACAGAGTACCCTATTTGCAGGACAATTTTTAGCGCGGTAGAAAAAGGCAGTGCTCGCTCTAAACTCCGTCTTGTCATGCGGGCCGAGTCACTTGATACTAGCATAGAGCCTTGCGCAGCTGAATATATAATGACATGATATGTGCTATATCTTTACTCCAGCGGGTACCTCATGGATTATGAACTGAACAACAATATCGTCACCCTAACGTTTGATGATGGGAAAGCCAACGTCGTAGGCTGTGAGTTCCTGGACAGCATTAACGCAGGGCTCGATCGCGCTCAGGAGGAACAGGCCGCGGCCATAATACTGCGCGGCCGGGAGGGCATGTTCTCCGCCGGCTTTGATCTGGGTGAATTCAAGAAAGGCCCCGAGGCAGGTCTGGCCATGGTCTCACGGGGCTTCGAACTCCTCATCCGCCTGTACAGCTTCCCCCTTCCCCTCGTGGCCGCCTGCACCGGCCACGGCATAGCCATGGGTGCTTTCATGATCATGGCCTGCGATACCCGTATCGGCACCCGGGGGAAATTCAAAATGAGCCTGCCGGAAACCGCTATCAGCATGGACCTGCCTCCCATACTCCTCGAACTGGCCGCCTCGCGAATATCCAGACGACACATGACCCGAGTTGCCCTGCAATCTGAGGTCTACACCCCTGAACAGGCAGTAGATGCCGGGTTTATCGACGAGGTGGTGGACGCGCAAGCCCTCAATGCCCGCAGCATGGCAGTGGCGCAGCAGTTGGCCCAACTGCCACCGGCACAATACGCAGCCAACAAATTGTCGATTCGCGCCAAGACCTTGCAGGCCATGAAAGACAGCCTCGAGCTGCTGGCAAATCGATAGGCGCGATTGTCACGCTGAATAAAAGTAGTCAGAGGCGAATGTGGATTAGTCTGGGCGTTCCTTTTTACCGGCTTCAATGGCGCCGGTTTTTTTGTGTCCGGGATTTGACGTACAATGTCCGCCGCAACAGGCCATATGACATTCACAGCAGCACCTGGACAATAAACACTCTATTTTGAATTCTACAGCTACTACCAGTAACGCGCGATTTCTCCTCGAGTACCTCCTGCATCACAAGAAGTCCTATGGCCTGGGCATACTGTTCATCTTCATCACCAATTGGCTGGCAGTGAACATACCCGTGCATATCGGTGTCAGTATTGATCTTTTAAGTGGTGAGCTGGAGAAAAACCAGCAGCAGTTGATGTACAACATCGGCACAGTCATTGGTTTTGCCCTGGTCATGATTGTCACTCGCACGGTTTCACGGATTTATTTCTTTAATCCCGGTCGAGCCATAGAGCGCGAACTCAAAAACGATGCCTTCGCAAAACTCACCTTGTTACAAAGGGACTTCTATACCGGCCATGAAACCGGCACCCTGATATCAATTGTCAACAACGATATCAATGGCGTGCGAGCCCTGGCGGGCATCGTGATGTTGCAAATTTTTAATATAGCCTTTGCGCTGTCACTCACACCGGTGAAAATGTGGCAAATCTCTGCCTCCTTAACGCTCTACTGCGTGCTGCCCGTGGTGGTGACCTTTTTTATTGCCCATCGGGCTATTGCCTTTATGCGGGCGATGATGAAAAAACGTATGGCGGAATTGCAAACCCTGTCCAACCAGACGGTGGGCATTTTATCGGGTATTGAAGACATTAAAGCCTATCAGGTACAAGCCTGGGCAGTCGCCGAGTTCGAAACAGCCAACGAGGCCATTTTACAACGCTCGCTGACCCTGGCCCGTATCCGCACCCTGGTTCTGCCCATAATCGCCTATACCGATCGCATTATGAAGGTGATGATTCTGGCGATTGGCGGTACCTACCTGATAAATCAGCAGCTCACGATAGGCGAACTGACTGCCTTTCTGGCCTATGCAACGCTTCTGGCCATGCCTTTTATTTCGCTGGGTATGGTTTTTTCTGCCTATCAAACAGGCATGGTGAGCCTGGAAAGTTTACGTAAAATACTGGATCAGCCGGTGGCGGAACAAGAGCTTATGCACTTGGATGCCACTGGGCGAAGCACCCTGTTCAGTCGAGGTATTGAAGTAAGGAACCTCTGTTATCGCTATCCGGATAACGAGCTGGCAACACTAAAAAACATCAGCTTTAACATTGTCCCCGGGCAGACACTGGGCATACTGGGCAAAGTGGGTTCCGGAAAAAGTACACTGGTGAACTGCCTTAACCGTATCCTCGATATTGAGGCCGGGCAAATGTTTATCGACGGCCGCGACGTCACGACCTTGTCAAAAAGTGATCTGCGCAGCGCCGTGCGGACCATCAGCCAGGAGCCCTTCCTGTTTTCTGACACTGTGGCAAACAATATTCGCTTTGGTGCCGGCGACAGCTCCGAGGCGTTGAGCTTAGAGACTGCTTTGCTACAGGGCGATATGCTGAATGAGGTCAATCAGTTTCCGCAGCGGGAGAACACCCTGGTAGGCGAGAAAGGCATTTTGTTGTCGGGCGGGCAAAAACAGCGCCTCAGTCTCTCTCGAGCCATGTACACACCCAGTAAATTAATGATTCTCGATAACGTCTTATCCGCGGTGGACAACAAAACTGAACGTTATTTACTCGACCAGATTTTCAATAAGCTGCGCAGCGATTGCACCCTGATTGTTTCTCACCGAGCCAGCGTACTGGAAATGGTAGACCATATTCTGGTGCTGGAGCACGGTGAAATTGTGGCTCAGGGTTCACATCAACAACTGCTGCAATCCTCCGACTTTTACCGGGAAACCTTTGAGCTGCAGCAAGAATCACAGAAATCGGTAGCGCCAGACAATGGGGGTGAACTGTAATGTCAGGCAGCACTACCCAGGCACAGTCTCCTCCACCGGCACAAGAACAGGAACAGGAACAGCCCACCCCCGCACATTTTGACTGGCTGCTGGTTAAACGGTTTATCAGCTTTTTGCGGCCCTACCGCCGCGAGGTCTCCCTGGGTATCGCGCTTGTTCCCTTTTCTGTTTTATTCAGTGTGCTCTACCCCTGGATGATTATGCGCATTATCGACGAACAGCTGATTCCGGGGCGATTCGATGGTTTGTGGGTGTGGCTGTCCGCTCTACTGGGAATATTGTTGGCCAACTATGTTGCCGATGCTATCTACAATTACTCCCTGCAAAAGGCCGCCCAGAAAGCCATTCTGGATTTGCGGCGAGTGATGTTCAGCCGCGTATTGGATTTTCCCCGCAGCTACTTTGACAAGACGCCCATGGGCGTCACCCTGACCCGGCTTACCAGCGACCTGGAGGCTATTAACGACTCCTTCGCCCAGGGTTTTCTCAATATGATCCGGGACTTGCTGATCACCCTGGCACTGCTGGTTTTTCTGGCCAGCATTAGCTGGCGGCTCACTCTGGTACTGCTGCTGATTGGCCCCCTGATTTACTTTATTACCGAGAAGTTACGACGCCTGATGCGCGCCAGTTTCCTCAAGTCCAGGCAGGTACTGTCGCAGGGTACCGGCTACTTGCAGGAGAGCCTCAACGGCATTAAAACTGTGCAACTGTACAACGCGGAAGCCGAGGTGCAGAAAAACTACCAGCAATATACACGGGGCTTTCACAAGGCGCAGTCGCGCTCAAACCTGTACGACTCGGCGCTGTATTCCCTGATCGAGGGAGTGACCACCGTCAGCCTGGGCCTGATCATCTGGTACGGATCGGGAGAGGTACTGGCTGCGACCATCAGCGTCGGCGTATTGATCGGTTTCATCAACACGCTGGACAAAATATTTGTGCCCATACGGGACTTCACCTCCCAACTGGCCTCCATTCAACGGGCACTGGCGGCACTACAGCATATTGAAGAAATCTTCAGCCAGCCGCTGGAAGAACAAGCTCTGAACGCGACGGCCCCGGAAGATGATCTTGCGCGGCGGCTGAAAAACTTCGAATCCCTGGTATTTAGCGATGTCAGCTTCCGCTACACCGCCGATGGCCCACAAGTATTGAAAGGTATTTCCTTCACCCTGAAAAAGGGCGATAAAATTGCCTTGGTGGGAAAAACCGGCTCGGGGAAAATCCACGATATTGCGGCTGCTAACCAAGACCTATGACAACTACCAGGGGTCTATCACCCTGAATGGTATCGAGTTGGCCTCGATACCAAAAAGCCATGTAAGACGGTTCTTTTCCCTGATGCAACAGGATGTGTTTCTGTTTAATAAAAGTATCGCCTTCAATATCGGCCTGGGCAGGGACAATATTAGCGAGCAGGATATAACCGCGGCGGCCAACTATGTCTACGCCAATGAATTTATTGACCAGCTGCCAGGCGCTTACCAGTTTCAGTGTCGCGATAACGGCGGCAACCTTTCGGTGGGACAAGGCCAGTTAATCGCTTTTGCCAGGGCGATCGCCAGCGGCAGTGAAGTTGTTATGCTGGACGAGGCAACAAGCTCTGTCGATTCGGTCACCGAGCAGTTAATCCAGCGTGCTATCGATCATGTCTTTAAGGAAAAAACTGTTATCGCGATAGCCCATCGCCTCAGCACGGTGCGTCACTCCGACCAGATTCTGGTATTAACCGACGGTCTTATCAGGGAACGGGGTAACCACGACTCTCTCATGGCGTTGAATGGGCTCTACGCAAACCTGGTTGAGGACAGGAGTGAGATAGAGTAGAGCCCAGTTCTGCTGATCAGTAATTTCACCCAGGGCTACACTGCGGTGGTTTCAACATGGTCAACGCGATCCGGCTGCTGCCTCGCAGCGACCAGGCAGCCGATGACGATCAGTGCTGTCCCTACCAACGTCCACGGCGTGACATCCTCCGCAAACATCAACCAACCAAACAGGGCTGCCCAGATAAACGCCGTGTATTCCACGGGGATCAGGGTCTTTACTTCGGCCCGTGCATAGGCCCAGGACAGAAGCATCAGGGAACAGATGCACCATCCGCCCGCTGGACAAACCTGATCCCGGACTGGAGCGGGTGGCCAAGGCAAGTGGCTTCTCACTCCACGCGGGGGTGAGCTGCGAAGGACATCAAAA
>PVMK01159993.1_pt1 | contig 16929 bp, 19 predicted proteins | sample 1853481 | NCBI WGS metagenome assembly PVMK01 (sample SAMN08533507, study PRJNA380276) | Marine sediment metagenome, whole genome shotgun sequencing project.
GCTTATCGATTCCTGAGTTGTTCCTGATAACGGCAATACTGAATGCGGTCGTAGCGGTTTATATCTTTACGCTGGTTCCCGAGTTCCTGATGCGCTTCCTGGTGTGGATACTGATCCACACGATTTACCGTGTCAGCGTGAAAGGCATCGACAATATCCCTGAGGAAGGCCCGGTGATCGTGGCCAGTAACCACGTCAGTTTCGCCGACCCGCTTATCATCGGCGGAATCATCCGCCGCCCGGTGAGATTTGTGATGTATTACAAAATCTTCCGGATCCCGGTATTGAACTTCATATTCCGCACTGGCAAGGCCATCCCCATTGCCGGCCGCGCAGAAAACCCGGAGATCCTGGACCAGGCCTACCGCCGCATTCACGAGGTGCTGGACTCCGGTGACGTGCTGGGCATTTTCCCCGAAGGCGGCATTACCGGTGACGGCGCCATCCAGCAGTTCAAGCCGGGCATCGACAAGATCATCAGTGAAAAACCCGTAGACGTCGTACCGGTCGCCCTGTGCCATTTGTGGGGCTCCCTGTTCAGCCGCCGTGACCCCTTGCATAAGCGAAGGCCATACAAGTTGTGGGCAAAGATTGAACTGAGAATCGGGGCCCCGATCCCACCGCAGGAGGTCACGGCAGCCAGGCTGCAGGAGGAAGTTCAACGCTTGCGCGGGGATGACCGCTAACCGCTCCTGCAAGAGGTCGCTCGCGGCCGAAAGATCTTAACGGCTTGCACCCAATTGCCAGGCACAGTTCGCACCCAAGGATGCTCTTACAAGAATTGTAAGAGGTATCGGTTACCTGTATTCAGGACCATCATCTGTCGGGAACAGATGATGAGTGCACAGGGATGTCTAGAACGTGTCCTGAATGCAGGTAATCGATACCTCCCCTGGTCACGCCTCTGTTCGCCCGGCACCGCACTTCCAGCATCTGTCAAAGACACCTTCAACGTCCACACCACATTCATCACAAACCCAATCTTCATCCGCTTGCCCCACTGGCAGATCGAGTTGCAACAACTGCTTCGCCCGTGCAAGATCCCCTTCCTCCAGGATATAGAGCTGGGGGACGACTTCCACGAAGGGCACTTCACCCATGACGGATGAGCCGTACTGGTTTTTGAGGAAAGTCCTGATGTCGTGAGATTCCAGCAGAGACTGCATTTGACCCACGCGGCTGAAGTCAAAATCTTCGAATACTTTAATCATAAGGCTGCGTTCCCCTTCACCTGGCAAACAGCTGGTCCGGGTTGGCGAATGCCTTGAACTCGAGGTTGTTCCCTGCCGGATCACGGAAAAACAGGGTTGCCTGCTCCCCCACTTGCCCTTTGAAACGGATGGCAGGATCAATCACAAATTCTACATCCGCGGCTAGTAACCGGTCGCGAAACGCTGCCCAGTCACCCATGTCCATAACGACACCAAAATGCGGGACGGGTACGTCATGCCCGTCGACGGGATTCTCCAGCGCGGTGGTGTTCCTGTCAGCGCGCGTGTCAAGGTGCACAACCAACTGATGGCCAAAGAAAATAAAATCCACCCAGAGCTCACTGCTACGTCCCTCGGTGCAGCCCAACAGGCCTCCATAGAATGCCCTGGCATCGGCCAGGCTGTCGACGGGAATCGCCAGGTGGAAAGGTTTTAGATTATTAATAATATTCATATTATTCCGGCTCAAACAGCAACGAGGCCGAATTGATGCAGTATCTCGTGCCGGTTGGCGGCGGTCCGTCAGGGAAAATATGCCCGAGATGTGCATCGCAGTTTCTGCACAGCAATTCAATCCGGGCCATGCCGAGGCTGGAGTCGGGCCGTTGCACGATATTGGCCTCTTCCAGTTCCGAATGAAAGCTGGGCCAGCCGCAACCGGCAATGAACTTGCTCTCTGAACCAAACAGGGCATGGCCACAGCAGACGCAAAGATACTGCCCCTCATCCCGGAGTTGCTCATACTCGCCACTGAAAGGCGCCTCGGTGCCGGACTTTCTTGTCACCCGGTATTGTTCTTCCGTTAACAAGGCTTTCCATTCTTCATCTGTCTTGTTTATTCTGCCCATATGCTTTGGCCCTTGAACACGATGCAGGACATATTACCCAAATCCGGCAAGGATATGGGGTTAAAAATTATGTGGGCTTGTGCATTGATTCCAGTTTTCCTGCTGGCCGGCTGTGCCGGACCGGCCTGGTACACGCAAGCCGTCTCCGGCCACCTGGCGTTGATGACCCAGCGAACGGGCATCAGTGAAGTCCTGGCAGAAGGCAAGATAGATCCTGCATTACAACAGGATCTGAAACTGGCCCTGGAAATTCGTGATTTTGCAATAAACCAGCTTGCCCTGCCGGACAATGACAGTTATACCGAATTCGTCCAGACCGGGCGGCAGGCCGTAACCTGGAATATTGTGGCGACGCCGGAGTTTTCCCTCGAGGCCAAACGGTGGTGTTTCATCATCGCGGGCTGCGTTTCTTACCGGGGCTACTTCGACCAGCACAAGGCCGAACGCTTTGCGCACAAGCTGGAAAAGAAATCGTACGATGTCACCATCTCACCGGCGATCGCCTACTCGACCCTGGGCTGGTTCGACGATCCCTTGCTGGATACCATGCTGCAATACCCGGGATGAGCAACTGGCGGCTCTCATTTTCCATGAACTGGCGCACCAGCAGTTGTATGTGAAAGGCGACACCGCGTTCAGCGAGGCCTACGCCAGCTTTGTCGAAGAAGCCGGGTGTCAGGGCGTGGCTACAGTCAACCGGCCGCGATGACCTGCTGCTGCGCTGGCAATCAATGAACGCAGCTTCAATTCAATTCGATATCCTGTTGCAAAATACACGGGACCAACTGAACGGAATATATATCTCCGGCCTTGACGAAGAAGAAATGAGAGCACAAAAAAAAGCTTGTTTTTCATCGCAATGAAAACGCGCTACCTGGCGCTGGTCAACGAACACTGGGGTGGGGTAAACCACTACCGCTCCTGGTTTTCCCTTGAGCTCAACAATGCCCGCCTGGCCCTGATGAAACTTTACCGCGGGGGCAGCTGTGCTTTCGAAAAACTGTACGAATCAGCGGGAGGAGACATGGTGGTTTTTCATCAATTGGCCACCGATCGTGCTGCTCTGAAACCGGATGAAAGGGCCGCCTGGCTCAACCAGTCTTGCGACCGGCGGCGATCTGTGACAACGTAGCGTCAGCCAATGAAAGGGCAGCGACACTTGCCTCCTTTGAAATTTTCAAACTGCAGAAAACACACTGCAATTCTGGCCTGTTCAAGCCTGATGTTTTTCTGTTCTGCCGTGCCGGGACAGGAGTCGCCGGACGTTACGGTATCATCGTGTCCCAAGCCCGCCATTGGACCGGCAATTCCACTCGCACCGGACCGCAGCGGCGCACCCATCATTGTGTATGCCAGACAGCTTGACGCCAGCAACGATGAACAGGGCGAAGCCCTCGGTCACGTGGAGTTGTACCGCGCCGACCAGTACCTGGCCACGGAACAGATTTTTTTTCATCCGACAAGCAAGGAGATCACCCTGCCCGTCGCGGTTGCCTATGAAGACCAGCAGGTCTGGGTCAAAGGCCAGCAAGCGCACTATAGTTTTGAGGATGAATCGGGGGAGTTTTCACTGATCGACTTCGGCCTCACCGGTTCCAGCGCCCACGGCAGCGCCGAATCAATCGAATTCATCGGCGGTCACACTTCAATGTTGCACCGAATCGTGTATACCACTTGCCCGGGTGAACAGCCGGACTGGGAACTGTCGGCCAGCGAACTTGAATTGCAGCACGAAAAGGGGAGAGGCGTGGCGCGCGGGGCGATGCTGAAATTTAAAGGCGTGCCCATTTTCTACGCTCCCTGGTTCACTTTCCCGATTGATGACCGCCGTAAATCCGGTTTCCTGTACCCCAGTATCGCCAATACGAACGATAACGGCTTCGAATTCGGGGTCCCATATTACTGGAATATCGCCCCCAATCAGGATGCAACCATCGAACCACGCTATATCACCAACCGTGGTTTCCTGCTAGCGGGCGAATACCGCTTTTTGACCCGGAAAACCTATGGTTTGCTGGACTTTGACTACCTGCCGGACGATAAGATAACTGGAGATCAGCGTTATCATTACCGTTTCCAGCACCATGCTGCACCCTGGCATCACTGGCATACAGAGCTGGTGGTCGAGCGGGTCAGTGATGACCAGTACTTCCTGGACTTCGGCGCCAACCTTCTCCAGACCTCGAGACAATTCCTGCGCAGCAGCGCCACCATGAATGGCGTAGGCCGCTACTGGAACTTTGAGATAATGGCCGATGATTTCCAGATCATCGACGAGAGCATCAGGCCTGAAAATGAGCCTTACCGGCGCGTACCGAGGTTGGCCTTCTGGGTGGACAGGCCATTGTTCCGCAGCGGTTTTTCGTTTGGCCTGGATTCCGAACTGGTATATTTTGACCGCAATATCGGCACCACGGGTGCACGCTTCGACATCTATCCGAAAATCTACTGGGAGCACTTCGCCTCGTGGGGTTTCATCAAACCGGGAATAGGCTATCGTTATACCACCTACGACCTGGACCAGGTGGACTCACTCCCTGATAATTCACCCAACCGGGGCACGGCTATCGCCAGCGTAGACGCAGGCCTGTATTTCGACCGCCTGACCAGTCAAGGCAATAATCAAACCCTCGAACCGCGCCTGTTTTATCTTTACGTGCCCTATGAAAACCAGGATGATCTGCCGGTTTTCGACACCGGCGAGTTCACATTCGGATTCAGCCAGTTGTTCAACACGAATCGATTTGCAGGGGCTGACCGCCAGGGTGACGCCAACCAACTCTCCATCGCCCTGACCACCCGGACGTTCAATGGCGAAAACGGGCAGGAACACTGGCGGCTGAGCCTGGGACAGATTTTCTATTTCGAATCTCAGCGGGTTCAGTTGGAAGAACTGGTTGATGTGGACGAAAACCTGTCCCCTTTTATCGCTGAACTCGCCTGGCAGCCAATCAGCCGTTTGAGCGCGGTCGCCGGCCTGCAATACGGCTGGGAAATAAACCGCATTGAAGTCGGCAGTCTCGGCCTGCGCTGGTCCGGGAATAATGGCGAGCGCGTCGGATTCGAATACCGTTTCCGCCGCGACCGCGTGGACCAGTTCGATTTTCGCTTTTTCTGGCCCATCAACGAGCGCTGGAGAGTGCTTTCGCGCATCAACTATTCCTTCGCTGACAACGATATACTGGAAATCCAGGGTGGTTTCGAATACGAAAGCTGCTGCTGGGCCGTTCGCACCGTGCTGCGCCGCTACCTGAAAAACCGTGACGGCGACTATCGCGACGGCATCTTTTTTGAACTCAACCTCAAAGGCCTGGCCAGCCTGGGAACACGCTCACAGGACCTGTTCCGGAATTGACGACACCACTGAAACCAAGCGGCATATCACACGAGTTCCCGGAATCGCTGGTGATAAGATGCGTGACCAGGGGAGGTATCGGCTACCTGCATTCAGGACACGTTCGAGACATCCCTGTGCACTCATCATCTGTTCCCGACAGATGATGGTCCTGAATACAGGTAGCCGATACCTCTTACAGGCGTGAATGGGTCACCGGCGATTCCGGAAACTCGTGTAAAATGCGAGTATTCATACATGCCGGCGTTAAAATGCAGGCAACAGCTTTTTGGAGAGTGACCTGATGTTTCGTTTTTCTTTTCCCCGTGCAATGACTACGGCCCTCTTTGCGCTGGCCTCCGCCGCGCTTACCACCGGGCTCGAAGCCCAATTGGATAGCGGAAGCATTGAGCCCATCGATTCCATCATCGCGCTGGTTGATGAGGACGTTATCCTGCGCAGCGAACTGGACATGGCCATTGCAGGAATCGTCGAGCGGATCCGGGCCAGCGGTGAAGCCATGCCTCCGATGGACCTGTTGGAAAGCCAGGTGCTCGAGCGCCTGATTATGCGTGAATTGCAGGTGCAAAGGGCCCTGCAGACCGGCATCCGGATCAGCGACGCGGACATCGACCAGGCCCTGGTCAGCCTGGCGCAGCAAAATAACATCTCGGTGCAGCAATTACGCCAGGTCATAGAGGGAGACGGTGAGGACTTTGCCGAATTCCGCCGCAATATCGGCGAGGAACTATTGACCGATCGCCTGCAACAACGAATCGTGAACGGCATGGACCCGATCACGGATACGGAAGTGGAAATTTTGCTGGCTTCTGAAGACCTCAGTGGCGGCGAGTACGATATTTCCCACATTATGATTGGCCTTCCAGAGGGTGCGACACCGCAACAGATCAAGGAAGGCCAGTTCAAGGTGGATGACGTGTACCAGCGGCTTGTGGATGGCCTGGATTTTGCTTCAGCGGCCATCAGCTATTCCGACAGCGAGGAAGCGCTCGAGGGAGGTCACGTGGGGTGGCGGGACCTGAACAGCGTACCGGCATTTTTTGCGGATGCGGTACGGGAGCTTGGTCCCCGGAGAATTCACCGCGCCCATCCGCAGTCCACGCGGGTATCATATTCTCAAGGTTAACGACTACCGGGAGCAGCGCCAGGTCGTGATCGAGGAATACCACGCACGCCACATCATGATCGAATCCAACGAGTTGATCTCACCGCGTGCGGCGATGGACAAGATTACTGAACTCAAGGAAGAGTTGAATAATAATGCCGACTTCGCCGAACTGGCCAAGGAAAACTCCGATGACCCGACCAGCGCCAACCTCGGTGGCGATATGGGATGGTTTCCGCCGGATGCCTATGGTGACCGGGTATACCAGACCCTGATCGCTCTGAAAATAAACCAGATGAGTGAACCGTTTCAGACTGAAGGTGGCTGGCACATCATGGAACTGCTGGGCAAACGGGAAATGGACCGTACCGAGGATGCAATTCGGGCAGAGGCCCGGGATAAAATCCGCCAGCGCAAGGCGGAGCAGGAAGTCAGAAAAGTCCTGCGGCAGTTCCGGGATGAGGCATTCGTTGAAATTCGCCTGCCCGGCCGGGAAAGTACTTCCGGTTAACTCGAATAGATCAAAATGACTATTGATGTGCCGGTACTTGCCATTACACCGGGAGAACCTTCGGGTATAGGGCCGGAAATCCTGCTCAAGCTCAATCAGGAACACCCTGAATTCCGGCTGCTCGCCGTGGCCGACCCCGTGATCCTGCAACAGGCAGCAGACATGCTCGGTTCAGACAGCAGGATCACCCAATGGCAGCCTGGTGAAATTGTTTCAGCCGGTCAGCTGGCTTGTTTTCCAATGAGGCTTGCGGAGCCGGCAAACCCCGGTCAGCTGACTAAAGAAAATGCTCCCTATGTCCTCGATACGCTCCGCCAGGCTGTCCGGCTGATCCGGCAAGGGCATGCCGCTGCGTTGGTAACCGGGCCGGTGCACAAAGGAATCATCAACGAAGCGGGTGTGCCTTTCACCGGTCATACTGAATTCCTGGCGAATCTTGGCAATACTCCCCAGGTGGTCATGATGCTTACGGCGCCCGGCATACGCGTCGCCCTGGTAACCACCCATCTGCCCCTGCTTGAAGTCCCTGCTGCAATCACCACGGAAAAACTGAAGACAGTGATCCAGATTACGGAAACTTCCCTGCAACGGCAATTCGGCATTACCCGGCCCCGCTTGCAGGTGCTGGGTCTGAATCCGCACGCAGGGTGAAGGCGGACACCTGGGAGAAGAAGACGAGCAAATCATCCGGCCGGTCATTGAACAATTACGCCAACAGGGCATGGATATTGAGGGACCCGTGCCAGCAGATACCGCCTTCACGCCGCCACGTATCGCTGCCTGCGATGTGGTGGTGGCGATGTACCACGACCAGGGTCTGCCGGTACTCAAACACCTGGGATTTGGTCAGGCGGTGAACATCACGCTGGGTCTGCCATTTCATCCGCACCTCGGTAGACCACGGTACCGCCCTGGACATCGCCGGAACCGGGTCAGGCCAACGCCAACAGCCTGTACCAGGCCGCCCTGTGTGCGCAACAAATGTCCCGGCTTGTTCGGGTGAACCCGTCTTGAAACACAAGGCGCGCAAAAGATTCGGACAGAATTTCTTGACGGACCCGGTGGTCATCCAGAGAATCGTGGATACCATCGCCCCCCGGCCGGATGAACTCTTCATTGAAATCGGCCCCGGCCAGGCCGCACTGACCAGGCCGTTGATCGCCACTGCGGCGTGGAATTGCACCTGGTGGAAATCGATCGTGACCTGGCGGACCGGCTTGCTACACGGTTTCGCATCCATCCAGGCGTGCATGTACATGTCGGCGATGCACTAAAAATGGACTTTGCCGCCCTTTCAGGTGAAAGGCCGTTCCGGCTGGTAGGCAATCTGCCCTATAACATTTCCACGCCACTGCTGTTCCATGTGCTGAACTGGAGTGAGCTGATCATTGATATGCATTTCATGCTGCAATCCGAAGTGGTCAATCGCATGGCGGCGTCACCCGGCACCAAGGCCTGGGGCAGGCTTTCCATCATGTGCCAGTACCATTGCAAAGTCATACCGCTGTTCACGGTGCAAGCCGAATCATTCACCCCCGTACCCTAAAGTACAATCCGGGATCGTCCGGTTGATTCCCCACCGTGAACCCCCGGTTCAGATCGCCTCGAAGGAATCCTTCGACCGGCTGGTCATCCAGGCCTTTTCCATGCGGAGAAAGACCTTGCGTAACAGCCTTCGCGACATGCTGGACGTGTCTCTCATTGAAAGCGCCGGGATCGATCCGGGCTTGCGGGCCGACGCACTTGGCCTGAAACAATTTGCAGCCTTGTCCAATTTAATGGAATGATGTGCACATGATTGAAATTTCTCCCAACCCGAAATACCTCGGTCGACAGGATGACCATTATGCGTTCGCTTATGAAATTACCATCACGAACCGGATGGACTTCCCCGTGAAACTGCTGAACCGGCACTGGATCATCACCCATGGAAACGGTTATATCGAGGAAGTCCGGGGTGAAGGAGTAGTGGGAGAAAAACCCCGGCTGGAACCCGGGACAATCATTCACCTATACCAGTGGCGCCCTGATCCCTACCCCCAGCGGTTCCATGTCCGGAAGTTATGAATTTGTTGCCGACAACGGTGAGACTTTCCGGGCCGCGATTCCCTGAGTTTGTGCTGGCCGCGCCAGAGTCGTTGCACTAGCCTACTCCTGCAAATGGCCACTTACCTGATCGGCGACATCCAGGGTTGCTACGACCCTCTGCAACGGCTGCTGGAGAAGATCAACTTCGACCCCGCCGGCGACAGCCTGTGGTGCCCCGGTGATCTTGTCAATCGCGGCGGCCGGTCGTTGGAAGTCCTCCGTTTGCTGGAAGGTCTGGGCGACAGTTTCATCATGACGCTGGGCAACCACGACCTGTACCTGCTGGCCGAGAATTACAGGTATCCGGATGGTCATTCGCCCAGCCCCGAAATCAATGCCATCCTGCAAGCCCCGGACCGGCTGAAACTGCTCGACTGGCTGCAGCGCCAGCCGCTGGCCCACTGGTCAGCCGAGCACCAGGTATTGATGGTTCACGCCGGTGTCATCCCCCAGTGGACGCTGGAGCAGACGCTGTCCTGTGCGGCCGAAGTCGAACGGGTATTGCAGTCGGGAAAAAGCAGGAAATTCTTCAAGATGATGAGAAAAAACGGACCTCGCAGGTGGCGCGATAACCGGACCGGCTGGAGGCGCCGCCAACTGATCAGCAACATCCTGACCCGCGTTCGCTACTGTGACCGCAACGGCAAAATCCTTACGAGTGCCAGCGGCCCGCCCGGCTCCCAGCCACCACCTTATCTCCCCTGGTTCAAGCACAAACATCGGCAGACCCGCAAAATCACCATAGCCTTCGGCCACTGGGCAGCACTTGGCCTGCATTTGAAGAAGCGCTTGCTTGGCCTTGATTCAGGTTGTGTCTGGGGAGGCAGACTGACGGCGATCAGGCTGGAGGACCGGCAAATCTTCCAGGTTCCCGGACATTTTCGCTAACCCGGATCAGTTCAATGATCTCAAAGGCCAGTTCATTGTTCTCGTCAATGGCCTGTGAACGCCGACTGATTTCAGTCCACTCGCTTTCATTCCATTCAGGGAACCAGGTATCCGCAGCGGGTGTGCAATCTACCAGTGTCAGCACCATCCGGTCTGCTGCGGGTAAAGCCTGCCGGTACAACTGGCCACCGCCAATGACCATTATCTCGTCCCCTTCCGCCCCTTCAATTGCAAGCGGCAGGGATTGGACGACCAGGCAGTCTTCGGCACGGTATTCACGATTGCGCGTCACCACGATATTCTGCCGTCCCGGCAAAGCACGACCCGATCGATTCCCAGGTCTTGCGGCCCATGACGATGGGCTTGCCCATGGTGGTTTCCTTGAAATGCGCTCAGTTCACCGGGAAGCCGCCAGGGCATGGCGCCCGCCAGACCAATCGCGCGGTTGCGCGCCATGGCGGCGACGATTGTTATGGTTTTTCTATTTTGCATGGGGTGATTTTAGCGCTATTCTGTGGTCCCGTTGCTGTGCCGTTTGAAAAAAGGAAATGATGTCCCATGAAATTTGGTTTGCGACTGATCGGTTACCTCGGTAATGCCCATGAACTGGTCCGCCTGGCGGTCCTGGCCGAACAGGCCGGATTCGATTACGTCTGGTTCCCGCATGATACCTTTATGGGTAACACCTGGGTGATCACCAGCGCCGTGGCGACACAGACTTCGCGCATCCGCATTGGCAGTGTGGGCACCAACCCTTACACGACCAACCCGGCGGAAATCGCCACCTATATCGCGACACTTGACGACCTTTCCCGGGGACGTGCGGTACTCGGCCTGGGATTGCATACCGAACACATGGTGGAGTGGACCGGCATCGACGCCAGTGATTACATGCTGCGCACTCGCGAGGCTGTAGAAATTATTCGCGCGCTGATGCGTGGTGAAGTTGTGGACTACCAGGGCGAAGCTTTTCAGTGGACCGAACAGTGTTATCTGCGCTTCAGGCCGCTTCGCGATGAAATACCGATCTACGTCTGCGCTTTTGGCCCCGAATACCTTGCAATGAGTGGCGCCATTGGCGACGGCAGCCTGCCGATGATCACACCTCCTGAATCCGCGGATTACATGGTTTCAGCTATCACAGGCGGCGCTCGTGATGCCGGACGTGATCCTGCTGAAGTGGACATAGCCGGTTGCGCCTGGCTGTCGCTTGCACCGGATCGGGGTGAAGCAACCCAGGTCCTGCGCCAGATGGTCAGCTACTTTGGATCCTACCTGGAAGCGCCGGCACTGGCGGCTATCGGCCTTTCACCGGAAGATTTCGAGCCGCTTGGGCGGCTGGTAAAAGCGGGACGTTACGATGAGGCGGCAAATCTCGTGACCGATGAAATGACGGACCTGGCGATCCGGGGTACACCGGATGACGTCATCCGGCGGATCGAAACTGTCGCTGGTATGGGCATCACCCAGATCAGCCTGGGCGGCCCACTGGGGCCAGACCCGATTGAAGCGATCCGCCTGATGGGCGAGAAGGTCATTCCTTATTTTCGTTCAGGCTAAGAGTAACCGCGCCCGGCACCCTGCCCTGCAAAATTTCAATCATATGCGCCGTGTCTATATTTCCACCGGTAATCACACACACGACCGGGCCATTCGCTGGTAATGACAAGGCCGCTGCCAGCGCAGTTGCGCCTGCCGCTTCGGCAACTACCCGGTTGGATTCGAACAGGGCCCGGATAGCATCCGTCACTGCCTCCAGGGAAGAGACAATCGAACCGTCCAGCAGACCCGGACTCCGCTGGCCAAACCACCACGTGCACCCTCAATAATCTCTTGATCTGACGGTTCCTCAGAGTCATTTCTGTGCGGGCCGATGCGCATCGCCGCTTGAGATTGCTCTTCCCAATCTTCCCATTGCGCCCGAGACGGCTACATTAATCATTGGGCGGTTTTTCATCAGGATGTCCGCAATCACTCGGGAGAAATGGGGTCAGCCGTTTCCAATGAGAAGTTGGCGATCGTGGTCTGGTCTGCGATCACGGTAAGCGGGTCGCCGTTGAGTGGATCACATTCGCCGTCACACGAGTGATTATCCCAGTTTTCGTTGATCAGGCCATGGTAGGGCTGATCATGATCTGTCAGCACGTGGTAATCACCCGGACCCACTTGAACCTGGTATTGACCCGCCTCATTGGTGTGCTGGTCGCCCATCCAGTTGCCGGCGGTGTCGTATACATCCACTCGCATGAAGCCAAACCTGGAAGAAACCGGCGCACCACTATCCGTTCGTGTCACCGTCCCGAAGATGCGGGTGCCCGCATACAGCAACTCGACGTCGTGACCGGGTTGATCAGCACCATCCACGTGGATCTTGACACTGTCAGCTACAAAGTCACAGTTCCAGTCCGGGCAGGGGAAGTTGTCATACAACTCCGGGGTATATCCTTCCGGTACACCCTCGACATAGAGGATGTAGTCGTCGCTGGTAGTCTGCGGACAGGCCGGCGAAGCTGTAATCACCATCCATGTTGGTCACCGTGTCGGCAAACCAGGTGCCATTTGCATCAAACAGGATGATGTAGACACCACTCATGCCATGGCCTGCTGCCTGATCCGTCACCCTGCCGGAGATTGCATAGCCCGGTGGCTCCGCCAGTACAAAATTGATCCCGCTTGCGTCTCCCCCATTAAGCGGAACCAGATCAGCATTTGCCAACACCCAATCCCTGTTTTCGCAATTGGGCTGGCACGGTATGTCATCCCAGAATTCGCGGGCCATACCCAAAGGCTCGCGCCAGGTGCGAACGAAGAAATTACCGTCAGCCATCAATTCGGTTTGGTACAGACCACTCTCATCAGTAAAGTAATCAGAGAGATATTCATAGTTTGCATTGAAAATCTGTACGTTAACACCTGACAGGGGAATAACCCCATCGGTGATCGTGCCGGAGATGGTACCGCCACTGGTGATCTGATCCAGCCAGAAATCGATGTCGGTGATATTGATGCCACCGGTAATCACGATAGGCGTACTGGCGAGAATGTCGCACTCCAGATTGGGACAATGCGATCCGTCGATGCCATCCCACACCTCATCAATCGTTTGCCAGGTATGTCGGGTGCGCGCAAAGTAGGTGCCGTCAGCCAATGGGTAGGTCTCGAAATAACCATTCTCGTCAACCCAAAAATCGCCATACCCATTGCCACCCGCGTCAAGAATCTGCACGGCGCCGCCCGGGTTGGGGTTGCCGCCGCTATCCAGAATATGACCGGATATACTGGCCGGCATTTGCGCCACGATATTGAAATCAATACCCGTTATGTTGGAGCCGCTGATATCGATAGGCGTACCAACGGCTGTGATATCGCACAAGGCTGACGGGCAAGATTCGTTTTCCCACAATTGGGTAACCCGGCCCCAGTCTTCACCCCAGGCTGCAGCGTAGTAGGTACCATCGCCCAGAATGGGGGATTCGTAATTGCCGCTGCCATCATTATCTATATTGAACATGCGGTAACCCGTACTATCCCAAATAATGACATAACCGTCACCGGTTGGGCTGTCGCCCTCATCCTTGATGACACCGGAAATCGTGTGACCCAGTTCCAGGGTGTTATCAATCACAATCGGGGTGCCGGCGACGGTCAATAGCGGCGCCCGATTTTCCCAGTCACAGGCCTCTCCCGGACAAGGGTATTTCTGTCGAGCCGTTGGAATATTCAGAAACATACTGATCAAAGGCGCCCCAGCTCTCAAAGTAGAGGTGATAGTCACCATTGGGTAAAGTCATAAACCAATCGCCGTTCCCATCGGGATAACCAGCGGTCAGCCATTGACCCGACGGGAGTTTTGCGCTGACCGCACCGTCGGGTGATCGGGCCGTCAGAGGATGACAGCAGCCTGCCGGAAAGTGCTGTTCCATCTGCGAGACCAAAGTCGATGCCGCTTGCGTTCGATACAGAAACATCGACACCATCGGCCAGGTCCCAATCAGAGGTAGGTTTGTCGTTGTAGAGTTCCAGTACGAAAGGCTGGCCATTGGTGCTATTAATAAATACCAACAGGTCGTTATTAGGGTAACAGGCCTGCAATGGTGTAATTCCCGTCCACGTCGGTCCAGGCGCAACCCAGCCAGTAACCATCACGACGAGAGGCGCAGACCACAACGTCCTGCAGCAGCGCATTCCCGTTATCAGCGAATACTGTACCGCTGATGGTCGCACCCGTTGCCAATGAGAAGTTGGCGATCGTGGTCTGGCCTGCGACCACGGTAACCGGGTCGCCGTTGAGGGGATCACAATCGCCGTCACACGAGTGATTGTCCCAGTTTTCGTTGATCAGGCCATGGTATTCCTGATCATGCTCGGTCAGCACGTGGTAATCACCCGGACCCACTTGAACCTGGTATTGACCCGCATCATTGGTGTGCTGGTCGCCCATCCAGTTGCCGGCGGTGTCGTATACATCCACTCGCATGTAGCCAATGCTGGAAGAGACCGGCGCACCACTATCCGTTCGTGTCACCGTCCCGAAGATGCGGGTGCCCGCATACAGCAACGCGATGTCGTGACCGGGCTGATCAGCACCAGCCACGGTGATCTTGACACTGTCAGCAACAAAGTCACAGTTCCAGTCCGGGCAGGGGAAGTCATCGTACAACTCCTGGGTATATCCTTCCGGCACACCTTCTACATAAAGGATGTAATCGTCGGTGGAATATGCGGACAGGTCGGCGAAGCTGTAATCACCGTCAATGTTGGTCTCCGTGTCGGCAAACCAGTTGCCATCTGCATCAAACAGGATGATGTAGACGCCACTCATGCCATGGCCTGCTGCCTGATCCGTCACCCTGCCCGAAATTACATAACCCGGCCGGGTTTCAAATCCACTTGAAAATATGGGTGTCTCCGCCAGTACGCTGAAAGAGGCAAAAATCGTAACAACTGCTATCAGCTTAAATTTGAGAAAATTCATTTTTATCTTCCGGTAGGTGGTGCTGGTCAGTGGCTCGCTCGTATCAGATGTCGCCTCAGCCGAAATAGACTGAGGCAGAACCGGTGACACAAGTAAACGGCATGGCTGATGATTTCTGATGGGAATCAATCTCCCCGAAACATTGGTTTTGTATTTCTCTTGGGTGCAGTCTGGCTAATCTGGCCTTATCGTGACTGCACCTGCGCTGAGCTTGCCCTTATCCCAAACAGGGCAAACGCTGTGGTCACAATTAACAGGTTCTTCATGATTTCTCTCCCATTTCTCTCAAGCGGGCCATAAAAGGTCAACCTACTAACTATAGGAGAAGATTCAGAATCTTGCTTGAACCGCATTGACTCAAATTAAATGTAACCCTACGGAGTAGTGACGCAGCTTCGTTGACTCATATTACAGGTAACCCAAATCAGAGGGCTGTACTATGGGTATTAATGAGCGCCAGGCTTATCTCAAGGCCATACGGGCCCGATATTGGCGGGCACGTAAAAAGGTCAAGGTGACCATTCTCGACGAATTCTGTGCCGTTTGCGGATATCACCGCAAATATGCCATTCGGCTGTTAAACCAGCGCGGTAAAGCAAGAAAGAAACGGCGACCCGGAAGAAAGCCCATTTACGCTTCGCCAGAGTTACTCACGGCTCTGAAACGGATTTGGTTTGCCAGTGACCAGATGTGCTCGAAGAAACTCAAAGCCGCTATTCCACTGTGGTTGCCGTACTATGAGACCGTCTACAAGCCGTTGACACCAGAAACACAGCATAGACTGCTATCGGTCAGTGCCGCCACCATTGACCGACTGCTGAAGCCCGTGCGCGTTGTGCATGGACGCAAAGGCTTGAGCGGCACCAGGCCCGGCACCCTGCTGAAGAATCAGATCCCCATCCGCACCCACTTTTGGGACGTCTCACAGCCCGGTTTTATGGAAGCCGATACCGTCGCCCATTGCGGCAACAGCCTGGCCGGAAGCTTCATCTGGTCGTTGACCATGACGGATATTCACACCACCTGGACCGAGAATCGCGCCACCTGGGACAAGGGCGCCGAGGGCGTGCTGGCCCAGATCCAGGACATCGAATACCGACTCCCCTTTGCGCTGCAAGGCTTTGACTGTGACAACGGCTCAGAATTCCTGAACTGGCACCTGCTGCGCTACTTTACCGATCACCCATCGGTTACATCGTTTACTCGCTCGCGACCGTACAAGAAAAACGACAACGCCCATGTGGAGCAGAAAAACTGGTCCCATGTGCGCCAGTTATTTGGCTATGACCGCTTCGAAGATCGGCAGATCCTGCCCCTTGATGAATGAACTCTATGCCAACGAATGGTCCCTTTATCAAAACCACTTCTGTCCCAGCATGAAGCTGCGGGAGAAGAAGCGGATCAACTCGAAGTACTACAAGAAATACGATCCGCCGCGAACGCCTTACGACCGCGTGATGGCATCAGAGCATGTTTCTGACAAACCAAAGAGCATCTGAAAACGGTTCACGAATCGCTCAATCCCTTTATACTCAAGAAAACCATCGAGAAGAAACTTCGGGTGATTTTCAAGCACGTGAAAGTTACCTCTAATGTGAGGCAACGTATCTGATTCTCAGTTGGCTAGGGTTACCTTTTTCAATGAGTCAACGCGGTCGGGCAGTTCCTTGCTGATCCGGGTGGCAGGCAGGTTCCTTCCTGCGGCCCGACGGCCATGGCATTGCGGGCGCGATCGAACTGCTCCACAGCGCGGATTCTGAGAAGTTTCAGGTCACTGGGAGATGACCATCACCCGGCGCGGGAAGTCAAATACATAGGCGGCACCGGCGCTGCTGTCCTCAGCAGCAGCCCCCACCACCAGTGTTTCGCCGGAAACGGCGACGGACAGGCCAAAAGAGTCATTAACCCCGGGGTTGGAGGCCTTGAGGTAGACTATTGTATTGCTCCA
>PVMK01188072.1_pt1 | contig 16927 bp, 20 predicted proteins | sample 1853481 | NCBI WGS metagenome assembly PVMK01 (sample SAMN08533507, study PRJNA380276) | Marine sediment metagenome, whole genome shotgun sequencing project.
GTTGATCAAAGTTCTTGATATCGCTTACCGGCAGAGTCAGTTCCTTAAAGATGAGATCGATTTACTGGCCCTGCAGAAACCCTGTCGGCAGCTTGATTTTTCCATCATCGCCAATACCTGGTTTATGCTTGATGAGATACAAATCATCGTCGCGCTTGCGGCGGAATGAACGATCCTCGCGGGGAATGTTGTCATTAAATGCATCTTTCCAGTCAATTGCAGCCAGAGCCTCGTTAATCTCCGCAGGGCTCATGCCGGAAGCATACAAGCCTCCAACTATTGACCCCATACTGGTGCCGACAATGCAGTCAATAGGGACGTGCATTTCTTCAAGCACCTCAAGCACCCCTATATGGGCAGCACCACGCGCGCCACCGCCACTCAAGACCAGACCGATTTTCGCCCGTCCTACCGGGTTAACATCCTGGTTTCCTGCTCCTTTTTCAGCAGAAATGCTATTGCCGCCCCAAAAAAACAGGAATACAAAAAAGAGTATGATTGTCTGCGATTTACCTTTCATTAATGTTTTCACTGTGGAATTCCTCCCTATCAGCAGGGCATAATCACCTGTATCGCGTAATTCATGATTACAGGAAAAAGAATAAACAAGGTTGTCCAAAAAAACAAATCGGACATGAATATATAGGTACAGACTGATTCCTTATACTGTAATCGGGAGTTCAGCGTAATGAAAAACGACAACCCCGGTTAATTGAGGTTGTTATGGCAAATACCCCCATTCCTGAAATGGGCTATCAATCAAATAGAAAATGGGTTGTTTGCACATTTTCTGAAAGTCTCAATGTCTGCTATCAATCGAAGGTTGCGAATAGTTCCTGAAAGTCTAAGGTGTACGGTGGACATGTTGAATTGATATTTACATGTCAAAACCATAGATGTTGGCAAGATATGTCGATAGTTTGTAGTTAATCAAGATGGTAAGGTATTTCCAATATTTTTGATTGGGTTAAGCTGTCATTCTGATAGATAAAAGTAAATTGTTGAGGTATATTTATACTAAAAACAGGAGGTGTGAAGATTATGCCAATTTATGATTATCTTTGTCTCAAGTGCAATAAGGTGTTTACAGAAACTATAAGGCTATCGGAAATCGATAAATATAAGCCTGTTTGTCCCAAATGTAAGAGCAAAAAGGTTAAGAAACAAATTGTCCCTTTTCTTACCAAGACTTCGAGAAAGAGTTAATCAATATACATTAGGCTCTCAGGGATATTACTAGCCTTTCTTTTTTTATATTTATCTATTTTAGATTTCTATGAACCTTGAGTAGCAATCCCACCCAAAGAAGTAACTATTGCCAGTGCATATCTTAACTGGTAATTTTTCATTTTCGATTCAACATTATGGCAAGACATATGGACTTTATTATGCAATGTTAATCACAACCTACTTCCTATCCAAACTAAGAGTTGACTTGGATCAACAAGCACAACCTGCCAAATTTTATTGGCATCATCTTTCTGTAAGGTTATTATATCTTCTGGCATGCTGAATGCGAAAATATAATCATGCAAGGTGGGGCATCTCCAAGAAAAAACACAACTGGTCTAATTATATTACCGCATAGTCCGATTTTTTTATGTGTTAATTGGATCTGATTTTTTGCACAAATGGGGCAGAAGATGGACGGTGATCTCAATATATTTCAACTCATCCTTGATAAGGCCGGCGAGGAGTTCTATCTAGTCAAACCAAACGGTACGCTGGCTTATGTCAACGAAGCAGCAGCGAAAAGCTTGGGATATTCTGTTGAGGAGATGTCCAACATGGGTGTACCTGAGTTTGACCCTATTTTCGGCCCAAAATTTAAACAGCATTTTGCCAGGCTGAAAAAAAGAGAGCTGCCGCCCTTTGAAACAGAGCATATTACAAAGGATGGCCGCCGAATATTCAAAGAGATAAAATCGGTTTACCTCAAAATAGAAAAAAATGAGTTCGTTTGCGCCTTTGCCCGTGATGTCACAGAGCGCATACTGGCGTCAGAAGCCTTGCAGGAAAGTGAGGAGAAGTATCGACGTCTAGTTGAAAACCTTAAGAAAGAGTATTTTTTCTACTCTCATGACACCAAGGGAGTTTTTAATTATTTAAGTCCTTCCATCACCAATATCCTTGGCTATTCCCAGAAAGAATTTTTAGCCCATTATACCGAATACCTTACTGATGATCCACTCAACGATGAGGTTGTAAAACATACGGACCTCAGCATTCTAGGAATCCAGCAATCGCCCTATGAAGTCGAGATTTATCATAAGGATGGCAGTATCAAAAGGCTCGAGGTTTTGGAGGTTCCGGTATTCAGTGCAGAGGCTCAAGTTATTGCTGTTGAGGGCATTGCTCATGATATCACCGAGCGCAAGAGAGTCTTTGTTGAGATGCAAAGGAAAACCCAGGAACTTGAAGAGGTAAACGCGGCCATGAAGGTACTGCTGAGACAGAGTTCAGAATCCAAGAAGGAAATGGAGGAAAAGGTCCTTGCCAACCTTAAGGATTTAGTCATCCCCCATCTGGATGAGCTTGAAATACAGTTGGCAGGCAAACGAAGCAAGGTACTGGTTAATGTTATCAAATCCAATCTGGAACAGATCACCTCATCGTTTTCCCAAAGTCTATCTTTGGGTTTTCCCAGGTTGACCCCCAGAGAGATTCAGATTGCAGACCTGGTCAGAAGCGGCAGGACAAACAAGGAGATAGCCGAACTCCTTAGCATCTCCAGGCGTACAGTAGAGTCTTACCGCGATAAACTACGCTTTAAGTTGAAAATAAAGAACAAAAAAACAAACCTCAGATCCTATCTGCTTTCCCGGACGTAATACCTATTCTTATACCGTATTATATCAGTATTCTTATAGTATTTTTCGTGCCATTTCTTCTTTACAACATGATCTGCTTCCCTTAGGCTCAAATTTAAGAACTATAGGTTCTGAAATCTGAGGGGAAGTAAGGTTTGTTAAAATGTGGACCGCAATTAAGGAGGGATTGGCCATGAAAAATTTAACTATTATTATCGTGAGTGTTTTGTTGGTGTTTATGGGTTTTTGCTTTTCAGCAAATACAGCAATAGCAGGAGACGGAGATTCAAATGTCCCTGAAGTGCTGGATGATGTTAACCAAGCCCCATAATTGTGGATAGTCCGAAAAGTTAGCAAAAGAAATTGAGTAGGACTGCCATGGTTTCATGAAGAAAAACTTTCACATGAGATTTTAAACAGTAGGAAGGGGTGAAATATGTTTATTAAGGCAGGGTCAGATTTGGCCCTGCCTTTTTATTTTAAACTCAAAATGTCTGCTGATATGTCTGACAGTGTCAAGTAGAAAAGACCTATCCATCGCCCCTGTTTTTATTGGGGGTTTTTCATTTCATATGCAGGGCATTAGCAATTGTAAAGATCTGCTATACATGTTGAGTTGAGAATGGTTCTTAAAAGTGCAAGATGTACAGTGGATATGTTGTCCACTCTCAACAAGTTTTGGGAAGGTTTTCATGGGCACAATTCAGGCACAATTTAAACTTTCCAACAAAAAAAAGACTCAACCAATCAGGCTGAATCCCTTTCTATAACTATATTTTCTCTTACAACGAAATAGCTACATTATCCCTAACAAACTGTTTTTTGAGTCCCGTGCGTCTACCAGTTTCACCACTCCGGCAATTTGTTTATTTCTTACCGTAATAACACTTCCTCTGTCAACCTGTATTCTGCTGCTACAGAGGCTTTTCACACAATTTTATCAAATTTATATCGTTCTCTATGAGTCACCTGGTGGATTTAAATAAATTTTCTGCAGCCGCACAAAATAATCGAATCCGGACCAGAGGGTGAGCAACAGTGAAACGTAAAGTATCACCCGCCCAAGGTCGTGCAGAAACGGAATGGGCAGAAAGGTTGCCGGAAAGATCAAAACACAGAGAGCGGTGTATTGAAAGACACTTTTTATCTTGCCAAGGCCGCTGGCTGAAACTATTATCCCACTGGCGGCAGCCAAACCACGTAAACCTGTTACTGCCAATTCCCTGGAGATAATAAGCAGGCTGACCCAGGCGGGAATCCTGTCCAGGGGTATCAACATTATGAGAGGTGTAGCCACAAGCATCTTGTCTGCCAGGGGATCCATCAGCTTACCCAGAACTGATTCAATCCCGTGTTTTCTGGCCAGATAGCCATCGGCCAGGTCAGTCAGCGCCCCTGATAAAAAAAGAAAAAAAGCCAGCAGGGCAAGGGTGTTTCCTCTTTCGGACTGGAGCAGAAACAGCAGCACAGGCACGATGGCAAATCGGTAGCCTGTTAAAAGATTGGGAACCGTATAAATATTTCTCATTATAAAAACTGCTCCAACTACTGTCTCGCTAATGAACTTGCTCTGGTTCTTCCATATTCACGCAAAACTTTTTCCACATACTGCTTTGTTTCGGGAATCTTTGGAATTCTCCCATTTTCAAGAACCTTATTGGGACCGGCATTATAGGCTGCCAATCCAAGCCGCAAATCGCCCTCAAATAGATTGAGCAATTTTCTCAAATACCTGCTGCCGCCCATTATGTTATCCCTGGCCTCGAAGGGTGCCGCTACTTGCATTTCTTTCGCCGTCTCAGGCATAAGCTGCATTAAACCCATGGCGCCTTTCTCAGAAACTGCAAAAGGGTTAAAGCTCGACTCGACTTTAATTATGGCCCGTATAAGCTCAGGGTCCAAGCTGTATCGTTCGGCAGCTGTCCTGATAAATTGTCCGTATCGCCCCTTAACCGCTGTCTTCCGTATGGCATCAAAACGGGGATCTTCTCTGTATCTAGGATCTGCAGGCACATTGGTAAAATGCAACCCGCCGAATTGATCCACGTAAGAGTACATGGCTGCTTTAGTAACCGATAATGAAGGCAGCAACACACTTACAAGAATTATAAATAATACCAGGCGCATATTCAATTAACCTGAAAAAGCCCCTTGTTATTTTGCTCTTTTCTCCCAATCTGCAAGAAATTTTTCCATGCCGATATCAGTAAGGGGATGCTTTGCCAACTGATCAATAACCTTTAACGGTATAGTTGCAATATCTGCACCAATCAGGGCTGCCTCCACCACATGAATGGGGCTGCGGATACTGGCGACAATGATCTCGGTCTCATAGCCGTAATTTCCGTAGATATTCATAATATCGCTCACCAGGTCCATGCCAACCTGGGAAATATCATCAAGGCGGCCGACAAAGGGGCTTACATAGGCAGCACCAGCCTTGGCAGCCATTAATGCCTGCATAGAGGAAAAGATCAAGGTAACATTTGTCCTGATATTCTCACTGCTTAAAATCTTTACAGCCTTCAACCCTTCAGTGGTCATTGGTATCTTGACCACAATATTCTGGTGAAAAGCCGCAAGCTTCCTCCCCTCCTCAACCATACCTTCTGCATCAAGACTGATCACCTCGCCATTGACCGGGCCATCAACGAGATCACATATCTCCTGCAGCAACTCCTCAAACGGCCTGTTTTCTCTGGCAATGAGCGATGGATTGGTGGTAACACCATCAACCATTCCCAGTGCAACACCTTTCTTAATCTCTTCAATGTTGGCAGTATCAATAAAAAATTTCATTTTTCAGCTCCTTTTTGCTTGAGAAACATTTCACAGCATTTATCACTACAAAAATAATACATTTTCTTATCATGAGGCAACTGAACTGCCTGCCCCTTGGGAATATAAGTATGGCAGACCGGATCCTCAACCAACACATCCTGCACAGCACCTCCCGGTGATGCCGGACCGCTGTTCTTGCCGTATCCCTTCTTTTTTCGGGGACCTACGAGCAGTCGGTAAAGAATATAAAGAAGAGTCCCTATAATGACCAGCCGCAACGGAGTCACTCTGAAACCTCATTTTCTGTACTGGGCCAGGATACAATTTGAACCTGCTGACCTGAACCAACTTCATGCTTTTCTGCTAAGAAGTTCTGCAACATTTCAACAGACGTTTTCTGTGTTACGGGATGGTATAGTTCCGGTTCGATTTCCGCCAATGGCTGCAGGACAAAAAGCCGGTTAGCAATTTCCGGATGCGGTAAAGTCACTTTGGGGTCATCGCTTATCCTGTCACCCCAGTAAAGCAGGTCCAGATCTAAAGATCGGTCTTCGGGTATGCCGTCGAGGACTCTTTTCCTGCCAAGGCTTTTCTCAACAACAAACATTTCCCTGAGTAGTTCGAATGGCTCCAGAGATGTTTCCAGGCTGCCTACAGCATTGATAAACCAGTTTTCTGATTCCATGCCGACAGGCTCTGTCCTGTACGGACTTGAAAGGACTAGAAGTTTAATCCCATTAACCATACCAAGTCTTGACCAGGCCTGAAGGAGATTCTCACGGCAGTTGCCAAGGTTTGCCCCAAGCCCGATGTAAGCGGTAACCATTGTATCGCAGCCCCTCAGAATCCTATCTCTGAAATACGAGTCACAGCCTCTTCAAGTCTTTCTTTCGAAACCGTCAATGCCATACGGACATATCCCTCACCCGGCGTCCCGAATCCGTTACCGGGGGTGGCCACTATGCCTGCCTTTTCAAGGAGGAGGCCGGCAAAGCTTGAAGATGTATACCCTGACGGGGACTCAAACCATACATAAAAAGTGGCTCTGGGAGCTTCAGCGTTTATACCCAGTTTTTTCAAGCCTTCAACCAGGACATCCCGCCTCTCGGTATAGATGGTCCGCATGTCTGTTAAACATTGCTGGTCTCCTTCAAGGGCCTCGATACCGGCCACCTGAATGGCTTCGAAAATTCCGGAGTCGATATTGCTCTTTATTCTTCCAAGCCCGCCTATAATCTCTGAATTTCCTGCCGCCCAGCCGATCCTCCAGCCGGTCATATTGTAGGTTTTTGACAGGGAGTGAAACTCAATGCCGACATCCTTGGCACCGGGTGTTTCCAGAAAGCTTGGTGGAACATAATTGTCAAAGGCCATTTCAGAATAGGCAAAATCATGACAGATCATAATGTTATGCTTCACAGCAAAATTGACAACTGTTCTGAAAAAATCCAAAGTTGCCACGGCTGCAGTAGGGTTGTTCGGATAGTTAAGAAACATCATTTTAGCCTTGCCAAGCACCTCTTCCGGGATGGCTGACAGATCGGGCAGAAAATTGTTCTCCTTTACAAGGGGCATTTCATAGGGCGTTCCACCTGCAAACGTTGTGGCAATGGCATAAACAGGGTACGCCGGGCTCGGCACCAGTGCCACATCACCGGGATTAATAAAAGCCAGGGGTATATGGGCAATCCCCTCCTTGGATCCAATCAGGGAGACCACCTCCTGTAGAGGGTTAAGCTCCACATCTGCCCTTTTCTTATACCAGCGGGCTACAGCTTCCCTGAAGTCGTTCATGCCGGTGTAGCTCGGATATCTATGATAGCGCGGATCGCGTGATGCCTCAGCCAGCTTATTAATTATATTATCAGGGGTGGGAAGGTCCGGATCGCCGACCCCAAGATCAATTACATCAATACCACGTTCCCTGGCCTCTGCTTTTTTCCTGTCAAGTTCAGCAAAAAGATACGGGGGAAGTTGCTTCAGCCTGTCAGCTTGTTCAATTTTTATCATTTCTGTAATGCCTTAATAATTTAATAGTTAAAAAAAATTCGCTATAGAAAACTATGCGAACTATCCGATAACGCAGCAGATTTGACAATATCGTGTCGTGTGTAATACGGTTTAAAAATCTTGAAGACCCAGCACGTCAAACATGTTGTAAAGTCCGTTTGGCTTTTCGTAGACCCAGGCTGCTGCCAGGGCAGCGCCCCTGGCAAAGTTATCCCTGCTGTGGGCCCGGTGCGTCAGTTCAAGCCTTTCACCGGCACCGGCAAAATAAACCGTGTGTTCACCAACGATATCTCCGGCCCTGATTGTCTGAATACCGATCTCCGTATCAGTGCGTTCGCCAATAATGCCATGCCTGGCAAAAACCCCTACCTCGTCAAGGTTGCGCCCGACTGCCTGGGCCATCATCTCACCAAGCTTCATTGCTGTGCCGCTCGGTGCATCCTTTTTCATCCGGTGGTGGGCCTCTACAATTTCCATGTCATAATCATTACCCAGTATGGAGGCAACTTTGGCGGCCAGCTTGAAAAGCACATTAACGCCTACGGCCATATTCGGAGCCTGTACGCAGGGGAAATTATTACACAGCTCAGCTAATTCCTGCAGATTCTCCTGGCTCAGGCCGGTGGTGCCGATCACCATGGCTCTGTTCTTCCGGGCAGCCTGCCGGGCGATCTCCATGGTTGCCTCATGAAAGGTAAAGTCTATGATAACATCACCCTGATCGATGACTGCTGCCAGGTCATTAGCAACCTTTACTCCGTTTGAACCATACCCTCCGAGTTCCCCCATATCTTTTCCCACATCAGGGTTATCCGGACGTTCAAAGCCTGCTGCAACCTGAAGTTCAGGATGCTCATTCACCATATAACCGATTCGCCGCCCCATACGCCCGGCAGCTCCGGCAATAATGACTTTAGTCATGCAATTCTCCTCTCTTTAAACCTTAAAACTGTAATTATTTACCCTTACCTTTGCAGCCTAAATAAGTCCATAGGCTGTCAGCGCTCCCTTCAACTTAGCCAGGCTGGCATCATCCATACTGCACAGGGGCAGCCGAGGAGAGGCGGACTTGATCTTGCCCATCAATTGAAGCGATGTTTTAGCAGGCACGGGATTGCTATCATAGAACATCGCCTGCATAAGCGGGAACAGCTTATAATGCAATTCATTGGCCTTGGCCACATCACCTGCCAGGGCAGCTTCCATCATGTCGGCCATATCCCGGGGAGCGACATTGGATGTAACCGAGATCACTCCAGTGCCACCGACCAGTACCGTTGCCATGGAAGTAAAATCATCCCCGGACATAACTGCAAAGTCATCAGGGCAGAGCATGATAACTTCACTCACCTGATTAAGGGAGCCGGTGGCCTCCTTGATCCCGACAATATTATCAATTTCTGCCAAACGGGCCACAGTGGCCGGCAAAACATTCGAGCTGGTCCTGCTGGGCACATTATAAAGAATTATTGGCACATCAACTGCCTCAGCTACTGCCTTATAGTGCTGATACAACCCTTCCTGGGAAGGCCTGTTATAATATGGAGATACCATGAGAACTCCGTCCACTCCTGCATCCCTGGCGTGCCTGGTCAGGTCGATTGCCTCTGCTGTGCTGTTTGAGCCGGAACCGGCCACGACCGGGACACGGCCATTGACTGTTTTAACGGTCAGGTCCACCACCCTGTGGTGCTCCTCATGGGTCATGGTGGCAGACTCGCCGGTCGTGCCACAAGGTACGATACCATGGGTTCCATTTGCAATGTGGAACTCGATAAGATCAATCAACCCCTGCTCATCAATCCGGCCATCAATATGTGGCGTTACAATTGCCACAAAAGCTCCTCGGAAAATACTCATTCTCTTACTCCTCCTTCAATCATTATTCAAAATTCCTGCACCATAAGGCAGAAAAAATATTTCAGCGCTTAGAACTACTCTTTAACCAGTATTATAAAATCTGCACAAAATTTATTCTCGCAGCCCATCCAGACCCAACTGCCCCTCGTATATAATATGGGCCGGTCCCTCCAGGAAAATACCGGCAGCAAGATCAAGCTGCCTGTCATTTTCTTCTCCTGTTAAAGAAAAATGGATGGTCAGTTTTTCACCTCCTGAAGTAATGACTGTCACAGGAGGCTTGGCCTGCTCAAGAAGGGCGACTACCAATGCCGAGGCAACCGCACCTGTACCGCAGGCCATGGTTTCACCTTCCACTCCCCGCTCATAGGTCCTTACCATCAAAGTATCATTGGAGACCACCTGGGCAAAATTTGCATTGGTTCCTGCAGGTTGAAACGTTTCATGGAAACGTATCTGCCTGCCCCAGTCAGCCACAGGGACATCACCTGTGTCATTGACCAGGACAACTGTATGCGGCACGCCGGTATTAATGAAGTGCAGGGACTGTTCCACGCTGCCTATAGTCATAGGTATATTTAAGCGCAGATCCTCCGGAGCTGTTAAACGTATCTTGACAGACTCACCTCTCCCGTCCAGAATAAAGGCCTCGATCTCACCTGCTGTGGTCTCAAACCGCATTACTGCCGGAGCAATTTTTTTCTCAAAGGCAAACCTGGCAGCACACCTTGCCCCATTACCGCACATCTCGGCCCTGCTGCCATCACCATTATAAAACTGCCAAAGAAAATCAGCTGTTTCCGAGTTTTCAATCAGGATCAGACCGTCGGCGCCAACCGAAAACTTTCTTCTGCAGACAATGCGGGCAAACTCAGACTGGTCAGCTTCTGTGATAAAAAGCTCCCGGTGGTCAATAATGATAAAATCATTCCCTGTGCCACTCATCTTGGCAAAAGGTATGGGATATTTAAAATTTTGTGCGTTCATCAATCCAAAAAATTTATCTAAAACCGTTCTGGCCTGTCAGCCTTACTTTATGATTTCTTTACCTATTCTAAAAAATCAGGGATATTTTCATCCCGGATCAGCGTCTCATAATTTTCACGCTCGCGGATCACATAAAACTGGTCATCCTTGACCAGAACTTCCGCCGCCCGTGGACGTGAATTATAATTTGAAGACATGGTAAAGCCGTAGGCACCACTCGTCATGACAGCCACAAGATCCCCCTGCACCAAAACCGGCACCTCCCGATCCCTGGCCAGAAAATCACTGGTTTCGCAGATCGGCCCTACAACATCCACGACCTCCAAGGTTTCATCAATTGCCTGCCCGGATTTACGAGTCACCGGCAGAATATCATGATACGCGTCATACAGGCTCGGACGTGCCATATCGTTCATGGCGGCATCAACAATGATGAATTTCTTTGCCTGGGTCCGCTTGGTGTAGAGGACCTGGCTTATAAGAATTCCAGCGTTCGAAACTATAACCCTTCCAGGTTCCAGTATCAAGGTGCACTGCAATCCGTCCATCTCTTCCTTCAGAGCCCGGGCATACTCTTGTGGATGGGGCGGTTTTTCATCCTGGTACCGCACGCCAAGACCTCCGCCCAAATCCAGGTAATCTATCGTAATCCCGAGTGTTTCCAGACGGCCGACAAACTGCTTAACCTTGTGAAGCGTTTCTGTAAATGGTGAGATTTCCGTAAGCTGTGAGCCAATATGGCAACTCACTCCCAAAATCTTGATATGAGACATTTCCTTGGCGCGCAGATATACCTTCTCTGCCTGCTCAATGGGAATCCCAAATTTATTTTCCGCCAGGCCGGTGGAAATATAGGCATGGGTTTTAGGGTCCACATCAGGATTTACCCTGAAAGAGACAGGGGCCACAAGCTCCTGTTCTTGGGCTACCTGCTGCAGCTTTTCCAACTCCTGCTCTGATTCCACATTAAACATCAGGATGCCGGAAACAAGACCATAGCGCAATTCCTCCTCTGTCTTACCGACCCCGGAATAGATAATCCTGCGAGGGTCTATGCCTGCTTTCAAGGAACGGTAGAGTTCACCTCCTGATACGATATCCGCACCGCCCCCAAGGGTTGAAAAAAGTCTGAGAACAGCAAGATTGGAGCAGGACTTGACGGCAAAACAGGTCAAGTGGGGCAATTCACCAAAACTCTTATCAAAGGTGTTAAAGTGATGCGCCAGTGTTGCACTGCTGTAAAGATAAAAAGGGGTGCCAACAGCTTTGGCAATATCAGCTATTGCAACAGACTCACAATACAGTTCGTTGTCTTTATAAATGAAGTGATGCACTTTTTCTTTCCGTTGTTTTTTTCTATACCTTTTTAGGTCTTTCCCGTCCTTTACCGATGGCCGACAGTTGACTCCATAGTCCGTAAACTCTCATTTGGCGGCGATCTCCAGGTAAACGAAATTATATTTGAGTCGTTACTTGGATACCACCGACCGGCACGGGAACGAACCTTATACTGGTAACGATAACCGTCCCGCAGATCTGCTTCTTTATATACCGCCGTTATGCTTTCGCCTGATGCGGGCAAGGGCCCTCCATCAATTAATACCTGCTTTTCAAACCGGACCGGACACCCCTCACAGTACTCCTCTTCCGGAATTTCAGCCCGCAGCACTTCAAAACTTTCAATGGCAAGCAACTCATCACCATTTTCCATTTTTACAGGATAGGTCCATTTCAGGCTGACACCACTTTCATCAAGAAAATAACGCAGATCACTTATTGCCACCGGCACCAGCTTTTGAGGTGGAACTAAAGCTGTTTTCCTGCCGCATCCCGGCAGGAGTGTTAATGCCAGAAGCATAGTAATGGCCGTAAGGCTGCGGCAGCAAAAAAACATTACCGTATTCCCAATTCAGCTTCAGCGCTCTCCAGCGCCTTTTCTACCTGGGTAATTGCAGTCCCGCCTGAGGTGTTGCGGCTGTTGACGGAACCTTCGACCCCTAAAACCTCAAAGACGTCTTCCGCAATTACATCGTTGAGCCCCTGTAATTCTTGGAGCGTCAAATCAGTCAACTCCCTGGAATTTTCAATACAGAATGCCACCGCCTTACCGACTATGCCATGGGCCTGCCGGAAAGGAATATTCTTCCGCACCAGGTACTCTGCCAGGTCAGTTGCAGTCATAAAGCCTGTGTCTGTAGCGCGCTTAAGATTCTCCCGGTTAAAAGAAAGGCCGGACAAAAGCTCAGCCATAACCGTCAACGACTGACTTACAGTATCAACCGTATCAAAAACCGGTTCCTTATCTTCCTGCAGGTCCCGGTTATAGGTCATCGGCAAGCCCTTAAGCACAGTCAGGACAGTCATGAGATTTCCCACTACCCGGCCGCTTTTGCCTCGGATCAATTCCGGCATGTCGGGATTCTTTTTCTGCGGCATGATGCTGCTTCCCGTACAATACCGGTCTGCAATCTCAGCAAAATTAAACTCCTGACTGGTCCAGAGCACCAGTTCTTCTGAAAAGCGGCTCAGATGGATCTGGATAAGTCCGCAGGCTGCAAGAAACTCGACGATAAAATCCCGGTCGCTCACTGCATCCATGGAGTTAGCACTTACCCCAGGAAAACCAAGCTCTTTGGCAACAAAGTCCCTGTCAATCGGCAGGCTCGTACCGGCCAGGGCTCCACTGCCAAGCGGCAACACATTGATCCGCTTCAAACAATCGGACAGCCGCGCCTTATCCCGGTTAAACATCTCGAAGTAGGCCAGCAGGTGATGAGAAAGCAGAACAGGTTGAGCCCGCTGCAGGTGGGTATATCCCGGCATTATAAGTCCGAGATATTCCCGCGCCAACTGCACAAATCCCTTCTGCAGGTCAGAGAGAAGCCCGGTGAGATGGAGGCTTTCCTCCCGCAGGTAAAGCCGCATATCGAGCGTCACCTGGTCATTCCGGCTCCGGGCTGTATGGAGTTTCTCACCTGCCTGGCCCACTTTTTCAACCAGGGCTTTTTCGATGTTCATATGTATGTCTTCCAGTTCAGGCCGGAAAACAAACGTATTACTCTCAATCTCAGCCTCAATCTCCGTAAGCCCGGCAAGTATCTGCTCAAGCTCGGACCCATTGATCAACCCGACCTTGGCCAGCATTTTTGCATGGGCTTTACTGCCGGCAATATCATGCCGATAGAGCCGCATATCAAAATGGATAGAAGCACTGAATATTTCAGCCGATGAAGCGGTCTGTTCAGTAAACCGACCGGACCATGGCTTATTGCTCTCTGCTTTATTTTTCATTTTTTCTTTAAGGCTTCAATCTGTAACCGTAAGGCATTCAGCTTGATAAAACCTTCAGCATCCGCCTGGTTATAAACCTCATCCTCTTCAAAAGTTGCAAAACTTTCCTGGTAAAGCGACTGATCAGACTTACGGCCAACCGGCATGCAGTTGCCCTTATACAGCTTAAGCCGCACCGTACCACTCACTGTTGCCTGGGCCTCATCCATGGTTTTCTGCAGCAGCCGCATTTCAGGAGAGAACCAGAAGCCCGTTATAGATCAGTTCCGAATACCGGGCAACCAGGCTGTCACGAATACGCATGACTTCCCTATCCATGGTAATTGTCTCAAGATCCCGATGAGCTGTCCGCAGTATTGTACCGCCAGGTGTCTCATATACTCCCCGCGACTTCATGCCGACAAAACGATTCTCTACCATATCGAGCCGGCCAATACCGTTTTCTCCTCCCAGCCTGTTCAATTCTTGAAAAAGATCGACAGCTGAAAGAGTTTGACCGTTGATTGCCACCGGGTCGCCCTGGACAAAATCGAGTTCCACATAGCTCGGGGAATCAGGGGCATCCTCTGGAGCTTTCGTCATTTTAAACATAGCAGGGTCCGGCTCATTCCATGGGTCTTCAAGAATGCCGCCTTCAAAACTGATATGCAGCAGGTTCTCATCGGAACTATAGGGTTTTTCCCTGGTCACCGGCACTGGGATGTTGTGCTCTTCTGCATAACTCAACAGCCGGGTACGGGAATTCAAATCCCATGTCCTCCAGGGTGCAATGATTTGCAGGTGTGGATTCAAGGCCATATAGGTTAACTCAAAACGCACTTGGTCATTCCCCTTGCCCGTGGCTCCATGGCTGACTGCATCAGCTTCTTCAACCTCGGCCAACCTTACCTGCTCCCGGGCAATAAGTGGCCTTGCCAGTGATGTTCCCAGGAGATATGAGCCCTCATAAATGGCATTGGCCCGAAAGGCTGGAAAAATAAAATCTTTGACAAACGTTTCCTTAAGGTCTGCAATGACCACCTTTTCAGCACCGGTTGTCATGCCCTTTTCCCGGACCGCATCCCAGTCTTCATCCTGGCCAAGGTCTGCTGCAAAGGCAACAACCGGGCACTGGTAACTTTCCTGAAGCCATTTCAGGATTACCGAGGTATCAAGCCCCCCTGAATAGGCAAGTACTATCTTGTTAACTGTCATGAATAATCACCTGATTATCTGTCATTCTAAATTGCTTCCACAATAATCCAATTTCAATCTTTTACCGCCATTTCACGCCGCCGAGCAACGGAAAAAATAACCGGAATAGCGCGAAAGGTAAGCGGAGCTATGTAATGGCGAAGACTCCGACTGTCTGAAAGAAATGAACTATATTAATTTTACAAAACAATTCATGCACATTGCAATGAATTGACACTACGCAATATGTTTTTCCAGTATAGCCTTATGGATATGCAGCTTATTCTCTGCCTGATCAAAGGCAACACACTGGTCTCCCTCCAGTACCTCCTCTGAAATCTCCTCTCCGCGGTGGGCGGGCAAACAGTGCAGCACAATACAATCCGGTTTCGCATGACTTAAGAGCTGCCTGTCCACCTGAAATCCCTGAAAAACATTGAGCCTTTCCTGCTGCTCACTTTCCTGTCCCATGCTGGCCCAGACATCTGTATTGATAACATCGGCATCCCGGGCAGCCTCAACAGGATCGCGCACCACTGTAATCCGTCCGCCTGACTCCTGCTGCGCCTCTTCTAATAGTTCGTCCTGGGGGTCATAGCCTTGCGGACAGGCGAGAACCAGCTGAAATCCCAGCCTGGCAGCAGCCTGAACCCACGAATTGGCCATATTATTCCCATCCCCGATCCAGGCGATTTTCAGAGTATCCAGCAATCCTTTCTTTTCGATAACCGTCATTATATCACTTAATACCTGGCATGGATGAAAAAGATCAGTCAGAGCGTTTATCACCGGAATCGTCGAATAACGGGCCAATTCTGTCACTACTTCCTGGCCATACGTCCGGACAACCAAGCCGTCCACATAGCGTGACATTACCAGAGCTGTATCTTTCAACGGCTCACTCCTGGCAAGCTGTGTCTCCTTAGATGACAGGAAGACTACCTGACCGCCAAGTCCATACATGGCTGCCTCGAATGAAACCCTGGTCCTTGTTGATGCCTTTTCAAATACCATGGCTATAATTTTGCCTGTAAGCTGTGTATGACGTATGCCTGCAGCAGCTTCCTGCTTCAATACTATAGCCCTGTCTATGTAAGCAAACAGCTCATCTTTGCTAAAGTCACTGAGCCGTAATAAATGTATTGCCATAGTCCTGCTCTCAGAAATAGTTAAGGCCCAATTCCCGTCACGCGGTTAAGCAAAAGACGGGCAAATTGAGCCAAATTATAACAAATACTAGAAACCTCTTTTTTTGGAAAGGTTTTTTTACCCGTAAATTGAAATTATATCAATAAGTTTTTACTACAGTCGAAGCGAGAACCAACAGAAATGATCCTACAATCCCGAACCGTAAGCCGCTGGATATATTCCAGGTTAAGGAAAAGTCCGTACGGCTATGGATTCCCATGCCGTACGGGCGATGACGATGAAATGGGATATATCGGGTAACTTACGGAGTCAGGTAAGCTCAGAGAAAAGCTGCTCCAGTTCCTTGATCAGCATATCGATCTCTTCCCGGCTGACCACAAGTGGCGGGATAAACCTGAGCACTTCGTTGCCGGCAAAATTGATAAGCACACCACGCTCAAAGAGTTTTTGTACTATTTCCTGCCCTATTTCTATCCCTGCTTTGGTTAAGACCAACCCCTGTATCAAGCCAAGTCCCCTCTGTCCACTGGCAAGTTGCGGATAAGACACAGCAAGGTCAGCGAGCTTTTCTGCCAGGTATTTACCCTTGCTCTTTACTGCATCAAAAAAGCCGTCTGTCAGCATGACCTTAAGTGTGGCCACCGCGGCTGCTGCAGATACGGGGTTGCCTCCAAAGGTTGAGGCATGGGACCCTACTGTGAAAGAGGCTCCAATTTTCTCAGTTGTCAGCATGGCTCCGATGGGAAGCCCGTTGGCCAAAGCCTTGGCCGAAGTCAGAATATCCGGCACGACCCCAACTGTTCATAGGCAAAAAGAGAACCTGTCCTGCCGATGCCTGTCTGCACCTCGTCAAAGATCAGCAGCAG
>PVMK01154214.1_pt1 | contig 16923 bp, 16 predicted proteins | sample 1853481 | NCBI WGS metagenome assembly PVMK01 (sample SAMN08533507, study PRJNA380276) | Marine sediment metagenome, whole genome shotgun sequencing project.
CACAGATTTCGCAGATTACACGGATTACTCTACCCTACTGTTTGACAACCGTTTAGGGTTCAAGATCCGGGATACCCGACGTCACTCCTTGGGTTAAACTGTTTTTTTCCATACGATGAAGACCGAATCCATTTGAAATGAGCTGTTTGTGGATTTTTCAACCCGGGACGTTGAACCTTGAACCGCTCAACCTATGTTTGTGTCTTGGTGGCGAAAATGTTTTTGCACAAAATGTTGTAGATCTGCCTGGAGGACATCGTGGATCCGCCTCTGGTGGAAAGAATTCATATCTAAGACTCTAAATCCGAATCGTCCTGCAAGCATTCCTGAAGCAGCAAAATTGCAGGCATCGGGTTTAAGCGGGATTTGCTTCAGTGCAGTGCTTGCGTTTCATATTTTCTGTTTTACCGGCTAATGAGGTTTTTGCCGCTGGGTGAAAACCGCCTCTTCGGGAGACAGCCAAAATGTTATGCCCAAATTGTAACCACACAAATCGTGAAACGGGGGATTTTTGCGAAGGATGTGGACAAGCTTTATCAGAAAGATAACGTTGCATGGATTATCGAGGAGGAGAGAAGGTACGTCACAGTTCTTTTCTCCGATTTAACCAGATACAGCAAATTGTTCGAGCATCGGGATCCGGAAAAAGTCAAAGAACTCACCCAAACGATTTTTGGTGAAGTGTCTCTAATTGTATCAAAATATCATGGGTTCATTGAGCAGGTAATCGGTGACGAAGTTATGGTGCTGTTCGGCGTTCCAAAGACGCGTGAGGACGATTTTGCCAGGGCCGTACGGGCTGCGATGGAAATCCACGCCGCACCGGCACGACTACTTACCGCAACGCCGAAGGATATTTCATTTTCAAACTGTTGACATCCCAAACGGTTAAGGGTCAACATGAGCCCATTACAATCTACCGGGTGATTGCCCCCCGTACGGGAAGGACGAAATTTGATGTCAGTCTAGATCGCGGACTCACACCTTATGTAGGCAGAAAACGGGAGCTTGAGCTTCTGTCAGATAGTTTCAGGCATTTACAGGCCGGCCGATATCGGGCTATCTCAATCGTGTCTGAGGCCGGGATGGGAAAATCCAGGCTTCTATACGAGTTTAGAAAGGCCGTGGCCCATGCAGATGTTACATTTTTGGAAGGAAAATGTCTGTCTTACCGTAAGAATACTGCCTATTATCCAATCATAGATATCTTGAAATCAAACTTCTATATTCAAAACAGTGACCAGAGTATAGAGCGTAAGAGAAAAGTCGAAAAGGGACTGAAAATACTAGGAATAGATGATGAGCTAACCGCTCTGTTTCTTTGCGAGCTTTTATTGATCAGAGCCGGCGACATCGACAGGATCTCGGTGAGTCCGGAAGTGAAGAAAGACCGGATGGTTGAAGCGTTAAAACGCATTATCGTCAGAGGTTCGAAACTACAGCCTCTCTTCATCGCCATTGAATTGATATCGATTTGTCTCAAAATATTGTCATCACCGGTTTTTGCCTACCACCATGACTATCGTTTCGTCAGACGAGGATCAAAATAGCATATAATCGGCTTTCCGATCTCGATTTTAACAAAATCAGGATGGGATGGATTAAGCAGGTAGTTATATTCATCCGGCACAACTATGCTCGGCACTCTTAAAGCTGCCGAGCATTGCTTTTTGACCCATCGATCGCCTATGGCTCGCGTGGACGGGGAAATTGGGCGGCTGTTCCAATCTTGGGGGAAATCGGTCTCGGACAAATCTGAAACAAGATCCAGGCTAATACGTGCAGAAATACGTACATACTTGTGCAACAGTTGAGGGGCAGGCAGGTTTACGATCATTTCGATGGACGCCAGCGCTAAACTACCGGCAGTATAGACAACAGCTACCCCCTTGCTGTTCCAGCGGCCGCCATGGACCCGAGCGCCATCACCCGTATACGCTTTATCTATGTAATTAGCGCTGACGATTCTCCAGGCGGTGATCATCAAGTAAACACCCCGTGTTCGATGCGGCCCAGTAAATCTTCAACCTCTTGCGCTCCCAGTTCGGTGTCCGCATACTGCAGGGGGGTGACCTCTCCTAAGGCCCAGGAAGGCTCTTTAAGCCATTTACGCGCCAACTGAGGGTCGTCAAACACTTCTATCGCCTTATCATACAGGCAAGCAAGTCGAAATAGCCGCTCGGATTCTGCAAATGAAAGCCGTCCGGCATTCTTACGCCGTGTCAGTGTTGTGATGGCAATATTTAAAACCTTTGAAAGCGCCTTTTCGGAAACATCCAGGTTCTTGCGAAGCTTTTCAAACGCCCCTGACGGAAGTCCCTTTTTAATCTTCGAAATGATCATCGCGCTGTTTTGCGGCTTTAAACCTATTGATGTGCCATACATTTTTTCAATCCTCCCTGACAATTCATTTGGTTATATTGTAATTACCAAATGAAGTGATGTAAAGGCCAAAAATAAGAAAAAGAATTATTGCTTCCAAGTTTTGCGCAAAACCCGCAGCCAGTTTTCATGGGTTATTTTGCGCAGCGCATCCTCGTCGTAACCATGATCGCGCAGGGTGTTGAGAAGCTTCGGCATCCCCGCTACATCACCGAGATCCAGCGGCATGACGGCCCCATCAAAATCGGAACCGAAAGCCACATGCTCGATTCCAATGCGCCGGGCAATATAGTCGATGTGGCGCACAATTTCAGAAAGTGGCGTATCCGGATCCCGCCGCCCGTCTTCACGTAAAAACCCGACGTGAAAGTTGACCCCCACGACCCCGTCCGAGCCTTTGATGGCATCCAGTTGTTTATCGGTTAGATTACGGGTCGAAGGACAGAGGGCATGGACCCCGGTGTGGGTAACGACCAGCGGTGCCTGGGATATTCCAGCTGTATCCCAAAAACCCTGTTCGGTGATATGCGCCAGGTCGATTAAAATCCCCAGGCGGTTGCAGGCCTTTACCAGTTGCCGGCCGGCATTACTCAGGCCCGGCCCGATATCCGGGGACGCGGGAAACTTAAAAGGGGACCCCGTGGGCGAACACATTGGGGCGGCTCCAGGCAAGGCCCAGGGACCGCAGTCCGGCCTGATAAAAAACTTCGAGGGCATCCAGGTCGGGATCAATGGCTTCGGCGCCCTCGAAATGCAACACCGCGGCGATGACTTCCCGGTCCAAAGCGGCTGTCAATTCAGCTGCGGTTCGGATGACCTTGATCTGTCCCCTCGGATTCCGCCTCGAGACGGAACAAGCCGGCCATTCCCTTGATGGTAATTTCACGGGCGTAGGTGAGATCGAGGGGGGCCGGCAACGGTATTTCGTACGCCGTTGCCGCTGAATCCGGCCTGGCCCCCGGGAATCCGTCGGTGGAAGAATTTGACGGAACAAAAACCGCAAAAAAACCGCCGGCAAATCCACCCTGCCGCATGCGCGGCAGGTCGATGTGTCCCTCAGCGGTGCGCTCGAAAAAAGAGCGCGCCTTGCCGGTTTTGGGTAGATAGATGCTCTGCAGGGAATCATTGTGCCCATCGAAAATGGGCAGCTTATGGTGGATTGTCATGGTTACACCTCTTAGGAACGATGAATGACGAATGACGAATGACGAACGACGAATGACGAATGACGAACGACGAACGACGAATGACGAACGACGAACGACGAATGACGAATGATGGAATCGCTTCGCTCTGTCTTTTAATAGAACTTAGGGGCTTCATCCCAATTGGAATGTTGGAATAGTGGAATAATGGGTTCTGGGATAATGCAATGTTGGATTAATGGTCCCGCCACCGGCGGGATTGACGATTAAATAAAAATGGTTAACATCCTTTTGAAAACCAATATTCCATCGTTCCACCATTCCATTATTCCATTTCCAAGGCAAATTCAGAAGCCCCAAAAAAACTCCTATATCCTCAGTAGGTTGTAGAAATTCCGAGACGTTGAATTAGGTATAACTGCTCAATTTAAATAAGATCAAATAACTATCAAGGTTTGCGGGTCTTGTAAAGAGGGGGGCATAGCCGTCAGGCTAAGAATATGGGTGGATGGTACATGAGAGAAATCTCAATTTACAAATTACAAATCCCAAATAAATTACAAAAAGCAAATTACAAATCTCAAACAAAAGCCAAACAATAATATCGAAACAGACTTGTTTGGGTCATTTTGTAATTGTAAATTGCCCTTCGACTTGGATCAGGGTGGTGAGCTTGTCGAACCATTTGTTATTTGTAATTTTAACATTGTGATTTAGTACCCATTTATTGAAATCACATCATGTTTGCACATGATTTATGCCATAGCCAGATCGAATAAAAGACAGAGCGACTTGTCGGGTCGTAGCCGAAGGCGAAGCCTGAAGCGATACCACAAATCTTCAATCTTCAATCGTCAATCTTCAATTCCGGCTTGTCCGGGTTGGGATAATCATCATATCATGTTGACCGCAAGGGTGTTAGATGGTACATAAAATCCGGTTTTATGGCCCACCGGTTCCGTTGATATTTCCAATGGCGTGATCCTAACCACCCAAGGTTTTTAAAAACCGCACAGAAAGGAGGAAGCATCATGATGAAAAAGCTTATTTTTGGAATGGTAGCCGTGCTCGTGCTCTTCGGTCTGGGATTGACTCCCGGGGTTGATGCCGCCGAGCGCAAAGATGTTCTGGTCATCGGCATGCCGACCAGCGACATCATTTCCCTGGACCCCGCCAAGGCGTTCGAGTTTTCCGGGGTGGGTATCGATGCCCAGATCTACGACCGCCTGCTCGATTTTAAGGCGGGACAATTTGACAAACCCGTACTCTCCCTGGCGGAGTCCTATGAGGTTTCGCCGGACGGCAAGACCTGGACCTTTCATCTGCGCAAGGACGTAAAATTCCACAGTGGCAACCCCCTGACGGCCGACGATGTCGTTTATTCCTTCCAGCGGGTGGTCATCCTGAAAGATCAGCCGTCCTTCATCCTGACGCAGTTCGGCATTACACCGGATTCTGTAAAGGCTGTCGATAAATATACCGTTCAGGTAACCCTGGATAAAAAATATGCCGGCGGTATTTTCTTTGCCTGCCTGGCCGCCGGTGTGTCCAGCATCGTGGACTCCCAGGTGGTCAAGCAACACATCCAAAAGACCGATAAGTATCCGGACGGCGATATGGGCCTTACCTGGATGGCCCGCAACTCGGCCGGTTCCGGACCGTTTATCCTGCGTAAATGGGCAAAGGGCGATCGGGTTATTCTGGATGCTTATCCGGATCACTTCAGTACCCCACCCAAGGTCAAGCGGGTGGTGATCAAAGAGATCGTGGAAGCCACCAGCCGTCGGCTGCAGGTGGAAAAGGGTGATATCGATATTGCCTGGGAGATGTTTCCCGATCAAATCAAGGAACTCAAGAAAAACAAGGACCTGCGGATCGAAAGCTCGCCGGCCACCATGATTATTTATGTCGGAATGAATGTGACCAAAGGTCCGCTGAAAGACAACCGGGTGCGCACGGCCATCCGGCATTCAATTGATTACAAGGGTATTATCGACAATATCATGGGGGGTGCCGCTAAACCGATTAACACTTTCATTCCCGAAGGTTTTGCCGGCTACGAAAAAACCGTATATTACCGTGAGGACCTCGAAAAGGCCCGTCAATTGATGGCGGACGCCGGGTATGCCGATGGTTTTGAGATTTCCATGGATCACGGCGATCAAACGCCTTTTCCTGAAATCGCCCAGGCGCTGCAAAACTCCCTGGCCCGCATCGGAATTAAAGTCAAGCTCAACAAGCTGATCTCCGCCCAACTCTGGCCCAAATACCGCGCCCAGAAGCACGAATTGATTCTGGCCCGCTGGGGACCGGACTACGTGGATCCGCACACCAATGCTCAGCCTTTTGCGGATTACAAGGCCAAACAATTGTGCTGGCGTAATGTGTATTACAATGATGAAACTTCCCAGTTGATCCAGGACGCCGGACAGGAAATGGACAACGACAAGCGCATCGGCCTGTATCAAAAGGCCAACAAGATCATCCAGACGGAAGGCCCCTACTCCATGCTGTATCAGCCCATGTACGAACATGCGGTGCGCAGCAACATTGGAGAGTTTTATGCGGCGCCCACGTTTGATCTCTGGAAATTGTATCCGATTACCAAGAAGTAAACTTTTATTAACCGTTCATAGGTTCATGGGTTCATAGGTTCAAGGTTGACACAAGCAAGGTAACCCCCGTATGACACTACATTTATTTAGACAGGATTTACAGGATTATCAGGATTTATTTTGGACTCGTATTTCTCTATCCTGTTGATCCTGTCAGAAAATGGACTGTCTATGCCGGTAAGTTTTTTATTCGATTCGACTGGCCGTTTTTCAGGCCAGCGGCGGCGCTCATATGAAAATACAGTTTCTTTTTCGATCAAACTTGCCGCTTCGATGGCCGGGCTTGGATTGAACAGCAAACAGATCGAACATCGAACATCCAACATCCAACATCGAACGTCGAATATTGATGACGCTACGCTTTATCGATTTTAAAACAAGCGAACCGCAGCCTGCGACTAGCCCTTCGGTCGTGAGCTCAGGGTCGATCGACTCCCCTCGACGTGCTGGGGGCCTGAACCTGTCGAAGGCAGCCGAGTTGAATTTCGAAGGGTAGATTCGCTATGCTCAGTTCTTTAAATAAAATTGACAGAATTCATTATTCGATGTTGGACGTTCAATGTTCGACGTTCACCAGTTTCTTTTTCGATTTGACCGGCCGTTTTTTTGGCCGACGATTGGGCTGAACCCTGAACCTGTGAACCCCTTATCTGGAGGTAGATGGCTCGATACATTTTACGACGTCTGGTCACCCTGATAATTACCCTGCTGGGAATAATGGTGGTGACATTTTTTCTATCCCTGGTGATACCCATGGACCCGTTGGCCTCCATCGCCGGGCCCCAGGCACCCCAGGAAACCGTCGAACGGCTGCGCGTTCTTTATGGATTCGATCAGCCGATCTACGTACAGTTCGGCCGTTATATGAATCGGCTGCTGCATGGTGATCTGGGAACCTCCTTTCAGACCGGCCGGCCGGTGCTCGAAGACATCTTACAATATTTTCCCGCCACCTTCGAGCTGGCGACCCTGGCCTTGATTATATCCATCATCGTCGGGATTCCACTGGGGGTTCTCTCCGCCGTATACCGCAATTCTCCCATCGATCACTTCTCCCGCGTGCTGAGTCTGATCGGCGTGTCGATGCCGGTTTTCTGGCTCGGCCTGGTGCTGATGCTGATTTTTTATTTCAAGCTCGGCTGGTTTCCGGAGCCCGGACGACTGGATATCATGCTGATCGAGCCCCAAAGAATCACCGGCCTTTTGCTCATAGACAGCCTGCTTGCCTTAGATTGGGAAGTGTTCTGGGATGCTTTAAAACATATGGCGCTTCCGGCCACAGTGCTGGGCCTCTACGGTCTGGCCGGTATTGCGCGCATCGTGCGCTCCAGCATGCTCGATGTGCTTTCCCAGGAATACATCAAAACTGCCCGCATCAAGGGGTTGAATGAATTTTCGGTCTTGACGCGGCACGCCTTGCGCAATGCCCTGGTACCGGCCGTCACCGTCATCGGTCTGACTTACGGGGGGCTGCTGGAGGGATCCGTGCTGACGGAGACCATTTTTGCCTGGCCGGGGTTGGGCCGCTATCTTGCCACCGCATTTCTCACGCTGGATTTGAATGCGGTCGTCGGCGGCACCATGCTGGTGGCCCTGACATTTTCCTTAGCCAATCTGGCCGTCGATCTTGTTTATGCCCTTCTGGACCCGAAGATAACCCTGGCGGAGCCATGAACAGTACCAAAGCCCTGGATAAAGGTGAAGCACGCCGCCAGCGCTGGAAGGCGCGATCTCGTTATTGGAAGGACAGCTTCATCCTGTGGCGGCGCAACCGTCTCATGGTGGTGGGGACCGGCATTATCGTGTTTTTGTTACTGGTGGCCGCTTTTGCTCCTCTGCTGGCCACCCATGACCCCTATGAACAGATTTTACCGAATCGGCTGCAGCCGCCCTCGATGCAACACTATTTCGGTACCGACAGCCTGGGTCGGGACATCTACTCGCGGGTTGTATTCGGTTCCCGTGTTACCCTGAGCATCGCCTTTCTGGTTGCCGCTATCAGTACACCGATAGGGTTGGTGATCGGAGTGCTGGCAGGATGGTTCGGCAAGGCCGTTGATGAGATTTTAATGCGTTTTTCCGATGTTTTTCTGGCATTCCCCAAACTGATCCTGGCCATTGCCTTTGCCGCGGCGCTCGGTCCCGGCGTGGAAAATGCCATCGTGGCCATCTCCATCGCCAACTGGCCGAGTTATGCCCGGTTGGCCAGGGCCGAAACCCTGAGCGTGCGCAACAACGACTATATCCAGGTCATTCGCAGTATGGGAGCCAGCAACCTGCGTATCATGGTGGGACATATCACCCCCATGTGCATGTCTTCGATTATCGTACGCCTGAGCCTGGACATGGGAACAATTATTCTGACGGCTGCCGGACTCGGGTTTCTCGGATTAGGTGCCCAGCCGCCGGTACCGGAATGGGGATTGATGGTAAGCGACGGCCGCCAGTTCCTGGTGGATCAATGGTGGGTTTCGACCCTGCCCGGGGCGGCCATCCTCATCGTGGTCATGGGCTTTAACCTGATGGGCGACGGTATTCGGGATATTCTGGATCCGCACCAGAGGCAAAACTAGCCGGAATTCGGAGGGTGGAATGCGGAATAATGGAATGCGGAATGGGGAATGCGGAATGCGGAAGGGAAATAGGAATGACGAATGATGAATTAAGGTATTCTATCATTTTTAAGTTACTAACAAGACAGAGCGAAGCGATTCAATCATTCCGCATTCCGCATTCCGCATTCCCAATCGTCATTCGAAATTCCATCTGGCTTCTTGCTCGGAAGAATTTGCTATCACAGGCAGGTAATTTTCTTGAATATTGAACCTCTCTTGACAGTACAGGATCTCAAGGTACATTTTTATACCCTGCGCGGCGTGGTCCACGCTTTGGAGCGGGTTTCGTTTGACCTGAACCGTCAGGAGACTCTGGGGCTGGCCGGAGAAACCGGGTGCGGGAAATCGGTAACCGCCCGATCCGTCTTGAGGTTAATCGATCCGCCCGGACAAATATTAAAGGGTCGCATCCTCTTTGAAGGTCAGGATCTTTTATCCCTCGATGAAGCCGCCATGCGCAGGATTCGGGGGGGTGAAATTTCGATGATTATGCAGGAACCGAAGATGTCCTTAAACCCCGTCATCAGGGTGGGCGATCAGATAGCCGAAACCCTGATAATTCATGATCATTCCCTTAACCGGCGCTCGGCACGCAAACAGGCAGCGGAGATGATGGCTCAACTGGGTATACCCGATCCGATCAGGATGTCGCGGCGGTATCCGCACGAATTGAGCGGTGGTATGTCCCAACGAATCATGATTGCCATGATGCTGGTTACCAGTCCCAAGCTGCTGATTGCCGATGAGCCGACCTCGGCCCTGGATGTCACCATTCAGGCCCAGATTCTGGAATTGATTCAAAAATTGATCCGGGAAATTAAAACGTCTGTCCTGTTGATTACCCATGATCTGGGAGTGATGGCAGAGACCTGCGACCGGGTGGCCATAATGTATGCCGGGGACATGGTGGAAATGGGTTCGGTTCGCAGCGTGCTGAAAAATCCCCAGCATCCCTATACCCAGGGGCTTTTGCAGACGGTTCCCGATAAAGCCAATCCGGAACAGCCTCTTTTTTCCATCAAAGGAAATGTCCCCAGTTTGCTTGAACCCCAAACCAGCTGCAGGTTTGCTCCGCGGTGCGACTATGTTATGGATCGCTGCAAACGCGAGATACCACCGTTTTTTATGCTCAATGGAGATCATCAGGCCGCTTGTTTTCTCCATGATGATCAATCGGAGGCGGAAACAAAAAGGAATAGCTGAATGAAAAATCCATCACTGCGTTGATCCTGGATTTAGCTAGTGGTTGAACGAAAACCAGGCTAATTAGATTTGTTGGGTTTCGCCCCTTGAGATCAGGTCCCGGCTGATGCTTTATTTTCGTAGGTTGGGTAGAGGTACGAAACCCAACATTATCAATGGGGCTCTACCCAACCTACCCAAAAATGTACTTTCCGTTCAGGCACTAGCTAACACCGGATAAACCGGCCTACGGCTCGTAGATTCGAACCTACGGCTCGGAAAGAAATAACAAATTTCAAGCACCAAATTCCAATTTTGAAATAAGATCAAACGTCAATTGTTTGTGATTTTGAATTTCGGTCATTGTGATTTGTTTGTTATTTGTGTTTTGTTATTTGAAATTTTTGATAGCTGAAACTTGAATCCACCTCGGCGGAACACCTTAGTTTCCTGACAACATGTTGTCAGATAAAACCCGATAAACACCTAATACCTATGACCATAATGCAGACCCAGGCAGAAAATCCAACTGCACCCCTTTTACGGATAAAAGATTTGCACGTGCACTTCCCCATCCGTGAAGGCCTTTTTATGCAGCACCACGTAACGGTTAAGGCTGTGAATGGTCTCGGTTTTCAGCTGAACCGCGGTGATGTCTTCGGACTGGTAGGTGAATCCGGCTGCGGTAAAACCACCCTGGGCCGCGCCGTGGTGGGACTTGCACCCGTGACCTCGGGCGAGATATATTTTAACAGTCACAGCATCGTCGGGTTAAGCGGACGAAAAGCATACGAGCGGGCGCGTCATATTCAGTTGATCTTTCAGGATCCATACTCCTCCCTGCATCCGCGCAAAACAGTCAGCGATCTGGTGGGAGTGGGACTTAAACTTCATCATCTGGCCGCCGGATATGAAATTGATGAAAAGGTATTGGCCATGCTGAAGCGTGTCGGTTTCAGCATCGAGCACATGTACCGATATGCCCACGAGTTTTCCGGTGGACAACGCCAGCGCATTGCCCTGGTCCGGGCGCTTGTCCTGCATCCCCAGTTGCTGATTTTAGACGAGCCGACTTCTGCGCTGGATGTTTCCGTTCAGGCTCAGATTCTTAACCTGCTAAAAGAACTGCAACGTGAATTCGACCTGACCTATCTGTTTATTTCCCACGACCTGGGAGTGGTACGCTACATGAGCAACCGCATCGGTGTGATGTATTTGGGAAGCATGGTGGAGACGGGATTGACCCAGGATGTTTTCCGACAGTCCCGGCACCCCTACACCCGCGTTTTGCTGTCTTCCTTACCCTCGATAGATCCGGACGCACCTCACACCGGAATTTTGCTTGAGGGTGATCCGCCGACACCTATCGATCCGCCTCCCGGCTGCCCCTTCGCGCCACGATGTCCGGAAGTCAAAAGCCGATGCAGGAAAGATAAACCCGAGCTGATACAGCACGGTGATGATACCGCACATCTGGCAGCATGTCATTTTCCGCATTTAGGTCCTTAGGGGGGAGGTCTGACAACATGTTGTAAGAAACGTACGGTGTTCCGCCGGCGGAATCAGATTTCAGCAGTCAAAAATTTCAAATAGCAAAACACAAATATCAAATGGTTCGACAAGCCGTTCGACAGGCTCACGGTCCTGAGCGGAGTCGAAGGACTCACCACCACCCTGAGCCAGGTCGAAGGGCAAATCACAATGACCGAATTTCAAAATTCCAAACAATTGGCTTTTGATCTTATTTGAGATTTGGATATTGTAATTTGTTGCTTGTAGTTTGTTATTTCTCTCCGAGCCGTAGGCCGCTTTATCCGGGTTAGGGTTTAATTCCCCGCAGCTTGTTGCAGCGAAGCGGAAATCCCGCCCAGCGGGGCTGCGATAGACATTCTTTTTTTCTTGACCCTTTCAAATAATGTAAAGTATTCTTAAAATTTTACTACGGTGACAAATCATTATCTGCTGAAATTACTGTCAACCAAATCTACTCTAAGGTTGCATAAACAACATGGCAAAGAATAGCTAATGGTCCGTTATTCAGGTGAAAAGAAACGCCGGGGTATTTTTCGGCGCCTGATGTCCCGCCCTTTCCTCGTTGGCGGGATTGCTGCCGGCATTGCCTTCATCCTGCTGGCGGTTTTTGTGTTCCATCCGTACCGCAATGCATCCATATCGCTGCTGTCAGACTTCAAAACCGGTCCAAAAGTATTTCGCACTAAAATATCGGAAGAGATTAAAATTGCACAGAATTTATTCCGCCGAAAAATTCCGGCCGTTGATCAGCCGGTAAAACCACCAACAAAAATTGAGCGCATACCATCGGTTGAGATAAAATCAGTGCCTTCTCAACCCATTGTTTCACCGCCTGAAAAAAGCGAACCGCAGCAGGAAACCAAACTTGTCCAGCCGGCAGAAACTCAAACAAAGATTGAGACGACACCACTGCTGGCGAAAGCAGTGCCTTCCCGGCCAACTGTTGCGCTGCCCGAAAAAAGCGAACCGCGGCAGGAAACCGAACTTGTCCGACCGGTAGAATCGCAAACAAAAATTGAGACAACACTACCGGTGGAGAAAAAAGCAGTGCCTTCTCAGCCAACGGATGCACCGTCTGAAAAAAGCGAATCGTGGAGGGAAATCGAACCTCACCCGCCGGCAGAGCCGCAAACAAAAATTGAGACGATACTACCGGCAGAAGAACAATCAGTATATTCTCAGCCGAACGTTGCCCCGCCCGAACAAAGAGAACTGCCGAAAATAGCCGACCTCCGCCAGGCGGAAGTACGACCGCAGCCGGTTAAGGAAGATGTCATCGAAAAAACTGAAGAGAGGATTATCCACAGCGAGAAGTGGCTTTTATCCCAAGAGTCTTCCTATTATACGATACAGCTTATGGGTGCGCGCAAAGAAGTCCTGTTGTTTAACTTTGTGGAAAAAAATCAATTGCTGGAACAAAATGAGGTCGCTTTTTATCAAACCACGTTTAAAGACAAACCCTGGTTCCAGCTGCTTTATGGTATTTATGCTACCAAAAAAGATGCCCGGTCGGCCGCTGATAATTTACCCCCGAAAATCCGCAAGTCATCGCCCTGGGTCCGCCGGCTGTCTGGGGTACAAAAGGCGATTCGAGGTAAAACGTCGCCCTGACTCTTTACATGCCGATTGTTTGACTAAATGTGTCAAACAGTTTTGATTGGGTATTGCAATTATAGGGGCCTAAAACCTAAATTGAGCACAAAGGAGGGCACAATGAAGAAAGCCATCTACCCGAATCTTTTTAAACCCATGAAGCTAAAGGGGTTGAGGTTAAAAAATCGTATTACCATGGCACCGCTTTATCTGGGATATGCCGCTTCCGGCGGCACTGTATCCCCTTTGCTGCTTTATCACTACAAACTCATGGCTCAAAGCGGGGCGGCGATGATTGTGGTTGAAAATGCAAGCATCACGGCCGGGGGCAGCGGTTCACCGCGAACCATTCGTTGTGATCACAACCGATACCTGACCGGTCTTGAAAAACTAGCGGTGGCGATTAAGGACCAAAAGAGCCGGGCCTGTCTTCAGCTAAATCACGCCGGGCGTTTTGCCCATGTTCCTGATCCGGTGGCGCCTTCAGCGGTCGCTGCATTTAAAAGAACCCCCCGGGCGCTTTTAAAAAAGGAGATTACAACAATTGCCAGGCAGTTTGCCAACGCCGCGTTTAGAGCTAAAAATGCCGGCTTTGACCTGGTGGAACTTCACGGCGGGACCGGTTATCTTCTGGCTCAGTTTGTATCGCCGCGAACCAATAAACGCACCGATATTTATGGAGGACCACTGTCAAATCGCATCCGATTTCCTCTGGAAGTTTTAAAACGGGTTCAGGATAAGGTTGGAGATTTTCCGATCGGGTACCGTTTCCTGGCCGATGAATGGCTGCCGGATGGTCTTCAGGTAAAAGAATCAGCTGTGCTGGCCCAGGCACTGGGGGAAAACGGCGTTGCCTACATTTCGACCATGGGCGGAACCTATGAATCGTTTTATCTGCCCGAAGTCGTCAAACGATCCAAAAAGCCGGGCTACATGGTGTCGCTTGCCGATGCCGTCAAAGAAAACGTGAAGGTGCCGGTGATTGCGGCCGGCAGAATCTCTACCCCTGCCAGGGCGGAATCCATCCTGAAAACAAAAAAGGCGGACCTGGTTGGATTGGCCCGCGTATTGTGGGTGGATCCGCAATGGCCGCAAAAAGCCCGCAAAGGCCAGGATCGGGGGATTTTATATTGCAGCCCCAAATGCGATGCCTGCATGCAACTGGTCATGCAGGGAAAGCCCGCCTTCTGCCCGAGATGGACCAGGGAAAAGCGAAGCGTCTATCGCGAGCTGTTTCAGTAAATGAATTCTGGGCTGTTTTTAATTATACAAGATATCGTTGATTGGTTAAGTGGTTGTAAATATGGATTTATCCCATTGATGGTGCGGAAGGATGAAGCGCCATACGGGGAGGATGACTGATGGAGAAGCGCGAACTAAAGGCTAGGAAGCTTGATGGCCTATATGAATCCATCTTTGGCGATGTGTCCGGGATTATCGAAGTAGCCAGACATCAGGCCGCCCGCTCGGTGAATGCCGTACTCACCGCCGCTTATTGGTTGAGCGGCCGTCGTATCGTGGAGTTCGAGCAGGCAGGAGAGAAACGGACTGAATACGGAAGTGCGCTTATCGAAAGACTGGCGGCTAACTTGACACCACGATTTGGACGCGGATTCTCACGTCAGAACATCCAGCATCTGGGACAACCACCATCGTGGATCGGCAGGTAATTTTCTCAAAGAGAAGATCCTCCAAAGCTCAGATCTCTCATTAGCCGGGCTACAGTCCGGCTGGGCTTTTGTTACCCCCGACAAGAAGGGGCAGGCCACTGCTGCCTCTGATTTCGAACTTATCACCTGGCTTGTCATCAAATCAGGGAGAACTGATGGCTGATCTCAAGAACTAATAAAACAGGGTGAAGGCATGGATCGCATCAGTATCCGCGACGCGATTTTACGGGAAGTCGCCTCAAATATTCTGATTCACCGAGAATATCGCAACGCCTTCCCGGCAAAGCTGATCATCGAGCGCGGTTTGGTACGCACCGAAAACAGCAACAAACCACATGGTTTCGGCACATTGAACCCGGCCACTTTCACACCATTTCCTAAAAACCCGGTTATCGCTGCATTTTTTCGGGAAATCCATCGGGCCGACGAGTTAGGTTCGGGAATGCGAAACATGATGAAATACGGCAAAGCCTATGGCGGTGAAGACCCTGAAATGATTGAGGGAGATGTGTTCCGCACCATCGTCAAGTATCCCGATTCCGCCGTATATGAAGAGGATTCGGCAGTCACTGGGGGAGCCGCCCCCGAAGTCACCCCCGAAGTCACCCCCGAAGTTGGAAAAATGCTTACGGTGATCCAAGGAGAGATGAGTCGTGCGGAAATCCAACAAAAATTGGGGCTGACCGATGAAAAACATTTTCGGGAGCACTACCAGCAGCCAGCGGTTGCCATGGAATTGATCGAAATGACCATCCCCGACAAACCCAGAAGCCGCCTCCAGAAATATCGGCTGACTGACGCCGGGAAACGGTTGCTGAAGTCTATGCAGGAATGAAGCAGAACAAGAAACGGGACTAAACACACAGATACAACCATGAACACAGACACCAGAAAACCAATCGAAACAGCGCTTCGGGCCTTTTCCGGTGCCGACCTGCGTGACGCCTCCATCGGCCTGCTTAACACCCTGGGGTACCAGTGTGAAAAGACCCTCGATCTCGGTGGATCACCGGAGACTTTTCTCGAGCAGTTTGACAATAACCCCGACTAAGCTGACAGGAGAGTCTTACGCCCATGGCAAACTGGCGCGGATCACTCGTCAGCTTAACCGGCGCTGCATTTTTTAACAAATGAGAACAATTTAGATCGTTAAACTGGGTCAATTGGTTCAATAGTTAAATGGTTGAACAGGTAAGATAAAAAATCAAATCTTGATTATTTTTTTTTGTATGCTACATTTATACTAAGATGACGAATAAACCTTGGATCTAAATCCTGAACATAAAAGGATAAAAAATGGTTCAGCCAGATTAAAAATCCCGCCTCTCAAATACGAGAGCGGGATTTTTTTTGACATAAAGATAATGAAATAATTAAATTTCAAGAACTTGCCGTATTTGTCCTAATATCCTGAAAGGAAAAGATAGTGCCACGCATTTTCGACAATATTGAAACAAGCCTTCTTCCTGCCCTCCGGGAAACCCTTGAATTATCCAATCATGCTGATTTTTGCGTTGGATTTTTCAACCTTCGAGGCTGGAAACAATTAGACTCGCACATAGAAAAATGGTCCGGCGGAGAAGGGCATTGTTGTCGCCTTCTGGTAGGAATGCACAGGCTGCCTCAAGATGAATTGCGGCAATCCATGAGTCTTTCAGGAGATAATTCCGGCATAGACAACCAGACAGCACTGCGCCTTAAAAAAAGGCTGGCCGAAGAGTTTCGGGAGCAATTGACGGTTGGCATGCCCACCAATGAAGACGAAGCCGGGCTGCGCCGGCTTGCCGCCCAGATAAAAGCAAAAAAAGTTATTGTGAAGCTATACTTAAGGCATCAGTTACATGCAAAGCTTTATCTACTTTTCCGTCCTGATCCTGTTAATCCCACCACAAGTTATCTTGGCAGCAGCAATCTGACCTTTTCAGGCTTGTCCCAACAGGGTGAATTGAATATTGATGTACTTGACCATGATGCGTGTAAAAAACTTGCCAACTGGTTCGAGGATCGCTGGAACGATCGCTGGTGTATCGATATCTCTGATGAACTGGTAGAAATTATTAATGAAAGTTGGGCACGCATCATGGTCAAGTACATCAATGTTCAATTCACCCTGTTGGGACAAGCCTGAAAAGGTCAGATTGCTGCTGCCAAGATAACTTGTGGTGGGATTAACAGGATCAGGACGGAA
>PVMK01127971.1_pt1 | contig 16917 bp, 16 predicted proteins | sample 1853481 | NCBI WGS metagenome assembly PVMK01 (sample SAMN08533507, study PRJNA380276) | Marine sediment metagenome, whole genome shotgun sequencing project.
CACTTCGCACCTCGTCTGACACCCTCAATACCAAGCCTTTTCATCAGGCGTTCCACGGTGCAGCGGGCTGCTGCTATATTATCCCGTTTCAACTGGCGCCAGACTTTACGAACCCCATACACCCGCTTGTTCTCACCCCAGACCCGCTGGATCTCCACCTCTAGCCATTGATCCCGTTTACTTCGATCAGAGGCCCGCTCTGGGTCTGCCTCGCGTGATTTATGCTCGTAGTAGGTTGATGGGGCAATCGGCAATTGCTTGCAGATCGGCTCGACCCCATGTTCACCTCGATATTCATCGATAAACGTCACCATTACTTGACTCGGCGGCCGAGCTCCGCCTGGGCGAAAAAAGCCGCTGCTTTGCGCAGTATTTCATTGGCTTGTTTCAACTCACGATTCTCGCGCTCCAGTTCCTTCAAACGGTCACGATCCGTAGAACTAATACCGCTACGCTTACCTAAATCCGTTTCTGATTGTCTCACCCAGCGACGTAGTGTTTCTGCTGTACACCCTATTTTACCGGCAATCGATTCAATTGCTGACCACTGGGAACTGTGTTGATGTTGTTGATCAAATACCAATCGAACTGCTCGCTCCCGCTCTATCGGGGAATATCTTTTGTTTGTCTTCATTACTCTATCCTCTCAAGAATTAGAGCCTCCGACAAACCCGGGGCGACTCAATTCTACATTGTATCGACTTCTGGAGCAGAGCCTTCCCACTCTCAATAACAAAGCCCGCCAATAGCTATTTCTACTACTTGAATTTTACTAACTCACAACATGCAGGAAATGGTGAGATTGTGTCACTAGGATGGGGTTCAGACGGCCGCTGTGAGTATATAGGAGACTCCCAAATTATCACAGTGAACGACCGCTGTTGAGATTCTGCGACTACTTGGATTCCACCCACGGATACCAGGCAATCATATCCGGTCGGTACTTGTGGATGTACCGGGTATAGGCCAGCACCTCAGCCTGGTCCTGGGGTAGATTTCCGTCATACTGCATGATAGCCATGCGCTCCTCGAGGAATTCCTTCTCGTTATCTTCCATGTGGGGGTTGTGGGGCATTACTGTTTGACCCAGGTGCCGTCTGGTTTCTGGTAACAGTTATAGGGGGCTGCCCCGGCAAAGTAGCACATTCCGTCTGATGCGAGGCCGTTAATGTAGTGTCCCTCGTAACGGTCACCGCTCGCCCAGTACATCGTCCCCTGGTCGTGCCTGCTACCCTCCTGCCACTGTCCCTCGTAGATGTCGCCGTTCGCCCAATATTTCATCCCGTAGCCCTCAATTTTCCCTACCACAAAATTACCCTCGTAACCGCTGCCATCCGCAAAGTATACCGTCCCCTGACCGTGGGTGTTGCCATCCTTCCACTGTCCCTCGTAGCGGTTGCCATTCGCCCAGTAGTACGTCCCCTGGTCATGCATGTTGAATCGCCCTACTCTCTCATATGTTTAAGTACGCTATTAGATGGGGTGTAGTTGATATAAATCCCTGTTTAGGGGTAGAAAGATTCAAGGAACAGCCGAGGGACCGGTACATAGAAGACTGGGAATACGAGGCTTTCAAGGCCCATGCCGGCCCATTTTTTGCAGCATACATGGACTTTAAATTATTAACGGGACTTCGCCAAGGTGATGTGCTTTCGATCAAACTTTCTGACATTAAGGATGATGGAATTTACGTTATTTTAGGAAAGTCTACAAAGCCAATTATTATTGAATGGACCGACAGCCTGAAGGCCGCAGTTAAAGTAGTTCGTGCCTTACCAAAGCCAAATAAAATCTCCGGTATGTATTTGTTTACCAATAAACTTGGCAGGCCGTACACGGTAGATGGGTTTAGATCAAACTGGCAGCGAAGAATGAAGTCAGCGTTGGAGCAGGGTGTTATAAAAGAACGATTTACCGAACACGACATTCGAGCAAAATCCGGAAGCGATACAACCCTCGAACACGCAACCAATTTGTTGACCCACAAAGACAGCAAAACAACCCAAAAACATTACCGGAGGAAAACGCTTATTGTTAAGCCTTTGAAGTAAAAATATTGGAAGGTGCTGTGTTTATTGGAAACGTTAGAATAAGCAAACGCTTCAAACCCTTGCGAAATGGTGGCCAGGGACAGAATCGAACTGCCGACACGGGGATTTTCAGTCCCCTGCTCTACCGACTGAGCTACCTGGCCATAAAGAAGAAAATCGGAGCGCGGATTACAAATCAGGTAGGGAAATTAGTCAAGGGATTTAGCCGAATGGCGGGATAAAACAGGTAAATTAGTTGATCCCGCCCTCGCTGAGTACGAATTCGAGAAATACCCTGGCCGTGGTGGAAAGCTGCTTGCCGCGGCGATAGGCCACATACCACTTTCGCACAACCGGGAAATTCTCTACATCCAGGGATACCAGCCTGCCGGCTTCCAGCTCCAGTTCCACGGTATGGGAGGACACTACGGCCAGTCCCAGGCCTGCTTCAACGCTTTGTTTCACCGTTTCATTACTTGACAGCTGTATGCCCAGCTTCGGTTCGACATCAAACTGGTCAAAAACCCGCTTCATGGCAGTTCGGGTTCCCGATCCCGGCTCGCGCATGACGAAGGTTTCTTCGGCCATCTCCTGGATGGGGATTTTTTTCCGACCCACTGATGGATGCTGGGGTGCGGCAATGACAATGAGCGGGTTTTCCATGAAGGCCTTCGCCTCAACGTCCAGTTCATCCGGGGGCTGTCCCATCAATACCAGGTCCGGCTCATTTGCCTCCAGGCGTTTGATCAACTCCTCCCGGTTAATCACATCCAGGCTGATGCCGACGGTTTTGTATTTCTCACAGAATTTTGACAGCAGCCGGGTAGCAAAATAATTCACCGTGGATGCTATGCAGATTTTCAACTGCCCGCCTTCTATGCCTCTCAGCCCGTTTATATCGCGCTCGATATCGTTTAGCTGGCCCATCATGATGCGGCTGTGCTTGAGTACGGTTGATCCCGCTTCTGTGAGGTGTACTTTTTTCCCCAGTTGCTCGAATAGCCGAATATCTACCATGGATTCCAGCTGCTTTACCTGCATGGAGACCGCGGGCTGGGTCAGGTGGAGCTCTTCGGCCGCCCGGGTAAAACTGAGATGGCGGGCAACAGCCTCAAAAACCTGCAATTGCCGCATTGTGATATGAAGTGCCATGATCTAAACTCGGAAAAATTCGTATATAAATAATGCGTTATATAAAACGCGTTTTGTTAAAGTTTATCTTATAGTACCACCTCAGTACAAACCCTGCTTCACTGGAAGCCTGTCTTAAAAGAGCCCTATGTCGAGAAAACATCCCGTTGTCGTGGTAACCGGCTCATCGGGGTCAGGAACGACCACCGTTAAGAGCGCATTTGAGCATATCTTTATCCGCAACAAAATCAGCGCGGCCTATGTCAGCGGAGACAGCTTTCATTTACACAATCGCCAGGAATTTCGTGATGCGGTCATCGAAGCAGAAGAAAATGGTAACCCTCACTTTAGTCATTTTGGCCCGAGTTCCAACGATTTCAATGGGTTAGAAAACTTGTTTAAATCATATGGTGAAGATGGTTCGGGGAACTTCCGGCACTATATTCACAGCAAGAAGGATGCTCGGGCCTATTCGAAGAGGTTTAAGACGAATCTGGAAGACGGGGAGTTCACGCCCTATGAACCCCTGCCTGCAGACACCGATTTATTGTTCTACGAAGGGCTGCACGGCATGGTGAGAGGTGAAGGATATGATGTTACCCGACATGTTGACCTGGCTCTCGGTGTGGTTCCGGTGGTCAATATTGAATGGATACAGAAGATTCATCGCGACAAGCTGGAGCGCGGCCATACCCAGGAGGAGATTATCGATACGATCCTGCGGCGCATGCCGGATTACGTCAACCACATCACCCCGCAGTTTTCCCTGACTGACATCAATTTCCAGCGGGTCGCCACAGTGGACACCTCAAACCCTTTCATAGCGCGTGATATTCCGACCCTTGACGAAAGTTTCGTTGTGATTCGGTTTAAAAACCCCAATAAATTTAATCCAGATTTCACTGACCTGCTATCCATGCTGCAAGGATCATTCATGTCTCGCCGTAATACCATGGTAGTGCCCGGTGGCAAAATGGGAATGGCTTTGGAAGTCATTATCGGCCCCATAATCGAAAATTTGCTAGGGAAACGTTCAGCCTAATCCAGTTTCCCCAGGAAGCGCTCCCAGTTGAAACACGGCCCCGGATCGGTTTTCCTGCCAGGTGAGATGTCACTGTGGCCAACGATGTTGTTGCTGGCTATGAGCGGAAATGCGGCCCTCAGGCACTGGGCCAAATGGACCAGGTTGACGTATTGAATTTCTTCGAATTGAAGTGAGTCACAGCCTTCGAGCTCAATCCCTATAGAGAAGTCATTGACCTTTTCTCTTCCGTTAAATTCAGATTCACCAGCGTGCCAGGCACGTCGAAATGTGGGCACGAACTGGGTCGTTTTGCCCGCACGATCTATAAAGAAATGCGAAGAAACCCGCAAGTCACAAATCTCCCGGAAATACGGGTGAAATGCGACATCCAGGTTGTTGGTAAACAGGTCGTGAACGTGTGAACCGCCAAAGCAATCCGGGGGAAGGCTGATTGCATGAACCACAATAACGTCGATTACACTGCCGTCCGGCCGATCATCATGGTTGGGCGATTCGGCCTGGTCCACACCCGTTACCAGCCCGCTGTCGGGAGAATGTTCCAGCCGCGTTGACGTCACCCTTGCCATAGCTCAAGTCCAATCTCGTGCTTGGTTTTTACGGACCATGCCAGCCCGAATTCGTCCTTGATTTCATTGCCCAGTTTTTCGAGAACAGGTATCTCACCGCCCTTCAGTTCGAGCTCGAGTTCGTGCAACTCTACCTCTTTGTTATTACCCGAAATACTGCCACTGTCTGTAACACATTCGATTCGCGTGCCAGAGATTTCAAGATTAAATATCCGCCTCGACATATCCACGGTCACCAGGGGGATCAACGTTTCATCCTTGTCCAGGAATTCCAGCACCCGGGTGCGAAGCGGCCCCTGTGGGAGCATATCGGCTGTTTCCAGCCAGCCATCGATGTCGGCTTCAATTTCAATACGCTGGGACAGGCCGTTTACCAACTGCCCCTTCTCTTTGAAAGCAGCACGGTACACTTGCCCTTCCAGTCGTGATCGCAGGGAGCATTGCGCCTGTTGAAGCGCCCTTTTGTTATTATCGTAATAGCGGGCCAGGAACCTGCGTGGACCTGCCGGACCCGCTGTGAGATAGGGTGTGATGTGAGATGATTCCACTATGCGCCCGAGTATACTGGCGTCCGGCGCGGTCAGTTTCAGCTCCTGCTCCAGCATGGGGCGGCTGCTAAACCCGTTCCACCCTGAGTTTCACAATAGCCTTGTCGGTTCCTTCCTCAACGCTGAAGCGGTAATCCTGCTCCGTCATGGATTCTCCTTTTTTCGGAATGTGCCCTAGCTGGGTCATCACCAGGCCGCCGATAGTATGAGCTGCCCTGGTGTTCAGGTTAATTTCGAGAAGGTCATTGACTTCGGAAACGGATAACCGGGAATCCACCAGGTAGGAATCGTCATCCAGTATTTCAATATCCTTTTTGCGCCGTGGCAGGTATTCCTCAAAATCGTAACCAACATCGATGTCGCCCACTACTTCCTCGACAATATCTTCCATGGTGATAATGCCGATCGCAGAACCGAATTCGTCTACAACGATTGCCATGTGGTCCTCGCGCTGGCGCAGGATGGGTAGCAGTTCATCAATGGTCTGGAACTGCAGTACGTACTGAGGCGGCTTGATGAGGTCTTCCAGTTTCTTGTCAGCGGTCTCCGGGTCCATCATGTCCCAGGTGGTCAGGGTCACAATGCCGACAATGTTACTGATATTGCCCTTGTAAACCGGCAGCCGGTTGTAGCCCTTTTTGCGCACGGTTGCGATAGCCCGCAAGATATTCCTTTGACGGTTTATGGCAGTCACTTCGGCGATCGGGATCATCGCTTCGCCAACCGTGGTTTCCCCAAAGCGGATGACCCTGCGAATTCGGCCGCGGTCGAAAGCATCCACCGAGGATGTTCTTTCCGTCATGTCCACAACCGAGCGAATCTGCTCGCGTGTCATGAACAGGTTCTGCTCCACCTTGCCTCCGCCAAGCATCCTCGCCATCAGCCTGGCAATTCTTGAAAACACAAATATGATGGGATAAAAAACGATGGAAAATATTTTCAGCGGGAAAATGGCGATCGGCGCAACTTCATCGGATTTCTGCTGGAAGATACTCTTGGGCACAATTTCGCCGAGTATCAGCAACACCGGCGTGAAAACCAGGAACATAGTATGCGCTGCCCGGGTGTTCAGGTTAATTTCGAGAAGGTCATTGACTTCGGAAACGGATAACCGGGAATCCACCAGGTAGGTATCGTCATCCAGCATTTCAATATCCTTCTTGCGCCGTGGCAGGTATTCCTCAAAATCGTAACCAACATCGATGTCGCCCACTACTTCCTCGACAATGTCTTCCATGGTGATAATGCCGATCGCAGACCCGAATTCGTCTACAACGATTGCCATGTGGTCCTCGCGCTGGCGCAGGATGGGTAGCAGTTCATCAATGGTCTGGAACTGCAGTACATACTGAGGCGGCTTGATGAGGTCGTCCAGTTTCTTGTCAGCGGTCTCCGGGATCCATCAGGTCCCAGGTGGTCAGGGTCACAATGGCGATAATATTACTGATATTGCCCTTGTAAATCGGCAGCAGGTTGTAGCGCTTTTTGCGCACGGTTGCGATAGCCCGCAAGATATTCCTTTGACGGTTTATGGCAGTCACTTCGGCGATCGGGATCATCGCTTCGCCAACCGTGGTTTCCCCAAAGCGGATGACCCTGCGAATTCGGCCGCGGTCGAAAGCATCCACCGAGGATGTTCTTTCCGTCATGTCCACAACCGAGCGAATCTGCTCGCGTGTCATGAACAGGTTCTGCTCCACCTTGCCTCCGCCAAGCATCCTCGCCATCAGCCTGGCAATTCTTGAAAACACAAATATGATGGGATAAAAAACGATGGAAAATATTTTCAGCGGGAAAATGGCGATCGGCGCAACTTCATCGGATTTCTGCTGGAAGATACTCTTGGGCACAATTTCGCCGAGTATCAGCAACACCGGCGTGAAAACCAGGAACGCGTATAAATCACCGTGTTCACCGAAAAAACGGATGAACAGCACCGTAACCATTGAGGTCAATGCCACCGTGGCGATATTGGTTCCGACCAGGGTAGTACCAAGCATAACATCGGGGGTTTTAAATAGATTGAGCACCTCCCGAGCGCCCTTGTGGCCCTGGTTAGCCCGCGCGGTCAGTTTGACCTTGTCTGAATTGACCAGGGCAATTTCCGAACCCGAGAAAAATCCCTTGAGCAGCAACAGCACTACGATCAGCAGAATGATTCCTATTACGGTCATCGTGTTTCCTCCATGGTATCCACTTCTTCTTCGCTTTCAATATCCTGCTCTTCATCTATTCCTTCGGGGATATCCTCGAATTCCTCGCGATCTTCTGCGCGTGGATCATCTTCCGTTCCCTCTTCCGCCGTCATGACATCTTGCGCGTTCAGGAACTCCTCTTCGTCCACCCCCCGGGCAACCCGTACACGGGAGATCCTGTGATCATCCATTTCCAGGATCTGGATCTGAATATCCTCGTCTTCAACCCGGTCCCCTTCCTTGGGCAAACGGTCAAGCAGGCGAAATGCGTAGCCGCCAATAGTGGTCATTCTGGGGTCCTCAATGCCGAAATTGGTCAGATTGTCAAAATCATTAAGCTTCATGTCGCCAGGGACTTCGTAAATATTGTAGTCCTTTTCAGCATAGTAGCCTGCTGTTGCGCGGGAGCCGCCGCTGACATCACCGAATATAAAACTCAGCACACCACGCATGGTAATAAACCCCTCTACCCCGCCGAATTCGTTGAGACAGGCCGCGGCACGAACCCGGTTGTACTGGAAAAAATCAAACATCTCGTCGACTTTCTTGGTAAGCGGAACCACAACCGGTGGATGCATAATGTCTTCGGGGGTGTATTGCGCAAGATCCTCCTTATCGAGAACCAGCCTGAGGATATCTTCTGCATGTACAAATCCTACCAGGTTGTCGCGATGGGTCTTGAATACCGGTACGCGCGGATGACGGTATGAAATAAACTTCTCGACCATTTCAGGTACACTCATTTCCACATTCAGGAATGCCATCTGGGTACGCGGCGTCATCACTTCGACTATTTCGGTTTCATTGGCTTCCAGCAGGTTGTAGATCAAAGCCCGCTCGGTAGCGTCGAGAACGCCTTCTTCGGAAACCTGTTCGACCAGGGTCAGGAATTCATCGACCTGGAGAATATTGTCCGCAGCCTTGATTTCGCCAACAAAAAATGTAGTGATCCAGTCCGCTATGCCGCGGATGGCCCACTGTAGCGGGGCTATGAACCTGATCCATAAGGCCAGGGGCCGGGCAACAATTCGGGTGCTGAATCGCACCGGATTCGACACTGCGATGGTTTTGGGAGTCACTTCGCCGAACAGCAGCATAAGCGGCACCATCACCAGCAGGTTGATCAGGACGACTTTTTCCGGATCGTAAATAGCCAACAGGATAAAGGCCATATTGGCCGTGGCCGCGACGTTGACCAGCTCATTACCGCTGAGAATGGATATAATCAGCCGCCGGGGCTGGTCCAGCAGTTCGTGTATGGATTCGGAGCGGGGATCCCGTTCGCGCCGGAGCTGTTGCAGGTCCAGCCGGGAAAGGGAGAATAAGGCGGTTTCGGAGCTAGAAAAGAATGCGGAACAAACCAGCAGGCACATCTGTAGCGCAAACCGGGCAATCATGTCCGGTTGCGAGAGTACGGCAGTGTCGAATGCGAAGTACGCAGCCACGGATTGCCAGTACTGAACTACAGGATGCAGTAACTGTTCCATCAAATTTTTGGTTTAGTATCGGACTGGGGGGGTGCTCGTGCATTGAAATGCTCTCGCTCCTCAGGATTGAATTAGCGTTAATATCGCTTAATATTGCCTTGATTTCAATAAAAAAATGTATAATTTGGGAAATTGAACTACACAATCAGCAAAGTAGCAGCATTTAGAGAAGATAGAGACATTTTATGAGCAATGTAACACCCATCGAGCGCAGCCCCTCAGGCGGCGCTGAAGCCAAAAAACAGCCCCTGCCTGTTATCGAACCAGGTGGCGAACTCGATCTCAACGATCCATCGCTTTATCTCAATCGCGAACTGACCTGGCTGGAGTTTAACCGCAGGGTTCTTTTTGAAGCGACGGATAAAACAAATCCGCTGCTCGAGCGACTCAAGTTTTTTGCTATTTTTGCGTCCAACATTGATGAGTTCTTCATGAAGCGTATTGGTGGACTGAAAATCCAGCTCGCCGCCAATGTGACGGAGCTTACCGTTGACGGCCGCTCACCGGAACAACAGATTGAGGAGTGCAAGGCGCTGGTCGAGGAACTGACTGCAATCCAGGATAAATCCATAGACGAGCTGCTGCAGGAACTGGAGGGCCATGATATACGGCTCCTGGATTATTCCGAACTCGACGATGAGCAGCAATTAACCTTGCGCCAGCACTATATCGAGAACGTATTCCCCCTGGTAACACCACAAATTTTTGATCCGGCCCATCCATTCCCGTTCATATCCAACCTTTCACTGAATATCCTGGTTACCCTGCATTACGACGGTCGCGAGGAAGGTTCGGTTGCGCGGGTCAAGGTTCCAGTGGGTGCCGGTGTGCCGAGGTTTGTCCAGATAGGCAAGGATTATCATTTTGTTGCGCTGGAACATATCATGGCGAACAACCTTGACCTGCTTTTCCCCGGTGAAAAAGATCTTGAATACGATTTTTTCTTTGTCGCCCGAAACGCCAGTACCGAAAGGCAGGAGTCTGGTGCTGCAGACCTGTTGGAGATGATTGAATCGGAGCTGCGTGACCGCAGGATTGCCCCCATCGTCCGTATGGTCATCAATCAGGGCATGGATCCGGCGAGGAAATCGATGCTTGCCGACCTGCTCGGACTCGACCTGGAGACGGATGTCTATGAATCGGGACCACTGCTGGCGCAGCGCGACTTGTTCGAACTGGTCAACCTGGGGGTTCCCGGGCTTCACTATCCACCTCATTACCCGATAAACCATCACCGGCTCCAGGATACCCAGCGCAGCATTTTCTTCCTGATCCGCGATGCGCAATCGATGCTGCTGCAGCATCCCTATGAATCGTTTACATCATCGGTGGTGCGGTTTCTCGGCGAAGCCGCCAGGGACAACAAGGTCCGGGCTATCAAGATGTCCCTGTATCGCACCGACAAGGAGACCCGGATTGTGGATCTCCTCATTGAAGCGGCTACCAATGGCAAGCAGGTTGCCGTTGTAGTGGAAATAAAAGCCAAGTTCGAAGAAGCCGCAAATATCCAGTGGGCCGAGAGAATGGAGGAAGCCGGGGTTCATGTTACCTACGGCGTCATTGGGCTCAAAACCCACAGCAAGGTACTGATGGTAATCAGGCAGGATCTTGGCGGGCTGAGACGGTATGTGCATATCGGCACTGGCAACTACCATGGTGGCACTGCCAAACAATACACAGACCTCGGACTGCTGACCTGTGATGATGATATCGGCCAGGATGTGACCGAACTGTTCAATTATCTTACTACCGGCCACGCCAGGAAACGAAATTACAAAAGTATCATCGTGGCGCCACTTTTTCTAAAGAAAGACCTGCTCGCCAGGATTAGGCAGGAGATAGTCCATATTGGAGAAGGCAAAACCGGTTTGATACAGATCAAGTCCAACGCCATGGAAGACTGGGACATTGTCAAGGCTCTCTATGAAGCATCCATTGCCGGGGTCAAGATCGAGCTGGTGATCCGGGACACCTGCAGGCTGAGGCCGAAAGTGAAGGGCCTGTCAGAAAATATCACCGTAGTAAGCATTGTAGGACGCTTCCTCGAACACAGCCGTATTTTTTACTTTCACAACGACGGGGCTGATGATTACCTGATCGGTTCCGCTGACGTCATGAACCGGAACCTTGAGAGCCGGGTGGAAGTAGTTACTCCCATCCACAAGACTTCGCTTAAAAATGAACTCAGGCTGATACTGAATACACTGCTCGATGATGACGTGGACAGCTGGGAGATGCAGCCGGATGGTTCCTATATAAGGCGAACCCACAAAGACAGCAAATCAGTGGGTTGCCAGCACAAACAGATCGAGTTCGCCCAGGCTCGGCTGAAAATCAAGCGGCATAAAAAACTGCTGCGCTCCGGAATGGTACGAAAGCGTAACTAGGCCCTGCCCCCGCGGCCCCACACCACATTCCCGCGGAAGCGGGAATCTTCTAAATTACTTCACGGATTCGTTACGAGATCCCCCGCTTCCGCGGGGACGAGTGGGAGGGGCGGAGACGGGGTCCTAGTTGTTATCCATCTGGTCCGTCGCGATACCCTGGTCTTCCAGCATGATGGGAATGCCGTCATCTATTCGATAGATCATGTTGCCGTTGTTGGTGATCAACGCTTCTGATAGCGGTGATTCCAGGGCATTGCCATCCATGGTATGGATTTTCCCTTCAGAAACCAGGCGATTGAGCAGGTCGAGCTTTTCAGCATCCAGCATCGACACAGGCAACTTGGTAACCGGGCATACCAGCACACTTAGCAGTTCTCTGTTTATTGGCATACTATTGTTATGTTATGTTCGAATTGTTAATAATCAGCGTTTTACCCGTTCCTGAACGGCTGGGTCACCAGGCGATCCAGCCTGGCCTCCCCGGGCTGGTTGAACACCTTCTGGCCAATGGGCATTGATTCATGCTGTCCTTCGGGCTGGTCCCGGTAACTGCCAAACCAGTGATCCCAGAGCGACAGTGAGAATCCATAGTTCTTATTATATTCGGATTCCGACATACAGTGGTGGACCCGGTGCATATCCGGCGTAACGATCCCAACCCGGACAATCCTGTCCAACCACAATGGCAATCGGACATTGCTGTGATTGAACATGGCACATCCGTTGAGAATAACCTCGAATAAAACAACAGCAAAGACCGGGACACCGATGAGAATAATAAATGCGCCCTTAACCAGTATGGACAGCAAAATCTCGATGGGATGAAAACGCAATGCGGTGGTAACGTCGAAACCTGTATCGGTATGGTGCATGCGGTGAATTCGCCACAACGCCGGTATCATGTGAAATATCCGGTGCTGCCAGTAAATAACTACGTCAAGCACTAACAGTGAAAATATCACTTTCGGCCAGAATGGGACTTCAACCCAGAAGAAAAGCCCAACCTTGAACTCGATGGATACCAGCGCCGCAGCAACTGCAGAAACCGGGAGCAAGCCGAGCATGACCGTATTCAAAAGAACAATACCGAGGTTACCAGGCCAGCGTAGTCGTCTGCGACTATCTCGCCTTCTGGGCAGCACAATCTCTGCAAGGACAAGCACGAAAAAAACGATCAAAAATACCGACAGACGCACCTGGGATTCGAAACCTAACGATTCATTCATGTGGCAATATTAACCCAATATTCTGGGCAGGATTATGACCATGTCCGAATATTCATGAAATGGCAGGAACGATGTCAGGCATAGGCCAAACTGTCTTCACAATCCTGAGCTTTCGGAGATGCACGAGAACCGCTGTTGGGCGAGTGCCCGTCATCCTGTAAATCAACAAATTCCAGCGCCTTCTCGATAACCTCTATCCCTGCAGATTTCTTCGGTCCATGCTCCGACAGGTAGCGCCGCCAGCTCTTTGCGTCGCCCTCACCATGGAATACACCAAGCATATGCCGGGTCATGTGTCGAAGATACACCCCATCGCTTAACTGTCTCTCAATATAAGGGAGATATGCCCGGACAACATCAGCCCTCGACTCAGGGCGTTGTGGCGCCGGCCCAGGCGGGACATGGGAGAAAAAATGATTGTCTATCTGCCGCAATATCCAGGGATTCTGATACGCCACGCGGCCAATCATGACCCCGTCAACGTGGGGAAGATGGGATTCGATTTCGTCAATAGAAGTGATTCCGCCGTTCAAAACAATGTCCAGTTGCGGGAAATCCTGCTTCAGTCGGTAAACTCGGTCATAGTGCAGTGGCGGTATGGTCCTGTTTTCTTTCGGGCTAACACCTTTGAGCCAGGCTTTTCGTGCATGGACAAGGAACTGCCTGCAGCCGGAATCTGATACTTTACCAATGAAATTAACAAGTTGCTCATAGCTGTCCATGTCATCTATGCCAAGGCGGGTTTTTACCGTGACCGGAATACTGACAGCTTTGCACATCGCCCCGATGCAATCGGCAACCAGCTCCGGCTTTGCCATCAGGCAGGCGCCGAATTTTGCACTTTTTACCCGGTCGCTGGGACAGCCAATATTGAGATTCACCTCGTCATAGCCCCGCTGCTCGGCCAGACCGGCACAGACCGCAAGCTTGTCCGGTTCACAGCCGCCAAGTTGCAACGCCAGGGGATGTTCAGACTGGTCGAAGCCCATGAAGCGGTCGCGATCGCCATGGATTATAGACCCCACAACGATCATTTCGGTATAGAGCCTGAAATTCGGTGAAAACAGGCGCAGGAACGCCCGGCAGTGCCGGTCAGTCAGGTCCATCATCGGGGCAACGGAAAAGGTCTTGTTCATATATCCAGAGAAATTGTTGAGCCCATCAATTTTACCATTTTCATCTGCATGTATCGCTAGTGTGGTGTAAATAACAGTTGATTTTGGCGCCAACTATCTCCACTCTACACGGGGTCAAAATCTCCGAATATTGTCGTGCAAGCAAGCATAGAAAAAGCACTGGATGACCTTGTAAAAAGAGGCATTGAGAAGCACCTGGGTAACCTGCAAAGGGGACTGGAAAAGGAAAGCCTGCGGGTTGATCCGTCCGGTTTACTGGCGCAGACCCGCCACCCGGATGCCCTCGGTTCGGCCCTGACCCACCCCTCAATCACGACAGATTATTCGGAGTCACTGCTCGAGTTTGTCACCGGTGTGCATACCGATATCAACAGCCTGCTCAGTGAACTGTATGACATACACCATTTTACCTACCAGCATATCGGCAATGAAAAACTGTGGGTAAACAGTATGCCCTGCATTGTCGAAAGCGAAGAGAAAATTCCCATCGCGCGTTACGGCACATCCAATGTGGCGCAGATGAAAGAGGCCTACCGGCAAGGATTAAGCTATCGCTATGGGTCACTAATGCAGACTATTGCAGGCATTCATTTCAATTTTTCATTGCCCGATGGGTTCTGGGGGGATTTTCATAACGTTACCGATTCAACACACCTGCAGTCCCTTAAGTCAGCAAGCTACTTCGGCTTAATACGCAATTTTCACAGGAATTCCTGGATCGGCGCCTACCTGTTCGGCGCATCCCCGGCGGTCTGCCGTTCGTTCCTTCGCGGCCGCGAGCATATGCTTGAGAATTTTGATGCACACAGCTTTTATGCACCCCACGCCACGTCCCTGAGATTGAGCGGATTGGGGTATAGCACCGAAGCCCAAACCAGTATAAAAATCAGCTACAACGGTGTCGACGAGTTCGTAAAATCACTGCGCTGCGCCATTCAAACATCTCACCCTGATTATGAAAAAATCGGTGTGAAAGTGGACAACATTTACCGGCAGCTGAATCCAAACATCCTGCAGATTGAAAATGAATTCTATTCATCCATCCGACCCAAGCGGGTTACCGCTTCGGGGCAGAGTCCTTCGCGCACGCTCGGCGAACAGGGTGTGGAGTACATCGAGGTTCGAAGTATCGACCTCAATCCGTTTGAGCCCATTGGAATCCATGCGGACTGTGTCAGGTTTTTTGATATGTTCCTGCTTTACTGCCTGTTTGAAGATAGCCCGGACATGTCCCAGCAGGAATTCCTGAACACCCGGGAAAACCAGCAAACCATGGTAATGAACTGGCGCAGCGAAAACACCACGGTCACCACACGAAATGGCGTCCAGAAATCCCAGGGTGCCATGACCATGATACTGGATAACATGAGGCCTATCGCTGAACTGCTTGACCAGGTTTCCCCCGAAGCGGGTTATTGCTCCTCCCTGGAAAAGCAATTCAACAAGGTGGAAGATTCCGACCTGACCCCTTCTGCTCGCATAATCAATCAGATGCTCGGCGAAGACCTGAGCTTCTATGAATTTTCCAAGCAGGCTTCGGAAGATTCCGAGAAAAAGTTCAAGATCGAACAACTCGATCCCGAGACCTACCGAAACTACGAATTGCTGGCACAACAGTCCCATGCCAAGCGCAGACAAATCGAAAACAGCGATGTGATGTCATTTGACCAGTTTCTCGCCGACTATTTTTCCCGCCAAAATGCGCCCTGATTGTGCACCCTGATTAATGGGGTGCAGCGGTTTTCGGGCAACCCGGCAAGGGTTGGCCCAGTAACAGGGATAAATCGCAGCAGCAGTATCAATATCTTTGACTGATAAACCGGATTTAACGCGCTGTATCACTACCGGCGCAGGTGCTAGAATCCGCGTCCTTTCTTAACTTCTTACAACAGGAATATCCAATGAGTGACGACAGACAGCCGGATTTCAAGACCCGGGAAGTTCATGCCGGGGTTCGGCCAGATCCCGTTACCGGCGCAATCCTGACGCCAATCTACCAGACCACTACCTATGTCCAGGAATCTGTGGAGAAGTACATGGAGAAAGGTTATTCCTACAGCCGTTCCGGCAACCCGACGGTGACCGCCCTGGAAGAACGCATTACCGCCCTTGAAGGTGGTGTCGGAAGTGCCTGTTTTGCAACAGGGATGTCGGCAACCAGTGCAACCATGATGGCTTTCCTCAATGCCGGGGATCATTGTATCCTGTCCGACGTGGTCTACGGGGGAACACACCGCGTCGCCACCCGGGTTTTGTCGCGGTTTGGGGTGGAATTCACGTTCATAGATACCTCTGACGCCAGCAATGTTAAGGAAGCTATCCAGCCCAACACCAAACTCATTTTCACGGAAACTCCGGCAAACCCCACGCTCAAGCTGACCGATATCGCCGCAGTCTCTGAAATCTCACGGGCTCGCGGAATACCTCATGTGGTTGATAACACATTCCTGACCCCCTATTACCAGCGGCCCCTGGAGCTGGGCGCCGACGTTACCCTGCATTCCACCACCAAGTTCATGGAAGGCCACAATGTCAGCGTTGGGGGTTCCATCACCACTGACAATGAAGAGCACCTCGAAGCCATAAAATTTGTGCGCAACTGTCTGGGCAGCAACATGACCCCGATGGTGGCGTTCTACACCCTGCAGGGCTGTAAAACCATGAGTACCCGGCTCGAAGCCCAGTCGGCCAATGCCCGCTTGATTGCCGAATTCCTCGAAACCCACGACATGGTGGAGCGAGTTGTCTATCCCGGACTGGATTCATTCCCGCAGAAAGAACTGGCCGACCGCCAGGCAAGCGGGCACGGTTCGATACTGTGGTTTGAAGTCAGGGGCGGGGTGGAATCCGGCAAGAAGCTGATGAACACCCTGCAGCTCTGGAGCCTGGCTGAGAACCTCGGTTCCGTGGAATCCCTGGTCACCCACTCGGTTACCATGACCCATGCAGACATGCCGAGGGAAGAGCGTATGGCCGCCGGCATCACTGACGGCCTGGTGCGACTTTCCGCCGGTCTAGAATCTGCCGATGACCTGATCATCGACCTGAAGCAGGCCCTCGACGGCCTCTAGCCACCCGTTCTCTCTTTCTCCTGGGCACCGCCCCGGAGTAGGTCCTCCCCTGCTGATTGTTACCGACACGGTTCTTCCCGCTTTTCATTCGTTTC
>PVMK01127324.1_pt1 | contig 16915 bp, 12 predicted proteins | sample 1853481 | NCBI WGS metagenome assembly PVMK01 (sample SAMN08533507, study PRJNA380276) | Marine sediment metagenome, whole genome shotgun sequencing project.
AGATGGTTCCTGGCGCTGATCACGGCGATCGCAATGGCACTATCGGCCTGTGGCCGGGATGACCGGGGTGTCGAGCAGACAACGGGCTCGTCATCGGACCCGCCGAAGACCGCAGAGCGAGCGTTTCCCCCGGGCAGTTTCAATGCGGACTGGCTGACCCATGGTCGGACCTATGGTGAGCAACGGTTCAGCCCCCTGGAACAGGTCAATGCCGACAACGTCAGGGGCCTCGGCCTTGACTGGTTCTTCGACATCCCGACGGATCGCGGTATTGAGGCCACGCCTCTGGTTATCGACGGCGTCATGTATGTCACCGGTTCCTGGAGCACGGTATTCGCCCTTGATGCGAAGACCGGTGAGCAGATCTGGGCCTACGATCCGGAAGTACCCAGAATCTGGGGCAGGAACGCCTGTTGCGATGTCGTTAACCGGGGCGTCGCCGCCCGGGGCGACAAGATCTATGTCGGCACAATCGACGGTTATCTGGTCGCGCTGAATGCTGTGGATGGCAGTGTGGCCTGGCGAGTGAATACGATCGATCGTGACAAGCCGTACACGATCACCGGTGCCCCGCGCGTCATCAAGGGCAATGTCATGATCGGCAATGGCGGCGCTGAATATGGCGTCCGCGGTTACGTTACGGCTTACGATGCGGAAACCGGAAAACAAAACTGGCGCTTTTACACAGTGCCAGGTGATCCAGCGGACGGCTTTGAAAACGAGGCTATGGAAATGGCTGCCGCGACCTGGACTGGTGAGTGGTGGAAGTTCGGCGGCGGGGGCACCGTTTGGGACTCGATGGCCTACGATGCCCAACTGGATCTGCTCTACATCGGCGTCGGCAACGGCTCGCCCTGGAACCGTCAGATACGCAGCCCGGGTGGCGGCGATAACCTGTTTGTCTCATCTATCGTTGCACTAAAGCCCGACACGGGTGATTACGTATGGCATTACCAGACGACGCCCGGCGAGACATGGGACTACACCGCGACACAGCACATTATTCTTGCGGACCTTCAAATCGGTGGACAACTCCGCAAAGTTGCCATGCAGGCGCCCAAAAACGGTTTCTTCTATGTGCTTGATCGCGCAACCGGCGAGCTGATCTCGGCAGAAAATTATGTGCCGGTCAATTGGGCGAGCGGCATCGACGCAAAAACCGCACGACCCATCGAGACAGCGAATGCGCGTTATGTCGACGGCCCCAGCCTGGTCATCCCGGGGTCCCTTGGCGGCCACAACTGGCCCCCGATGGCATTCAGTCCTGAGACGGGGCTGGTCTATTTTGCGGCGCAGCAGATTCCCTCGTTGTACGCCACCGACGAGGCTTTCGAATATCTGCCCGGGCAATGGAACACCGGCACCGACTTTCTATTGGGGGATTTACCTGAAGATCCGCTCGAACTCAGCAAGGTTGCCGGCACGTTGAGCGGCCACCTGCTGGCATGGGATCCTGTTCTGCAGAAAGAAGTCTGGCGATATCAACAGGCCGGCCCGGGGAGCGGCGGTGTGTTGGCTACTGCGGGCAATCTCGTCTTCCAGGGCGATATCGTCGGAGAGTTCGCAGCCTATGCTGCCGATAACGGCGAGAGGTTATGGGCGTTTCCTACCCAAACCGGCATCACCGCAGGGCCGGTAACCTATGCGATCGACGGAGAGCAATACGTTTCGGTTGCCGTTGGCTGGGGTACGGCGACAGGTATTCTCGGTGGACCGACTGTTATTCCGCTGCAAATGAAAAACAGAAGCCGGGTGTTGACATTCAGGCTCGGTGCTTCGGCGCAGTTACCGAATCTGCCCGGCCCGGTGCCGGTCCCGTTGCCGGACGTCCCCGAGCAGAGGGCGAGCGATAATACCGTCCTCGAAGGTCATCGTGTTTTTGCCCAAAGATGCCTGGTTTGTCATGGTTTCAGTGCTGTCAGTGGCGGCCTGGTAGCGGATCTTCGCTACAGCGACAAGCAGGTGTATGCGCAATGGGACGCCATCGTTCTTGGCGGATCGCAATCCTCGAACGGTATGCCGCCTTTTGCCGGTGTGGTCACGCCGGCGCAAAGCCAGGCGATCAAAGCGTATATCATCGACCGTGCGCATGCTTTGCTGTCAGGCAGGGACTGACGGCATGTCATTCGCCGTTGCCGGAGCCGCCACATTATAGTGGTATTCCCTCTGTAATCTTGTGCGTCGTCGGTGCTAGAATCCGCGCGCCAATGCAAACGAGCCCGAAGATTTCACCGCTATGGAATACAACCCGCCGCGCTCTCGCCTCGTCCTTGATCGCCTGACGGACGCTCGCCTTTCCTAAGGACCACTATGGCTGCTTTCGACGAACCTGCTTTTGACGACCACGAGCGCGTGGTGTTTTGCCGTGATGCGGCAACAGGCTTGAAAGCAATCATCGCCATACATTCCACGGTGCTGGGCCCGGCCGCGGGAGGCTGCAGGCTCTGGCGTTACGAGTCGGACGATGCTGCGCTGCATGACGTGCTGCGCCTGTCGCAGGGGATGAGCTACAAGAACGCCATGGCCGGTCTGAACTTCGGTGGTGGCAAGGCCGTCATCATCGAGACGCCGGACTTCGATGGTTCGGAGGCGCTATACGAGAAATTTGGCGAATTCGTTGAAAAGCTGAACGGCGATTACATTACAGCTGAAGATGTCGGCATGAGCGTGTCGATCATGGAGATGATCAGGCGACGAACGAGCCATGTGTTCGGACTGCCTGCCAGGACCGGTCACGCAGGCGGTGATCCGTCGCCCAAGACTGCGTTCGGTGTCTTCAAGGGCATCGAAGCGGCCGTCGGGTTCAAGCTGGGACGAGATGAGCTAAACGGGCTGACAGTCGCGGTCCAGGGCGTCGGCCATGTTGGTTACTACCTGTGCAAATATCTTTTCGAAGCCGGAGCGAAGCTGATCGTGTCCGATCTGGATGAAAGCCGCGTGCATAGGGTCTGCGAGGAATTTGCTGCGACAGCGGTGCCGCTCGACGAAATTCTCTGTGAGGACGCTGATGTGCTAGCGCCATGCGCGCTCGGTGCCGTTCTGGATGAGACATCGATTCCGAAACTCAAGGTCAGCATTGTCGCCGGTGGTGCCAACAACCAGTTGGAAACACTGGCTGATGGTCAACGGCTGGCCGATGCCGGCATTCTGTATGCGCCAGACTACGTCATTAACGGCGGCGGCATCATCAATGTCGCGTGTGAGTATGCCGATGATGTCGACGATCCCGAAGTCTACGATCGCGTCGCGAGGATCGGCCATCAACTGATAAAGATATTTGAAGAAGCAGCCGCTTCCGGTGAGCCGACCAACGTTATCGCTGATGCACACGCTCGAGAGATTATTGCTGCCGCTAGTTGAATCGGAAACGCTTTGGTTCCATTAATCGGGAACGTCCCTTATTTTTTGGGGAGACGAAACAGTCAGGGACGTTCCCGATTAATGGGACCCTCACAGCAGTTTTGTCAATTCATCCAGCAGCAGTTTCGGATCCGGGCGGTCAACGACAGTGCGTGAGACATCGGAAAACCGTATGATGCCTGCCGCATCGATGACCAGTGCCGTTGGCCAGACCGTATCCGCACCGTATTCCTTGCGGTGATCGCTGGGCACGGCGGCCGGCATAACCAGGCCCAATTGCTTCACCGCGTTGAGCTGATCGTCCAGCCAGAAGTCAAATTCGACTTCAAAAAACTCTGCAACGCGGCGAGTCGTCTCGAGGGGTTTTGGCGAGACGAAAATGAGCTTGGCGCCAAGGTCCACGATGTCTTTGTAGTGACTGGTCAGGTCTGCGACCTGACTGGTGCAAAACGGACACCAGTTGCCCCGAACGAAAAGCATGACAGTCGGAGATCCGATCAATTGTGTGGACCGGACCGGGTTGCCTTGCTCGTCGGCTGCCACGAAGTCCGGCAATGACTGGCCCGGCCGAAGAGCGGCCGGAACGCTCGGCCCACGCTTCATCTTGAGGAACATCCAGGCGACGGCGATAAGCAGAATGACTGCTGCGCCTATCATCCATGCGAGATTGTCCGGCATGTCGATCTCCCGAGAGCAGGTGCCCGTATCTGCGAAGCTTTCCGTTGATGTACGGATATTTGCCGAGTATGCCGCGAGCGTGGCCGCAGACACAAGCGCTGGGTGTGGACTCGCTGCGATATGTTGAGATAATTGCTTTTTTTGATTCGCGGGAGTCCCAATTGACCGAGAACCCGATCATCTGGCGGCCGGCCACGGAACGCCTGAAAAAAACGGCGATGTATCGCTTTATGAAAAAGCGGTCATTCGATGCATACGATGATCTGTATCAGTGGTCGATCGATCAACCAGCGGAATTCTGGCAGGCGCTATGTGACTTTTGCGACGTACGCTTCAGCAAACCTGCCGACGAGGTGCTCATACAGCCCGGGGATATGACCACGGCCAAATGGTTCCGGGGCAGCGAACTCAATTTTGCCGAACATCTGCTGCGTCACAGCGGTGACCGGGCGGCGATTGTTTTTCGCGGAGAAAATGGTGCGAGGAGCGAGCTGAGCTTCGAGGAGCTGCGGCAGGCCGTCGCGGGCATCGCTCAGGCATTGCGATCAGCCGGAGTTATGAAAGGCGACCGTGTTGCCGGTTTCTTGCCGAACTGTCCGGAGGCGATCATCGCGATGCTGGCGACTACCAGCATCGGTGCAATCTGGTCCTCATGTTCCCCCGACTTCGGCATTAATGGAATTGTAGATCGCTTCGGACAGATCAAACCGAAGGTATTGTTTTGCGCAGACGGGTATTTTTACAACGGCAAGCGGCATGATTGCCTTGAATCAGTCAAAGGCGTTCTCGACGTCATCGACAGTATTGAATGCACCGTTATTGCGGCTTTTTCGAGCCAGGATTTCCGGATTGATGACATCCGTGCTGCGGTACGCTGGCAGGATTTCGCCAGAAAAGGCGCGACGCTCGAGTTTACCCAGGTCGAGTTCGATCACCCGCTTTACATCATGTACTCGTCCGGTACGACAGGAATCCCAAAATGCATCGTCCACGGCGTTGGCGGCACGCTTTTGCAACACCTGAAAGAGCACGTGCTTCATCTGGATCTTGGGAGCGGTGATCGGCTGTTCTATTTCACAACCTGTGGCTGGATGATGTGGAACTGGCTCGTCAGCGGCCTCGCCTCGGGTGCGACGATCATTCTTTACGATGGATCACCGTTTTTCGATGACGGCCGGGTTCTCTGGAAGATGGCCGAGGATGAAAAACTGACTGTCTTCGGCACCAGCGCAAAATACATATCGGCACTGGAAAAAGCAGGCGTGCGGCCGAAGGACGAATTCAAACTACCGGATTTACGGGCCATTCTCTCGACCGGTTCGCCGCTGGCCCCCGAGAGCTTCGACTATGTCTATGACGCGATCTCCGCAGACGTCCAGCTTGCATCGATCTCCGGCGGCACCGACATTATCAGCTGTTTTGCCACCGGCAATCCGATATTGCCGGTCCGGCGCGGCGAGTTGCAGTGCATCGCGCTCGCTATGGCGGTTGAAATTTTCGACGAACGTGGTGAATCGATCACCAATGAAAACGGTGAACTGGTCTGCACCAGGGCGTTTCCCTCGATGCCGGTCGGGTTCTGGAACGATCCCGACAACGCGAAATATCACGCCGCCTACTTCGAGCGATTCCCCGGCGTATGGGCGCATGGGGACTATGCGGAAATCACGAACAGGGGCGGCATGCGCCTACACGCGCGCTCGGATGCCGTCCTGAACCCGGGCGGGCGTTCGTATCGGGACGTCGGAAATTTACCGGGCAGGTAGAGAAGCTCGACGAAATTCTGGAGAGCATAGCCATCGGTCAGAACTGGGACGATGATGTACGCGTCGTCCTTTTTGTGCTTATCCGGGACGGCATTGAACTCGATGAAGATTTAAAGCAAAAAATTCGCAAGGTCATTCGGGACAATACGACGCCGCGTCACGTTCCTGCCAAGATCATTGCGGTGCCGGAGATTCCGAGGACAATCAGCGGTAAGATTGTGGAGCTTGCGGTTCGATCTGCCGTACATGGAGAGGAAGTGAAGAATACGGATGCGCTGGCGAACCCCGGAGCGCTGGAATATTTCCGCGACCTGGCCGAACTGGCAGTGGAATGATGACCTCGGACCAGACAACCTACAAAGAGACCGCGGGTGTCTCGGTCGCAAGTGGAAAAGTCCTGCCCGAGTGGATCGACGTTAACGGCCATATGAACGTTGCTTACTATGTGCTCGCGTTCGATCATGGATTAGAAGCACTCTGGGACGAGCTGCGCATTACATCGGAATATATAGAGACCAGCAATTGTTCGACGTTCGCAGCCGAAAGCCACATCACCTATCAAATGGAGCTCAGGGAAGACGCGCCGTTGCTCGTCACGACACAGATTCTGGCTTACGATGAGAAGCGCATCCACCATTTTCAGCGCATGTATCATGCGGACGAACACTACCTGGCTGCGACGGCCGAGTGGTTGGCTCTGCACGTTGATCTGAGCAGCCGGCGAGTGACGCCATGGTCTCAATCCATAATGTCGGCGCTGCAGAAATTTACAGAGCGTCAGGGCGTTTTGCCCAGGCCGCCCGAGGTCGGTCAAAAAATCAAACTGAATAATCCGGTGTTCGCAGGGCGTAGACCAGTGACGAAGTACCTGTTGGCAATCGACCAGGGCACGAGTAGCAGTCGCGCAGTGATCTTCGACAGCAAGGCTGCCGTCGTCGCCAGCGCCCAACAGGAATTTCCCCAGGAATATCCACAGCCGGGCTGGGTGGAGCACGACCCCGAAGAAATATGGGGCTCGGTCCTCAGTGTCACCAAAAAATCCCTGCAGGAGAGCGGCGCAAGCCTGGATCAGATCGCCGCTATCGGCATCACCAACCAGCGTGAGACAACGCTGGTCTGGCATCGCGATACCGGCGAGTGCGTGCACAGGGCTATCGTCTGGCAGGACCGGCGAACCGCCGACTATTGCCGGAAACTCAAAGACAAGGGTGCGGAAGAAACCGTTATCGCCAAGACGGGATTGCGCCTCGATCCGTATTTCTCGGCGACCAAGCTCGCCTGGATTCTGGATAAGGTGCCGAATGCGCGCCAGATGGCAAAAGACGGAAAGCTTGCGTTCGGCACTGTCGATTCTTTTATTCTCTGGCGCCTGACCGGCGGCCTTGTGCATGCGACTGATGCGACCAACGCGTCGCGCACGATGCTATTCAATATTCACACCCAGGATTGGGACGAAGAGTTGCTTGGACTCTTTGACATTCCTGACTCGATGCTGCCACAAGTCCGGGACAGCGCAGCGGAATACGGCTCGACTGATGCGTCCGTACTCGGCGCTGCAATACCGGTGTGCGGAATTGCCGGTGATCAACAGGCAGCGTTAATAGGGCAGGCCGGTTTTGAGACTGGTATGACCAAGAGCACATACGGTACTGGTTGTTTTGTCATCGCGAACACCGGTGAGACAGCGCTTCAGTCGAGGAACAAGTTGTTGACGACAGTCGCATACCGGCTGAATGGCAAAGTCACATACGGCATAGAGGGCAGCATTTTTGTTGCCGGAGCGGCGCTTCAGTGGTTGCGAGACCAGATCAAGATCATCGACTCGGCGGGAGTTTCGGCGGCCATCGCCGCAGAGACCGGAATCGTGGAGAACGTGCACGTCGTGCCGGCATTTGCCGGTCTCGGGGCACCGTACTGGGATCCGGATGCGCGCGGCGCAATCCTCGGCCTGTCCCGGGACAGCGGTATCAGCGAAATCGTGACGGCTACGCTGCAGGCCGTGGCCTATCAAACGAAGGACCTGATCAACGCGATGGCGGACGACGGCATTCAACCAAACATCATAAGAGTCGACGGCGGCATGGTTGCCAACGACTGGTTCCTGCAATTTCTGTCGGACATTCTGAATCTGACCGTCGAGCGCCCGAAAAATGTCGAGTCAACTGTGCTTGGCGCAGCTTATCTGGCGGGACTGACGAGTGGCATCTTTGCATCGACCGAGGCCCTGCAAAATCTCTGGCGGCGGGAGGCGTTGTTCGAGCCTGATATGAAGGACACGCAACGGGAACGCCTGTATAAAGGCTGGCTTGACGCTGTAGAGCGGGTAAAGACGTAAACCGAAGAAAAGGGATGGATGCACCGCTGTTCCATAAAGCCGGTACCAAAGGCAGGGACATGGATTGCGATGCTTGCCTCAGAGACACGCCGCAAGTACGTCCATGTAGGCTCGGGGCCCGCATCCCCGCGGGCCACGGTCTCTGAGCCAAGCCTTGCAATCCATGTCTGCCGAATAAGTCAGTGCCCGGCACCATTTCCCTATAAAGCCGGTACACTTCGAATCAAAGGAGATAAGAACAATGCCGACTGTGCCGATAGAAGAATTGAGCCAGTACATCGACAAGCCGACTGATCCATCTGACTGGGTATTGATCGACCAGGACAGGATCAACCGTTTTGCCGATGCGACGCTCGACCACCAATTCATCCACATCGACGAGGAAAAAGCGGCGAATACGCCGTTCGGCGCGACCATTGCGCATGGCTATCTGAGCATGTCGCTGATTTCGCACTTCCTGTCGGAGTGCTCCGTGGTACCCGACAACGCGGTGATGGTTCTTAATTACGGCTCGGACAAGGTGCGCTTTCTGCAGCCCGTATTGGTTAACAGCGAAGTCCGTGGCAGGGTCACCTTCAAGGAAGTGCATGAAAAAGCCCCGGGGCGACTACTGGCAAAAAACGAGATCGTGGTTGAAATCAAGGGCGAAGAGAAACCGGCGCTTGTCGCAGAAATTCTTAGTATGTTCATCGTTCAGTAAGCTGAATCATTTTTTGAGGAACTAACGAAATGACTATTCGATTCGACGATCAGGTCGTGATCGTTACGGGTTCGGGCAATGGCCTGGGAAAATCTCATGTACTGGAATTTGCGCGGCGGGGCGCGCGTGTTGTCGTCAATGATCTGGGTGGCGCCCGTGATGGCTCCGGTGGCTCGAGCGAAGCGGCACAGACCGTGGTCGAAGAAATCGTCGGCAGCGGGGGTGAGGCGATCGCGAACGGCGCGAATGTCGCCGAGTATGATCAGGTTGAAGCGATGGTGGCGGAGGCAATCGACAAGTGGGGCAGGGTGGATGTACTGGTCAACAACGCCGGCATCCTGAGAGACAAGACTTTTGCCAAAATGGACCTTGCGGATTTTCAGATGGTCATGGACGTTCATCTGAAAGGCTCGGTCAATTGCACCAAGGCCGTATGGGAGCACATGCGGGGGCGGCAATATGGCCGCATCCTGATGACGACATCGTCCACCGGTCTTTACGGTAACTTCGGCCAGTCCAACTACGGAGCGGCCAAGATGGCGCTGGTTGGCCTGATGAATACGCTGGGCCTGGAGGGTCACAAATACGGCATCAAGGTCAACGCCTTGTCGCCGATCGCAGCGACGAGAATGACGGAGGACGTGATACCGGAGAAATTACTGGGATTACTGCATCCCGAGGCGGTGACGCCGGCCGTGATTTTCATGTGCAGCGAAGATGCGCCGTCCCGGCAAATTATCGCCGCAGGCGCCGGCGGCTTTGCAAAGGTAACGATCCAGGAAACGCCCGGCATATTTCTGAAATCCGATAGCCTGGATGCCGAAAACGTCGCTGCGGGCTGGGACAAGATTGCAGAGACGGAAGGCATGCGCGAGCTGCAGTATGGTGGCGAGCAGACCGAGAAATTTCTCACCGCAGCGGCAAAAGCGCTCGGCATAAAACTTTGATAAGCCGCAAGGCGCAACACAGGAGTCAATCGTGAAAGAAGCGGTCATTGTATCCACGGCACGTACAGCGATAGGAAAAGCTTACAGGGGAGCCTTCAACAACACTGAAGCGCCGACGCTGGGTGCGCACGCCATTCGCGAGGCCGTCAGGCGCGCCGGCGTCGAAGCCGATGAGATCGATGACGTTATTATGGGCTGCGCAATGCAGCAGGGCTCGAGCGGGCAGAACGTTGCACGTCAATCACTGATTGCGGCCGGTCTGCCCGTAACCGTCGCCGGCATGTCTGTCGACCGGCAGTGTTCGTCGGGCATGATGGCAATCGCCATCGCCGCAAAACAGGTCCTCGAAGACAACATGCCGATCGTTGTCGGTGGTGGCCTCGAATCGATCAGTCTCGTGCAAAACGAACACTACAACCGGCACCGGGCGACGGATCCCAAGGCACTTGAAGCCGCACCCGACATTTATATGACGATGCTGGAGACGGCCGAAGTCGTCACAAAACGTTACGGCATCAGTCGTGAGCAACAGGACGAGTTTGCACTGCAGAGTCAGCAACGGACGGCAGCGGCGCAGGAAGCGGGCGCATTCGACGACGAGATTGTGCCGATTACAGTAAGCATGGGCGTCATGGACAAGGAGACGAAAGAAATCAGTTTTCACGAAATAACGCTCGATAAAGACGAAGGCAACCGGCCTGACACGACGCTTGAAGGATTGAGTGGCCTCAAAACCGTGTTCGAGAACGGCCATATCACAGCCGGGAATGCGAGCCAGCTCTCAGACGGTGCCTCGGCTGCAGTCGTGATGGACAGCAAGCTCGCCGAGAAGAGGGGACTTGAGCCACTCGGTATCTATCGCGGTATCGCCGTGGCCGGCACGGAACCGGACGAGATGGGCATCGGACCCATCTATGCCGTGCCGAAGTTACTGGAGAGAAGCGGCCTTGCAATGGACGACATTGGCCTGTGGGAACTCAATGAAGCATTCGCCGTGCAGGTTATTTACTGTCGCGACACGCTCGGCATACCAAACGAGTTGCTCAATGTAAACGGCGGCGCGATTTCTATCGGGCATCCTTATGGCATGTCGGGCGCGCGGCTGGTCGGTCACGCCTTGATGGAAGGAAAACGGCGCGATGCCAAGTTTGTCGTGTGTACGATGTGCATTGGCGGCGGCATGGGCGCGGCCGGACTGTTTGAAATTGTTTGAGGTTGATTAACGCGCAATGCTACGCACCCGGCAAAAGCTCGGTAAGTATCGAATAATAAGCCGCATCGCGTCCGGCCCTCTGGCCGATGTCTACAGGGCTTTCGACACGATTCACCAAACGAGAGTTGCGCTCAAGATTCCTAAATTGAGCGGCGGTCTCACCGAAGAACAGTTGCTGCACGAAGTCAAGGTCGCCGTCAAACTCCAGCACCCGAATATATTGTCGGTGCAAAACGCGAGTTACATCGACGACCGGCTTGTCATCGCCATGGAACTCGGCGATGAGTCGCTCGCCGATCGCATCGTAAGACGCATATCTACAGCAAGCGCACTTGATATTGCTGCGCAGGCGTTATCCTCTCTCGCGTTTGCGCATGAGCACAAGATAATTCACTGCGACATCAAACCCGAGAACTTTATTCTGTTTCCGGGAAATGTACTGAAACTCGCGGATTTCGGCTTTGCCAAGCTCAGTCTGCGGACACTCAAAGCCTCCGGCTCCGGGACGATCGATTACATCGCGCCGGAGCAGGCCATGGGCCGCCCGAAATTTCAGTCGGACGTTTTCTCGCTCGGCCTCGTGCTGTACCGCCTGTTTTCAGGCAAGCTGCCGGAGTGGCCGTTTGCCTGGCCGATGGTCGGCAACGAGCAACTCAGAAACCGTGTCAGGCCGGAATTTGCCGAGATGTTGCGCCGGGCGATTCAACTCGACCCGGCAGACAGGTACCGGAACGCGATTCAGATGCAGGCTGCGTTTGTGCGGTTGCAGAGCCGATCGCGCAAGCAACGGCGTTCGCGCTCGAAACGGCTCAGCAAACAAGGCGGATCCTGGCGCCAGTTGCAGTGGCGTGAATTCCAACGGCAATTCAGAAGCGTGCTGGAGACGCGGCATCAGTGCCGCCGTTGTGAGGGCCCGGTCGCAGAAAACATGCAGGCCTGCCCCTGGTGCGGCTTCGATAATCCGGCGCGCGGTGCCACCAGCCGCATGCCGTCGCACTGCCCCCGTTGTGAACGCGGCGTGAAGAATGACTGGGACTACTGCGCGTGGTGTTATGGCCCCGGTTTCGAAGCGGAAACAAACCGCTTTTACCCGGATAAGCGCTACGTCAGCCGCTGCGCAAATAAGCGGTGCCGGGAACCATTGATGCCGTTCATGCGCTATTGCCCCTGGTGTCGAATGAAGGTCAGACGGCCGTGGAAGATTGAGGGGAGTAAACACCGTTGCCGCGCCTGCAAATGGGGCATCGTAAAAGAATACTGGAACTACTGTGCCTGGTGCAGAGAGCCGGTAAGGCGGGAATAATGCACGGAAGCTGGAAATCACAAGTATGACCGTGTCCGGTGATGATATCGCTATGCTGGATGGCGCGACCGAGCCTGACAGCATCGAGGCACAACTGGGCGGTGGCTCTATCGTCGCTTATACCGCTCGCTCGCCGGATAAAGAAACAGAGAACGAAGACACCGTTGCCGCAATTCCCTATGGACATGATGCCGTCGTACTGGCAGTCGCCGATGGCGTCGGCGGGCTGCCGGCAGGACGGCGCGCGTCCCAGACTGCGGTCAGCAAGCTTGCAGCGACTCTGCGTGCGGCACTGAAGGAATCGATGCTACTTCGCACGGCCATACTGGATGGCATAGAAGCAGCAAATCTGGCCGTGCTCGACATCGGCAACGGCGCTGCGACGACGATGACCGTGGTCACGATTGAGGGTTTGATCGCGCGTACATACCAGGTCGGCGACTCTGAGGCGGTCATCGTCGGGCAACGGGGCCGCATCAAATCGCAGACGATGGTCCACTCGCCAACTGGCTTTGCCGTCGAAGCCGGATTTCTCGGCAAGCGCGAGGCGCTGCACCACGAGGAGAGACACCTCGTGTCCAACTTTATCGGTACCAACGACATGCGCATCGACATCGGACCCGCGGTCAAATTGCGGCCGAGGGATACTGTTCTTCTGGCTAGCGATGGACTAACCGACAACATTCATATCAATGAAGTCATCAACATCATACGTAAAGGACCGCTTGCCAAGGCGATCGAATCAATCACCAGACTCGCGCATCATCGAATGACCAACGAGTCAAAACTGCAACCGAGCAAACCGGACGATCTGTCGGTAATCCTGTTCCGAAAACCGCACTGACGCTGAATTGAGAATTAATGGAGGATCTACTTTATTTTTTGTTTTCCCAAAAAATAAAGTAGATCCTCCATTAATTCGCCGGCGTTTTAGTTTATTGGAGATGCAGAGTTAGTTGGGGACGTATCCCATTTTTTTGGGAGACAAAAAAAGTGGGATACGTCCCCAACTAACTCATCGGCAGTTTTATGAGGACACGAAGTCCGCCGTCCGTGAGGTTGTGTGCACTGACCTCTCCCCCATTCAGTCGAATTGCGCGTTCGGCGATAGCCAATCCGAGCCCGGTGCCGGTATCCGGCGCTTCCTTTGTTCTGTAGAAGGGCTCGAATAGTCGCGGCAAATCAGAATCGGCCACACCCTCGCCCTGATCCAGAATCTCGATTCTCGCAGTCGCGTCTTCCTGGCTGAGTCGAATGTATACCGCGCCATTGGGTGGGCTGTGGCGCACGGCATTGCGAAGTATGTTCTCGACCGCGCTGATCAGTGCGTCGGCGTAGCCATGCATTGTTGGCGACGCATCGAAACTGGCCTCAACGCTGACACCGTCGATGCCGTCCGATTTGCATTCGTAATTGACGTTGTCGACGACTTCCCTGATCAAATCGCCGACGTTGATTTGGACTGGCCCTTTCTGCGGGTTCGAGTCAAGGCGTGTGTAATGCAGAATCTGCCCGATCAACTTGTCCAGACGCTCCGCCTCGGCGTCGATACGGTCAAATTCGGACAAATCGCCGGCTTTCCGTTTGGCCAACTCCAGGGCCACGCGCATGCGAACGAGCGGCGATCTAAGTTCGTGTGAAATGTTTTGTGATAATTCTGTTTGTTGCGCCGCCGCCCGCGCCAGTTTATCGGCCATCGAGTCAAAATCTCTGGCCCGCATGCTCAGTTCATCGCGCCGCTTGTCCACGGATGCCCCAACTCTCATGTCCAGGTTTCCGTCGGCCAGCGATACGGTTGCGTCGCGCAACTTTCTGATCGGGTTTGCAATTGCCCGGGCCAGTAAATAAGAAACAATTCCGCTCACAATCAGTGCCACGACGAAGAGGAGAGACGGGACGGGCATGCGACCCCAGTACGGCGGAGGCCGTGTCGGCGAAACGATGAGCGTATAGACCTGCCCATCAGCCGATACGAGCTGCGAGAGGGGCCGCGCCCGGCGAAGGTTACGGGGGTCATGTCGGCCCATGCCGGGCGGCGGCAAGTGACGTCTGTGCCGGCTCACCATACGGGCAATATGGGGGGGGATCCGACGGCCCAGGATGTCCCGGCGTTTTTCATCCAGGACATAGATCGTAATACTCCGACTGTCCGGGAAATTTTTCAGCCAGTGTACAAGGCCTTCGCGGCCGTTCTTGTCAAGCGCTACGCTGGCCTCCAGTATTGTGTCGCCGTGTTCGAAGTTCTCGAACGCCACTCGCGATCTCTCCGAGTAATAGAAGCCCGTCACCGCGGCGATGCCGATCGTGATGGCGATAATCAGCCAGAAGGAGAGAAATATTCGAATCAGAAGGCTTCGCACGGGCAGGTCCTTATTCGCCCGGAAGCAGCAGGTAACCCACGCCACGCTGATTCTGTATGGATTCTTTATGGTTACCTGCCCGCTCGAGCTTGCCCCGCAGATTACTGATATGGGTGTCAATGCTACGATCATAGGGCAGCAGCCGGCGGCCCAATGCGCGTTCGCTGAGTTGCTCCTTGCTCACGACTTCTCCCGGTGTTTCCAGGAGGCATCTGAGAATTTCGAATTCAGTGCCGGTCAGGCGCAAGGCATCACCGCTTACAGAGGCACGGCGGGTGCGCGGTTGCAACTCGATCTCGCCGAGCCTTAGCTGATTCGATTCCGGCGCTTCCCGGTTCGATCGTCTCAGGATTGCTTTTATTCTCGCGACAAGTTCGCGTGGATTAAAGGGCTTTGCAAGATAATCATCGGCGCCGAACTCGAGCCCGATAATTCGATCCACATCGTCGCCGCGTGCCGTGAGCATGATGACCGGGACGTCGCTCGTGCGCCTGATCTGCTTGAGTGCATCCAGGCCGCTGATACCTGGCAGCATGATGTCGAGAATGACAAGATCGAAATTCCCGGAGGCCAGACATTCAAGACCGTCTTCACCACTTCCACAGACGGTCAGTTCGAGCCTGTCCGGTCTCAAAAAGTCCGTCAGCATGACGCCGAGTTCCCGATCGTCATCGATCAGAATCACGTTGGTTGAATGGCGATCTGTATTCACTTCAGGTTAGCGATCTCACTTTGCGCGAAGAACACATCGTGTGCCAAAGCAGACGACGGCGCAACGGCGACTTGACAATTCTTTGCAAAGCTCGTGCTAATGCTGACGTTTTCGCACGGTCATACCGTTATCCTGATTATCCTGCAATGCTGTTAAACAAATTCGGAGGAAAGACGATGAAGGAGCGACTACTACAGTTCGTATCGATTGGTCTTATGGTTTTTCTCGTGGGTGCTGTCTGGGCAGAGCCGGAGAATGACGACACCGGGTATCGCGGGATGCACCGCGGGCACGCCGGCATGATGCGCGAGGGCCCCAACTTTGATCGCATGGTCGAGCATATGAGCCGGCTGCTCGAGCTGGACGATGCGCAGGAACAGGCAATTAGCAATATCGTCGAAGACGCCAGGCCGAAAGCAAATGTTCTTCGTGAGCGGGCGAAGGCGAATCGCGAGGCCATACACGCCCTGAACGTCTCCGATACAGACTACGATGCGAAACTTCAGAAGCTGGCAGCCGAGAACGGTGAGGTGGTCACGCAACTGACCTTGTTACACGGTCGCGTAATGGCGCAGGTCAACGGCGAGCTAACGCCTGAACAACAAGCCAAACTGTCGGAACGCAGAGGCAAGATGCGGGACGGATCCCGGCATCGGCGGCATCACGGGGAACCGACGGACGATGCGACGACCTGATTGCCGACCTGAGTGCTTTGGATTCGCATTCAATTGGAAAAGCTGCGCCCAGGGAGGCGCCAGGAACAAGCTGTTTTTCGCGATCGCTGCGTCAGCGCCGTGCTTCCCTGCACTCATCGAAAACAAGCGGTTTTTTGAGCTGCCCTCGTAAACGGCGGGGGCATCTCTTTTTTCTGCCTGTCTGTCAACGCCGGACCCGCGCCAGCCGTTTAAATTGAGGGGCGAGTAGTTCTCGCCGACCGGGGGCGACCAATAAAACTGAAAACGACTGAGAAACAGTGCCTTGGGGTAGGTTGCTGCGCCGGTGATGAGCCAGGTCGGCGACGGGATTTACGCTTGCGGGACCCATCACAGCGTATTAATGTCATCTGCGTCATGCATAAGCGTGAGACGGTCAGGCATAATATGGAGACAGATGGAACTCAGGCCCTGTAATGCCTATCTAAGCAATGACAAAGCTGTGGCTGTGACCGGTCGGCAGCAGTTTTTCATTGGCCGTTTGACTATTCGAAAGAGGCGCTAAGGCAATGAACATAATCAGCAATTCTGGCTCGTTTTGTCGTCGGTTCAAGCTGCTTGCCGCGGCCCTGATCGTCGTGGTGCTCGCCAGTGGCTGTGCATCGATGGACTTGTCGGGTGGCTCATCCGGCGGCGGATCTTCAGGCGGCGGATCTTCGGGTGGTGGTTCTTCGGGTGGTGGTTCTTCGGGTGGTGGTTCTTCGGGTGGTGGTTCGTCCGGAGGCGGTTCGTCCGGAGGCGGTTCATCCGGAGGCGGATCTTCGGGTGGTGATTCATCCGGCGGCGGTTCTGCCGGTGGTGGCTCGTCCGGTGGCGATTCTTCAAGCG
>PVMK01127553.1_pt1 | contig 16915 bp, 12 predicted proteins | sample 1853481 | NCBI WGS metagenome assembly PVMK01 (sample SAMN08533507, study PRJNA380276) | Marine sediment metagenome, whole genome shotgun sequencing project.
CATAGCTCCCTTGGTCGCACAATAGACCGCAGAGGAGCTCTTGGGAACCAGCCCAAGGCCGGAGTTGATGTTGACGATAGCGGCTTCCCCGCCGTTTGATAACGCGGGAAGGAACAGGTAACACATAGCGCAAACAGCAGAGAAATTTACCGCTATTTCATGGTATATCGACTCGTAACTAAAATCCTGATCCAGAAAGGTCGGCGTATACTGGACGGCAGCATTGTTGATAAGCAGATCAATGCGGGCATGCCGATCCAGGATGGCCCCGGCAGCCGATTCGATATCGTTCGCGCTAGCCAAGTCGGCCGGGTAGATCTGTAAATCCGGGAATGCCTGACGAAGCTGCTCCAGGCGCTCACTTTCGCGGGCGATTACGATAAGCGTGTTGGCCGCAGCTAACTGGCTGACCAGCTCGTAGCCGATGCCTGAGGTGCCACCGGTAATGACTATGGTTTTGCCTTTGAGATTCATCTGTACTTCCTTTTCAAGTAATTAATTGGATTAAGGCCTATAGCGACTCCGGAATCGGTGAAGGGCATTAACCTAGGTTAAAAATATGAATTTACAGCAATTTATTGGCGCAAAAGGTAGGCACCTTGAAGTACCTCGCGGGCAGCATATCTTCAGGCAGGGTGACAGAGATCCGTCTCTCTATGTTGTGAAGAGCGGCCTGCTGAAAGCTTACTATCTCACTGAAAGTGGAAAGGAACAGGTGAAGTCATTCCTATTCCCCGGCGAATTTATTGGCAGCCTGGCCGCAGCATATGCGGGTGACCCGTGCTCTTTCAGCCTGGTAAGTCTGCAGAAGTCCGAAGCCATGGCCATTCCATTGGCGTCTCAAAAGATAAAAGCCCGACTTTGGCAGACTCGCGCAGCGTATCGATAGGTTGCGAACGCGCATTCTCCCAACTCTGTGCGTGGGGTGCGATATGCGTCAGGCGAAAGTCACGGGCGGATTCGATGAGATTGGTTTCTGTTGCTGTGGCCCTCACGGCGCGATCCTTGGTATTGGATGTTTATCGTAAAAAGTGTATCGAGAGAATACGAGTTTAATCGTATGGCCGCCAGACAATTACCTAAAGACCTGTTCGACCAGGGGTTACGAGGTTGCTACCCAGCGATAATATTCTAGCAGGCTATTTTATGAGACAATCAGCCTCCTGCCATAGGCGCGTGCCCGGAGCCTAGCTAATGCAAGTTGAAACACGGCGTATAGAGCGCGCCGTCCCATGGCTATGTTTGACGCCACCAATACACATTCGCTGGCAAACGTATTTCCCCCCAGCGCTAAAGAGTAATTATTTCAACTGTAGAAATAGAAAGAGGCAGTTTGATGACGCAAACCCACCTTGACCTGCGTGACCGCAGGGCAACTTTTGCGGCGCTGGAACGGGAGGTCTTTGACCTGCTGGTTATCGGCGGCGGTATTACGGGCGCGGGCATTGCCCGGGATGCTGCGATGCGTGGGCTGTCTGTGTGCCTGGTCGAAGCGAGGGACTTTGCTTCCGGCACATCAAGCCGATCCTCGAAAATGGTGCATGGTGGTCTGAGATACCTGATCCAGGGCCATGTTGGTATTGTCGGTGAAGCCGCGACCGAACGGCGAACCTTACGCAGGATTGCTCCTCATCTGGCAACAACCCTGCCGATGGTGATCATGGCACGCGGCAAGGCCGGTCTGGCGAAATTTCGGGCCGGTCTGTGGTCCTATGAAAAGCTTGGCAAGGTAGCCCCCGAGGAACGGCACGAAGCGGTGAGCGCCAAGGAACTGCGAAAACGTGAGCCGCACCTGATCACGGAGGGTCTGGCCGGGGCCGTCTGTTACCCCGAGTACCTTACCGATGATGCCCGCCTCACACTGGCCAATGTGCGCAGCGCGGTTGCAGCCGGGGCGACCGTTGCCAGTTATGCCGCTGCCACGGACATGTTGTATGAAGCCGGAGCCGTCTGTGGCGCCATTGTGGAAGGGCAATTGGCGGGCGAGGCGGTATCGGCAAGCGTTCGGGCGAAGACGGTTGTCAACGCGGCAGGTCCTTGGGTTGACGCCATTCGCAAGCTGGAAGATGCAGATGCGACGCCGAAATTACAGCTGACCAAAGGCATCCATGTGGTCTTCAGCCGCGACCGTTTCCCGGTCAACAGCAGCGTGGTGATGACCACGCCGGACAAGCGGAGCATATTCACCTGCCCGCGTGGGGATTATGTCTACATCGGCACCACGGATACGTTCTATCCGGATAGTGATTATTGGCCAAAGATTGAAGCAGAAGACATTGATTACCTGGTAGATGTGGCCAACCAGCATTTTGATATCGAGCCCCTGTCTCATGACGACATCGTCTCGGTGTGGTCGGGCGTGCGTCCGCTGCTGGGTGAAGAAGGCAAGTCACCGTCTGAGATTTCCCGTAAGGATGAGATCATTGAAGGGACAGGCGGCGTCCTGTCGATGGCGGGGGGCAAGCTGACGGCTTATCGACTGATGGCCCAGAAGCTGGTTGATCTGTGTGAAACTCGGCTCGGTCGAACGCCAACCACCTGCTCGACGGCGGAAACAGTCCTGCCCGGCGGTAACCTGGATGGTACGTTCACTGAGTGTCAGCGTAGGCTTGAGGAACAAGGTCTTGGGACAAGCGATGCTGAGCGCCTGACCCGGCTCTACGGATCAGAAGCTACAGAGATACTGGCGTCCGGTGGTGACCTGAAGGCCGAGGTGCAATTTGCGGTGCAATCCGAAGGCGCCTTGACGCTGGAGGATTATTGGGTGCGACGCAGCGCGCGGGCATGGTTTGACGTCAACGGCGGCATCGATTGCCTGGTCCCGGCAGCGGCTATCATGGCCGAATTGCTGAACTGGTCAAGTGATGAGCGAGATCGCCAGGTCAAGGCCTGTCTGGCGATCCGGGAACATGAAATGTCCGCCGTTCGAAAATCCGGGTTACACGCCCAAGAGGCGTAAATCAGTTAATGGGGAGTTATGATTATGACTGTTTTGGAGCAATTGACCGCTGCACTGGGAGCGGACAAGGTTTTAACTGATGAACTCTCGCTGCAAGCGCGCCGCCACGATTATTGGTTTCTGAGTGCGCTGAATGATTTTCAGGGTCGCCCGGCGCCGAATCCGCTTTGTGTCGTCCGTCCGATCAGTGTCGATGATGTCGTTGCGACGGTAAATACCTGCCGCGAAGCGGGGGTGGCGTTGATTACCTTTGGTTTGGGCAGCGGTGTCTGCGGCGGTGTGATTGCCACGCCGGAGAGTGTGCTGCTGGACATGAGTTCGATGGATCGTGTGCGCGAAATTGATCCGATCAACATGCTGGCCAGCTTCGAGGCCGGTCACAACGGCGCTGCTGCCGAAGAGGCTGTCGCCGCCAGGGGCATGACTATCGGCAATTTCCCGCAGTCAATTGCCATGTCCAGCGTCGGTGGCTGGATCGCAACCCGGGCCTCGGGTCAGTTCTCGTCCGTATACGGTAATATCGAGGACATCGTATATAGCATTGAAGCGGTCATGCCCGATGGTTCCGTGGTGAATTTTGGTAAAGCACCCCGCGCCTCTGCCGGACCTGATCTGCGACACCTGCTGCTGGGTAGTGAAGGAACGATGGGTGTGATCACGGGGGTGACGTTCTCGCTCCGTCGTCAGGCAGAAAAGAGACTCTCACAGGCATTTTATGCCCCGGATATGATCACTGGCCTGGAGGCCCAGCGCCAGATTGTCCAGCAGGGCTGGGCCGTGCCCGTAATGCGGCTTTATGATGAGGTGGAATCGGTGCGTCACGCGGGTGATCATCATCGCGACGGTTGCGCGGTCCTCATGCTGGTTCATGAAGGTCCGGCAGCGCGCGTCGATCTTGAAGTTGTCGAAGTGCGCAGGATCGCGCTGGAAGTGGAACTTGAAGAAGCCCCTGCGGCGATTACCGAGGGCTGGCTGGAACATCGCAATGATGTGCCCTCCTGGGATGAGTTGCTGTCGCAAGGCTATGTTGTCGATACCATCGAGATATCTGCCCCATGGACGCGGATCGGTGATGTCTACAATGACGCGGTCGCTGCCCTGAAGGCGATCCCGCATAACCTGATTGGCTCGGCGCACAGTTCTCACGTCTATCGAAGCGGTATCAACCTCTATTTTACATTTGTCGCCCAGCCCAATGAAGAGAAGGAAATGGCTGCGACCTACCTGGCAAGCTGGAAGGCTGTGCTTGATGCCACGGCAGCAAATGGCGGTGGCGTCGCCCACCATCACGGTATCGGTCGTGTCCGTAAAAACCATTTGTCTGAGGATCTGGGCGACACTGGCGTTGCCGTTCTGCGGGCCGTGAAATCTGCCCTGGACCCTGCAGGTATTATGAACCCTGGGGTGCTGTTACCTGATGCCTGATTGTATTCTCGCTCTTGATATCGGCACCACCAGTGTCCGCGCGATGGTGGTCGATGCGTCGGGTCAACCCCGCTCCATCGCCGCGCGGTCAAACAGGCTGGACTATCCGGCACCGGGATTGATTGAGCAGGATCCTGAGGCCTTGTGGACGAATGCCGTCGAGGCAATAAAGCAGGCACTGACCGAAGCGGGACGATCGCCGTCCGATATCCTCACAATTGGTGTTGCCGCGCAGCGATCCAGCATCGTGGCGTGGGAAAAGAAAACAATATCGCCGCTGGCGCCGGTGGTCAGTTGGCAGGACCTGCGCGGGATTGCGGCGGCTGAAACCCTGCAGGCCGAAGGTCACCTGGTAACCCATCAGATGGCAGCCTCCAAACTGGAAAGCGTGATTGACAGTATTGATAACGGGCGGGCCCGCATGCGGGCGGGGGAACTGGCTTGGGGCAACGTCGATACTTTCATAATCGCCAGATTGACCGGCGGCAGAACACACGCCATGGACTTGTCTCAGCTCAGCGCCACCGGATATTTCAACTATGTTGACGGCTTGAATGAGGACCTGGTGCTGGCGCAGAATCTGGACTTGTCTATGTTCCCGGCCATCGGCGATACAGCTCAAAACCATGGTGATACCGATCCGGGTGTATTTGGAGCCCAGGTCATGGTCGGGGCGATAGTGGCCGATCAGCAAAGTGCGACGATTGCGCAGGGGTGCAACAAGGTCGGGCTGGGTAAGGTGACCTTCGGCACGTCGGGTACGATTGATATCAATACCGGCGCTGACCTGAAGCTGGCCAGCGGCGCGTATCCATTGGTATTGCGCAATCAGGGAGACAACATTGAATTCCTGCTTGAAGGCATGGTGATCACAGCGGGGGCTATGTTCGACTGGCTTGCGGGCGGATTGGAACTTGTCAAAAATCCGCAGGAAACGGCGGCCATCGCGGCCAGCGTCCCGGACAGTGGTGGCGTGTTTGTGCTGCCAGCCCTGCAGGGACTGGGTACGCCCTATGACAAGCCAGAACAGCGCGCTGTTATTGGCGGTTTGTCCCGTGCCGTTACCAAAGGCCATGTGGTGCGCGCTGCATTGGAAGGTGTTGCCTCGCGCGTCCGTGAAGCGCTCGACCAGATTTATGTTGATGCCCCGGAACTGGTGCGCCCACTAAGCCTGCGGGTAGATGGCGGTGCCACGCGGAATGACCTGTTGATGCAAATCCAGGCGGATATTCTGGGGCTTCCGGTTGAACGCCATGCGGTGGCAGAAGCAACCGCACTGGGGGCAGCCATCTGTGCCGGCGAGACGGCGGGCATGTGGGATGCCGAAATGGGCGCCAGCCTACGCCGGACCGACAGGATATTTGAACCGCAATGGTCAGATGACCAGCGCGAATCTTTCTTCGATAACTGGCGCAAGGCAACAGCGAGCACCCCCTGAGGAGGCGTTATTACGGCTACAGCGTGTGACTTGAGACTGTTTTTGTTGTGAGGCACCGGCGAAATCCTTAGCGTGTCATTTCGCCCCCTACCGGAACTGACCCTACAATTGGCACCCGTGCTGATTTGGCCTTGTGGTTGTGGATTCGCTTCCTGCGAAAAGAGGCATGTCTCAGGCGGTGCCCGGGACGGTGGCGTCAGTTACTTATCGGGGTAAATTGGGGTTCCTTGATGTCGATAACGGCAAGGCTATATTTTGCATGGGTACGTTTCCACGTACTATAAAAACTGGTTTTTTGGGATTGATTTGAAGTCTACAATCTCTCCACCGTACTGGGAGACAAACTGCACTGCATCCTCTTTCTTGCCAAAGGGCACGATTTCCTGTGCCCCCATGCCTCCTGTGCGACTACTGTTAACGACATACCAGGCCTTATAGCCGTCTACCCAGGTACCGGCTTCCGGACTGTCCCAACTGGCTATTCCGATGTCGGTTACATAGATCGCGGCAATATTTTTTGCTTCACCGGGAAGTACGGTAAACGCAATGGTGTCGCGCACGGAGGTAAACCAAAGGGGTTCATTCTGGTCACTAAGAATGATCTGGCCTTTTGGCCCCTTGTGCTCTACCACAGTCATCTGGCAAAAATAGCCAATGGAGTCACGGGAAAGTTCCTGGGGCAGTGGAATGGCCACGGGTACGGTCTCGCTACAGGACAGTATTACGATCAGGGGCAGGAAAAAAGGGAGTCTGAAAAGGGTGTTCATTATAACTCCCTGCGTTGGAACACAGCTATGGTTGCCAATAGTGGCACAGCAATCCAGGCGGCGAGTAATGATAACAACAAGGGTATACCAAAGCCCGCCCTGGCTGCGACACCGGCAATACCGGCAGCTTGTCCTACTGTGTCGAAAGCGGTGAGGTTCAGTATTCGGTAAGTGTCGGTGGGGCTTGCCAGCATGAGGGCCGAAAACAGCGTCTGGCTGATTTTTTGCTCCTGATCTGCGAGTAACACAGCCAGTAATCCCAGATCGTAAAGAACCACGAACAGTAGCCACAGCACCACTGCGGCACCGGCGGCGGTGCTGCGCTCGCGCACCAGAACACTCACCAGGTAGCCAAGCGCTATGAATACAGCGCCCAGCAGGAGTGAACTTGCCATCATAGTGAGATAGGCCTGCCAGCCGGCAACCTCGCTTTCCGTCGATAGTATCGTCACCACTGCAGCGCCACCATAGCCAATGATAATCGCCGCGGCCAGGATCGTCATGTGACCGAAAAATTTCCCCATTACTACCTGCCAGCGGGACACAGGGTAGGTCAGTAGCAGCAACATGGTACCGCGCTCGAATTCCCCCACCAGCGCATCAAAAGACAACATAAGGGCGATTAGTGGCAACAAGTAGACGCTCAAACTGGCCAGGCTGACAACACTGACTGCAAGAGCGCCGGCACGGGTCGTGCCACCGGGGGCTGATCCGACCAGTAACAGGGTCAGGGCCATTGTTCCGAACAAGAGAATGGCTGCGGCTACCCAGCGGTTACGCAGTCCATCGAGAAACTCATTTACTGCCAGTAAGACTATCGCTCTCATTATGGCCCGGTATTTTCCATGTAGTGGTTATAGATTTCATCCAACCTGGGGGGAACAATGCTCATGTCTACCACCATATCCCCCAAAGACGCGATGCGCCGAACCAGTTCCATCTTACTCGACCCGAGGCAGAGCAAGTCGATATCGTCCCCGTGAATGTTGTGCACTTCGCCGGCTGACGACATTCGCCCGGCCAACTCACTCGCGCTGCCGGGCTTCGCCTGCAGCTGCACAAAAATCGGTAGTTCGGTGCGCCGCAATAATTCCGCTATGGTGCCACAGGCCAACAGCGCCCCGTTCTTCAAAATGGCAATGCGGTCCGCCCGTGCCTCGACCTCGTTCAGGGAGTGGGAGGATATCAGTGAAGTGGTGCCCGAACGGCTCAAGGTATCAATCAACTCGTAAAACTGCATGCGCAGGGATGGGTCCAGGCCACTGGTCGGCTCATCCAGGAACAGCAGTAGGGGATTTCCCAGCATCGCCTGGGCGAGCCCAAGACGTTGTCGCATACCCTTGGAATAAGTGCTGACCCGTCGACCCGCAGCCTCTTCCAGCCCGACCCTGGCGAGAATATCGGTATACTGCGCCTCCGCCACCCCCTTAAGTCCCGCGTAGAAAGCCAGCACTTCCCTTCCTTTCATGGCGCTGTGGAACGCAACGCTTTCGGGAACATAACCCAGTGCCTGGCGTTGCGCTGTGGAAGCAGATGCCGGGTCGCTGCCCAGAACCTGCACCTGTCCGCTGCTGGGCCTGGTCAGTCCCAGCATTAACTTCATCAGGGTTGTCTTGCCGGCACCATTGTGGCCTATCATGACCAGGCGCTCGCCCGCGTGCACAGTGAGATCGATATTGTGTACAACAGTTTTTTTCCCGTAGCGTTTACTGACGCCGGTGAGTTCGATGACATTCACAGTGGAGCTGTTTTTATCCATCTTCCAAATACTCACTTTGTTGAAACGACATAAGTGGTGCGCTATCGCTCACCCCACCCGGATGCAATGAGGGAAACTCCGATTGCGCCCATCGCAGCACTTGCATCGCTGGACTGTTCAGCAGCAGTTTGGCCAGGGGGTGGCGCCATACCAACTGGTCGACCATATCATTGGGGCGGTAGGGTTGATCGGCAATGCCGTCATCATCCAGATCGAAGGCCGGATTGTCGCTCCAGAAGTTTCCGCGGCCATTTAGCGACCATTCAACATAGCGCGTGCCGACATACTTCACTTGAGTCTGGTTTGCAATAAATGCATTGCCATAAACATCGTTGCCCTCGGAACCAGCGGTAAAGTGAATACCAATATTGCAGTTGGCAAAGGTGTTATTGCCTATGTGGTTGAAGTTGGCGTTATAAATAAAAAAACATTTCTCGGCACCGCTGATCCGGTTGCCGGTGATTTTGGATTCGTTGGTAAAGTTCAAAAAAAGCCCCCTGTCCCGGTCGCCGTTCGAAATATTATTGTGGATTTCGAGTTTGTTGGAATACATCAGGGCGTAACCCACATGGTTGCCGTTGGATTGGTTGCCCGCCACGGTGCTGTCGTGGGTGTACATATAGTGCACGGCAAAGCGTAAATCATGCATGATATTATTTCGAAAGACATTGTCCCGGCTGGTGGTTACGAATATACCATCGCGGCCAAAGCTGATGTCATTATCCTCAACCACAGAACCCGGCGTATTCCACAATTGCACACCGTTGCCCCTGTCGTTCACATGCGGATTTTTACTGCCGATGATGACATTGCCCCGCACCCGGGCGTTTTCCGGTCCCTTCAGATAGACGCCGATAAGATTGCCGGTCAGTCGGTTGTTCTGTACCAGGGCGCGGTCACCCTCGGGGGTTACGAAGATGCCCGCATCCTCGGTTGCCAGGCTGTCCCCGGAATTGCGTATCGTCAGGCCCCGTACTGTGATATCCGGTGCCGCAATCGATACAACCCGCCCCGTGCCCTGCCCGTCAATAATGCCATCATTATTTCCCAACAGCGCAAGGGGTCGGTCGATAACGACTGGGCCGCTGTATACGCCCGCTCGCAATATCAGGGTGTCCCCTGGACTTGCCTGATTAATGGCGTCCTGCAGGGACGCGCCAGCTTCGATTTCCAGAGTCCTGGCATGTGCAAAAATGGAGCAGTTCAGTACCAGAAAAGCAAGCACCCCGGGCAGCACAGGGCTGGCCGGGGGGCTTGTTGGTCTCGAACTTCCTGGTTTCGAAATAGCCCGGTGCATTAAATGCCTTAGGACGCTTCCACCAGCATGCGACCACGCATCTCCATATGCAGTGCATGACAGAACCACTGACAGTAATACCAGTGCACCCCGGGGCGGTCAGCCTTGAAGGTTATCGATGATGTGGCCTGGGGGCCGACTTCCATTGCCACGCCGTAGTTCGCCAGGGTAAAGCCGTGGGTGAGATCGTCGATCTGGTCGTTGTTGCTGACATAGACAGTGACCTCGTCGCCCTGCTTGACCTTGAAATCTGTCATGCTGAAGTTGGGCGCCGCCGACCACATATAAACCCGCACCTTATTACCATCGCGTATCACTTTGGAATCCTGGTACAGGGTCACACCATCCTTTTTCGCCTGGGCCGTGGCTTCCGCCCACATGGGGTCATCCTTGGTCCACAGGGAGTTGGGATTAACGATATCAGTGCGAACGATGATGCAGTCGTGTGGCTCGGCGAAGGTTGGGCCGTCGTGCACAATTTCCATCTTCTTGCCGGATATATCGATCAGTTGCTCGTTCTCAGGCTTTAAGGGTCCCACGTTGATGAACCGGTCCTTGGAGAACTTGTTCAGTGATACCAGCCACTGGCCATCGGCCTCTTTGGTCTCGCCCATGGAACTGTGGTTGTGACCGGGCTGGTATTGCACGTCAATTTTCTCCAGAATCGGATTGACATCTTTTCCGGCATAGGCATCCACCGCCTTCTGGATATTCCACTTGACCACCTGGCTGTCCAAAAACAGGGTGGTAAAGGCGTTGCCTTCGCCATCGAAGGCCGTGTGCAACGGTCCCAGACCCAACTCGGGCTCGGCCGCAATCACATCGCGGGGCTTTATTTTGTCGTTGAAAAGATCCGGCAGGCGGGTCACATCAATCACAGACGCGGTGGGTGACAGTTTGCCACTAATGACGACATGGCGGCCATCCGGTGCCGTATTACAGCCGTGCGGGCTGTTGGAAATTGGGACATAGCGGGTGTAGGGAGAACCCTTGCGGCCATCGAGAACCGGCACACCGCCAATGGTCTTGAAATCGCCCTTCCTGACACCTTCCTCAATGCGCTTGATGTCAAAAATCACCGCCCAATCTTGTTCCGCAGACACCATTTCGGCCAGGGTTACGCCGCCTTCAGAGTTGTAGCAGGTAGAAAAGGCATAGAGCCCCTGATAATCCGCATCGCAGTTATCCAGGTTGCCATCCACCATCACCTGCCAGGCCACTTTCATTGCGTCGCCATCGATGGCGGTGAATATTGCGTGGTACTTGCTGGGGTCGTCGAGATCCCGACCATCGTTTGGAAGGGGCACCCTGTGCTCACCGTTGGCAAAGATATAACCCGTGCGCGGATACTTCTGCGGGCGCAGGCCGTGGATATCAGACGCGTTTGGAATCTCGATGATTTTATCGCATTTCATGACATCGCAGCGCACCCGGGCCACACGGGTGTTGGCCTTGTCGTTCATAAACAGGTAGCGGCCGTCATAGGTGCCATCGGTGAAAGACATATGGGGGTGGTGAAGGTCGCCGTTCTGCCAGATCTCTCCCTTGTCCGCCAGGAATTTCGTCGTTTCGGGAAGCAGGCCGTCCTTATGAATCTTGATACTTTCATTGGTTGAGCCCCAGCCCGTAGCACTGCAGCGATTGAAAACGGGTATCCGCATGAGTTCGCGCATGGAGGGCATGCCCATGATCCGCATCTCACCGGCCTGGCCACTACTCCAGAAACCGTAGTAATCGTCCAGATCGCCCGGCGCAACAGTGCCTCTGGCGGAGGCCGCAGCGGCTGTATTTGGCGCCAACATAACGCCGCCGGCGACGCCGGCAAGGCTACCCGCGCCAGCCAGGGCGACCAGCTTCGCGGAGCCGCCCAATAGTTCCCGTCGTTGGATGTCTACCGCTTTTTCATCATCTTTGTTTTCGTCTTTCTTGGACATAACGTTTCTCCTTGGGTTTATCGTCTGTCAGTGCTCCGCCGGAGCAAATTCCTACTCGGAGACGGCAATAATATCCGCCGCTTCCCTTACTTTAGCTTTGACGCTCTCCAATCGTTTGGCCGCGCCCGATTTGTTCTCAGCAGTCTGCCTGCTGGGCCGCTCCCGCTTCAGGCGTTTTTGAATAAGCACCGGGCAGGCGTGTTCATCGACATACACCACCTGGCAATGTAAGCAGTAAAGGCATTCATTGACATTGATGTTGCCCTCTTTGTGGATAGCCTGAACCATACACTCCTGGGAACAACGTTGACAGGGTGTGCCGCATTCTTTGTAGCGCTTTAACCATTCGAACATGCGTAAGCGGCCGGGAATCGCAAGGGCTGCACCCAGGGGGCAGAGGTATCGGCAATAGAACCGCTCGATAAAAAGCCCGGGCAAGAGCATACCCAGGGCAAACAACACATAGGGCCAGCCGCGCTGAAACTTGAGGATAATAGCTGTTTTGAATGGCTCGACTTCGGCGAGGCGCTCCGCCCACTCCAGTGAATGCAGGGACAAACCGAAGAGGGCGAGGAAAATCAGGTATTTTAGTGCCCACAGACGTTCATGTAACCCCCAGGGCAAGCTTACCTGGGGAATTTTTACAAACTTGGCGAGACGGTTCATCAACTCCTGCAGTGCGCCGAAGGGGCACAACCACCCGCAGAATGCCCCCCGACCCCAGAACAACAGGGACGTCGCAACTGAGCCCCACAGTACAAATATAAGGGGCTCCATCAGGAAGTAACTCCAGTCAAAACCCGATACCACCGCATTTAGCACAGCGAGTATATTCACCACAGACAATTGGGCATTGGCATACCAACCAATTCCGAACAGGGTGAAGACCAGAAAGCCCACTCGCACCCGATCGGTTAGCACGGGCCGCCTGACCAGCCAGTTCTGGAAAAAGAAGATCAGTGTCAAAACGCCAAGAGCAGCCAGCAGCACCGCGACCTGGGGCAGTTTATTCAGCCACATTCTTTTCCACAGAGGTGCATCTTCCGCGGCTGCTTCAGCCTCCAGCCAGGCGATAAACCCCGGGGAGGGGACAACTTCGGGTTCTGTGAAATTGAGATACTTGCTCGGCGGGGTGTAGAGCAATTCGAAGTTCAAGAATGACTTGCGAGTGGGCCCGGTCAGGCGCCCCACCAGCAGTTCCAACTGCCACGGAAGCGCACCATCGAAGCCCTGGTCTGTGGGCAGGATGAACAGATCGACATCCTTGAGTTTTGGTGCCCCTTCAGCGGCTATCCTGCCCAGGCGCTTGTGCTCATAGTCGTGCAGGCGTATCAGGTTATCCCCTTGCACGAGTTGGAAGCGGTCGAAAATACCACCTCGTACATACCCCGAGCCCTTGAAGGAATATCGCCCATCTCCAGCCAGGATTATCGCATGCTGGCCGGGCTCCAGACGCTTGAGCAGGTTAGTGTATTCTGCTTCGCCCAACAGGCTGCGGCCAATAACAGGAATGGAAACCACTGCGGCATAGAGTTCTATAAATACCTCATCCTGTGGCCCCTCCTCAGGTACCCTGGCAGCCTGCTCATCACCGGATTCCTCGAAGGCCGAGTTGACCTGCCCCAGGGTTAGTTTCAGTACCGCCACCGAGGAGTCATCAAGCAGCGTCTGCCAGCTTTCAACGCCGGTTATTGCGGGGTTTACACTGGCCGTGGGGCCGCTATGCTTACGTTTCGGCGTCAGTCCGCCGAGGCGGTGGGCGCGGGCAACCTGAATAGCGCTGCGCCGGATGTTATCATCCATCACCATAACCGTGACGGTCGCCCCGGTGACCACATCCACTTTCGGTGCCCCCAATTCACCTCGCACCATCTTGCCGATGTCCAGGCCGACGTAGTTATCGAGAACCGCAACAATACGTTTTTCCGGGATACCGATTAAGACAATGGGTTCGTGGTGCTTGACCAGTAATACCTTGCGGATGACACCCGCCAGATCGATAGCGACCAACTGATGAATGGGCTTGCCGGAATAGCCAGTGGTATTGACATAGTCACTGGTGAGATACACGAAGCCGAGTTGCTCCTTATCCCTGAACACAGCTACCACCGGTGGCTCACCTTCCGCCTCGCCGAGACGAGTGGCTTCGGCAAACAATTCCCGGGGGTCAATACCGGGCAGGAAGCGGGACAGCTCCGATTCGGCAAAGGCCTGACGGGCAAACATGAGTTGCACAAGCAGCAGGACGCCGCCCAGTGTCAAGGCAGCCGCTACGACTCGCAAGTTCATCTGCGAATTACAGATAATGTGCCTCTACTGTCATTCACCGGACAACACCTTATCTGGTGTGGCTTTCGTATTGAATGCAACTGGCTCGTCCACGTTGCATCGGGACATAGTGTAAAGTGCCATATCACTGTAGAACATTACCGGTGTCATCACAACATACGAAAGACGCCCAAAGTAGCAATCATGGTGGGAGACTCCCCTTATGCAGAGGATAAACATCCAGTCAGTTGCGCAGTTGCTGTCAGTGGCGAGACTGGCTGCGCAGGAAGCGGCACAGAATTACGCACACCTCGCCAGCGCCATGCGCGATTACGCCAGTGAATCCTGTGCCGCCACCTTCGATCAGATGGCCGAGCGGGAGATCGAGCACGAAAAGCTCATTGTCGCATGGACCAAAGCGGAAGGTATCCCGCTCGACCCGGACGTTACATCCATTGACTGGGAGGATCCAAACGTGGGGACCGAATACGATGCAGCGGCCAGAGACCCCATACGCAGCACACCGTACCGCGTTCTGTCCTACGTGGCGCACAATGAGGAACACGCTTTTCGCTTCTTCAGCCACGTGGCCGCCAACACTGATGATGAGACGGTTCGCGAATACGCTGAAGTCCTGGCTCAGGAGGAACTTGGGCATGCCGCATGGGTACGGTCGATGCGCCGCCGAGCGTGGCACGCCGAGCGCCTGGCGCACCCCGATGAGCCAGTGATCAAACCCGGCGTCGTTGAATCCATGGCCGATTTCCTGGCGATTACGGCAAGCCTGGAACGCTGTGTTCGTGCCAATCTGGCGGCTCTACTCAGTGACTACCCGCAGATGGAACAGATTCTCGCACACAGTGAGATTATCCGCGGGCATATTGAAGCTCTTGCAAAGGATTCCGACACAGGCCCTCACACCGTTTTCAGTTCCATTGATGCGATCCAGACCTACGGCAAAACGATCGAGGGCCTGACCGGCAACAGGGAAGGATTACTGCGCCGCCTGTACAGCGATAGCGATCGCTGCGCCATGTACTACGATGCACTTGTTAGGAGCACCCGGGAGGAGGCGATCATGCTACAGGCGCAGCGTTTTAGCATCTCGGCTTTGGAGCGCATAGAATTGCTGCGGGAGGCCATGGGCCGACTGGTACCGGACAAGTGATACTACAGCTTGAACCTGTGGGTGAGTTCGTAATTCATTCATATATTCAAGCACTTAGTTCACCCTCAAGAATTCATCATACAACCCGACACACTCGACGAACCCGTCGCCAGTCATACACCCCAAGACCTTGCAGGGCATCATTAGCGTCGAGTCGCCAGGTTCGTCGGGTAGAACTGGAGTTTATACCCCCGGGGTAGACCCCATACTTGTATTGGCATCTTGCAATATATCTGCCCGGGGAATTTTGGAAATTCACATAAAGGCCAGACTCTAATTTTCTCACATCACTTTCGACAGATATCCGAGGTGCTGCGTCTTATTTTAGTTTTGCCATCAGCGCCAGGTCAAAACAAATTGTCGAGGAAAAATATTCTATTGAGCTGGAATATTTTAATTATTCGTTCCCGAAAACCAGCTGATAAAAGTCGGGGCAGCAACAAGTTAACTCGTCGACTCCCCGCCCTGTGCATGGCGATAGTAATTCAGGTAGCAATGGGTAGTTCAAATAATCCTGGGCAGTGCTTTTGCCACCGGTACTTGTTGATGAGAAAATTTAAGTCGGTCAGGCAGGCGCAGCGGTTTCTGGGCCCATGCATCAGTCACCAACCGATTCAATCTGGGAAGACATCTAGTATCTGCTGAACACTATCGAAATCTCAGGATAAGTGCGTTCAATGAATGGGGTAGAGCAGTGGCCTGACGGTGGACGCTGGATTGTTGTTATCTGATAGATTTAACTTGCCAAAACCTTTCCTGGGCCTCGCCTTGTTTATTTGTCAAAACCTTATCGGGACCTCAGGGTGAGTGCGTTCAGTGAGTGGAGTAGGGCGGTGGCCTGAATGCCCAGGCCAGATTCCTTGGATTTTAGTCAGTTAACTTGTCGATAGCCTATGAAATATTGCGGAAACGACTACAATTGGAATTCAGCAGAGCGTCTCGCCGGTTTGTCCCTATCACAATACCTGGCGATGGCGAGGACTTCTTGCTGATCTTCCCGTCGTACGGGCCTACAAGCAGAGATTTCTGCAGGGTCTGGATGAGGGGAGGTGCTACTAAAATCCATTTATGAGAAGTTGCCCCATGAAATTTTTAACAGTATTGACAACAACTTGCTTACTGATGATGACCCAGACCAGCGTATATGCAGACCCGGATGATCGTCAGGACAGAAGGCAGGAGCGCGGCAGATCGGACGAGCGACAGGATAAAAGAGATTGCCGCCAGGAAGAGGGGCGTGTTGGCAAGGACAAACGCGATTGCAAGCAGGAAGAAGTCCGCGATGGTGTAAGAGGAAATCAAGGTGAGCGGGTTGGTGATAACGACAACGATAACAATGGTTGAGGTAATGTTATGACCCACATCAGGAGCACTGCCAGTGCTCTGCTGGCCGCCGCTCTCGTTGCAATCTGCTGTTTGACATTGACCCAGCAAGCCCTGGCTGACGGCTTGCGGGTTGACGATCGCATGGACTCGAGACAGGATCGTCGTGGTGATCGCAGAGAAAATGCTGGCGATGGCGTAGAGGATCGGGTCGACCATAGACAAGATCGACGTGATTGCGTTGGCGAAGGAGTCGACTGCCGCTCAGACAATCGCGAGGATAAACGCGATGACCGTCGCGATCGAACTGAAGATCGCTCCGATGATCGGTCAGAACGAGTGGACGAGCGTTTCTAGCGTGGGTGCAATGATGAAAAATTGCCTGGTTTTAGTTGTCAGCAGCGTGTTCCTCACTACTGTATTGGCTGTGACGGCGCACATCGCAGTGGAGACCAGGCAGGGCAAGACACACCAGGTCAGAATCAGTTATGTGCCCCCAAAGAATCCAGCACATCAACAGGTATACGAGATACTGAAGGAGCGTCAATCGCTCGAAAAATTGCAGGAATTTCTCAGC
>PVMK01125705.1_pt1 | contig 16913 bp, 14 predicted proteins | sample 1853481 | NCBI WGS metagenome assembly PVMK01 (sample SAMN08533507, study PRJNA380276) | Marine sediment metagenome, whole genome shotgun sequencing project.
ACCGAGGGATAATGCCGGTCACATGCCCGCCGTGGTCGAGCGTGGTGTGGGCGATATCGCCCATGCGTGCTAAGTCGCCACCGCCATAGATGAGGCCGATTTTCTGTTCTGCAAGGGCTTTCCCCAGAGTGCGCGCCGCCGCCCGATAGGCGGGGCTTTTACCCACGCCGGATCCGCAATAGACGCAAATGTTGTGCACGACGCGCGCATCGATTTCGTTTGAGATGGGCTGCTTGCTCATAGAGTGGGGTCCATCGATATCGCCGTGGGTTTGGCCGCAGATCTATAGGGGTTAGGTCGCCCAGGCGCGACACCTGATCGTAGAGCCAGCTACGGCTTATTTGGAGCTTGCGGCCGTAGAGTTCACAAAATGCCTATGGATCGTGGGGCTGACGCGCCGTTCACCGCGTGGGCGTTATCCTCGCTTGCAAACACACGATTGGCGCACTGGCCTACATGTGCTTATTTTGGGCGATGAACTTAGGTCAAATCTTCGAAAAGTTACGCAACTATAAGCAATAGCACGATAATATAGCGTGCAATCACTGGGGCCGAAACGCTATGACGGGTATCCGTTCCTCCTTCGTGCTGTTGGCGGCATTTACTGGACTAGCCGTCGGTTCTGTTCAGGTGCAGGCTTCTCCCACGTCTGGAGGGTCCAGCACAACACAACGCATTGGAGATCAATCGGCGCGTCAACACGAAAGCGCTGGCAACTTGCGCCGCCGTGCAGAGGATCTTGCCGGCGCTGCTTCAAAGCGCTTTTCCGATATTTTGTCGGAGCAAGAAGGCGACGCACAGGTTCACGACAAGGGTCGGGACGCAGGCGGAAAGAGCGCGCAACGCGCGAATGATCCAACGCTGATTCCAGTATGGGATTGGCTCGCCCGGGCGTCACGCGACTACGAAAATATTATCGTTGCCAAGCTCAAGAACCCCTCGGGCGAAGTTAAAATCGTGACGCCGCCACGCCGTGTGCTGGCTCAAGCCGAGCTGCCAACCGCGCCGGAGCAGACACCACCTCCTCCGCAGCCGGGGTGGGGTTCAATCATTGAAAACATCCGCGAGTGGCTGGCCCGAGCCAATCGCTCCTATCACAATGAAGTCGTCAAGAAACTCATGCAGCCGCGGGATGGAGAAGATCCCTGGAAAGCGGTGGTGGAGGCTGAAGGCGAAGGTGGCCCACGTCCGACCCCGGAGGCAGGGACCTCGCCACCTGAGGTGGAGGCCGAAATCGACCGCAGTCCGTCAACTTGGCCAGCGGTAGAACAGCCCGCCACTCCAAAAGAGCCGACGCCCGCTACTGACCTAGCTGAGGCAGAAGAAGAAACAGGGACCGCAGGCAGCGGTCCGGGGCCTGAGCCCAAACTCAATGTCGAAGAGGTCAAGCGCCTCGCAGAAAAAACAGGGGCTGAGCGTGAAGCGGAGAGGGACAGCAAAGCCGAACGTCTTGCCGAGGAGGCAGACGTCAAGCGCAGCGCTGCGATGGAGGCGGAAAGAAAACGGCTGACAGACGAGGTGCAAGCCAAACGGCTTGCTGCGGAAGCCGAAGCCGAGCGCACGGCTGCGAGAGATGCGGAGGCCAAGCGGCTAGCAGACGAGGCTGAAGCCCAACGCCTGGCGGAAGAAACAGAATCCAAACGCAGAGCTAAGGAAGAGGCTGAGGCGAAGCGTCTCGCAGAAGAAGCCGAAGCTAAGCGCAAGGCCGCGAGAAAAGCGGAGGCCAAGCGGCTAGCGGACGAGGCAGAGGCCAAACGCCACGCTCAGGCAGCCGAAGCGTCACGTGTCGCCGAGTCAACTGCGGTGCCTCAGTCTGGCGAAAGCCAGGCGGCGTCGGATACAGAAAAAACAGAACCACCTCCAGTGCCCGTTGCCAAGGAGCCAGCAAACAACCGGCCAGCCAACGATCGGTTGCCCGCTGCCGGCGCGGAAAAGAGCGTCTCGACTCCAAGCCGACCGCAGGTGAAGAGAAAGAAAGTGCGCGTCCGCAAGGCCAGTCTCCGCAAAAGGCGCGTACGCAAGAGTCGCTACCGCCGGCGTGCCGCAGGGGTGCGATCGCGTACACGCGTTTATGCTTACAAGTCGCGCAGGAAGCGGGTGCGTATTACTCGCCACCGAAAAGACTGCTGGGGCCGTGGCGCAAAGCCAATCGTTCCGCGTAAGGTCCACCGCAAACGCCATCGCGCGCGCGTTCACGGGCGAAGCGGCATGTATGTGGTTCGGCGCGGCGATACGCTGTGGGGAATTGCCAAGCGCCATTATGGCAAAGGGTCGACGTATCGGCGTATTTATGGTGCGAACCGGCGCCGGATCCGCAACCCGAACCGCATTTATCCGCGCCAGCGCCTATATATTCCCCCGCTTAGGCGATAAACGCTGAGTCACGCTGGCCACGCTATTCGGCCGCAGATAGCATCGGTCACGAACCCAGGCCGTGGACACAGCGGCGTCCAGTTTTCTGGGCGGCGTTGCGCTGCCACTGGCGCCCACGCACTCCATCAAAGCAGGTCATATGCGTTTGCTTCCCCCTCTTCTGGATGGTTCCAATGACGATGAGAGCGTGAATGCAGCTCCGATTGTTTCTGCGCGGGCCGACCATTGGATCGTGCTCCGGGGGCTTCTGCCCTTCGTATGGCCGCAGGGACGCCCTGACCTTCGTGTGCGCGTCGTGGTGGCCTTTGCGGTGCTGCTGCTCGCAAAGCTTGTCACGGTAGCAATCCCGATTTTCTACAAGAATGCGACGGACCAGCTTGCCGCTCAGATTGGTGTGACGTCGATAACGACAGGCCAGGGAATGGCACTAGGTGTCGGCGCGCTGATCCTCGCTTACGGCACGGGTCGCGTACTCATGATGGTGCTGAACCAGATCCGTGACGTCATCTTCACCGAAGTGGGTCAGAACGCCGTCCGTGAATTAAACAATCGCACCTTCGCCCACCTGCACCGCTTGTCGCTACGCTTCCATCTGGAACGGCGCACCGGAGGGTTATCACGCATTATCGAACGTGCGATCAGGGCCATCGAGTTGATCATTCGCATGGGCATCCTGAACGTGGTGCCAACCGTGCTAGAGCTGATGCTCATCTCGGGCATTCTTTTCTACTACTTCGACTGGCACTACGTGGTCATCGTGCTGACCATGGTGGCCATCTACCTTTCGTTCACTTTTGCCGCAAGCGAGCGCCGCATGATCATTCGGCGCGAGATGAACGAAAGCGATACCGACGCCAACACCAAGGCGATCGACAGTCTTTTGAACTATGAGACAGTCAAATATTTTGGAAACGAAGAGCTTGAGGCGCGACGTTTCGATACGTCCATGGCCCGATACGAAAGGGCAGCGATTAGAACGTACCGATCCCTCGCTGTGCTCAATTCGGGCCAGTCGTTGATTTTCACCGCGGGCATGACCGCTTGCATGCTTTTGGCGGCGCGCGGCGTCATCGCTGGTTCGCACACCATCGGCGAGTTTGTGATGATCAACGCCCTGATGATCCAGCTCTACTTGCCGTTGAACTTCATGGGCATGGTCTACCGGGAAATCAAACAAGGCCTCGTTGACTTGGAAACGATGTTCGCGCTGCTCCATGTCGATCCCGAGATTAAGGACAAACCCGGCGCTAAGCCGCTCACTGTCACGACGGGCGATATCCGTTTTGAGCATGTCAACTTTTCTTACGAGCCCGACCGGGAGATCCTGAAGGATCTCTCTTTTGAGGTGTCGCCGGGAAAGATGGTTGCGATCGTCGGGCCTTCGGGTGCGGGAAAATCGACGATCAGCCGTATTCTCTTCCGGTTCTATGACATTCAATCAGGCCGCGTGACCATAGACGGTCAGGACATCCGCGACGTGACGCAGAAGAGTTTGCGGGCGCAGATGGGTGTCGTGCCTCAGGACACGGTGCTGTTTAACGACACGATATTCTACAACATCAAGTATGGCCGCCCCGGCGCAACCGAGCAGGACGTCTACGATGCGGCCAAACACGCTCAGATTGACGTGTTCATTCGTGCGTTGCCAAAAGCCTATCAAACCATGGTGGGCGAGCGCGGGTTGAAGCTGTCGGGCGGCGAGAAGCAGCGCATCGCCATCGCTCGCACGATTCTTAAGGCGCCCCCAATCCTCATCCTCGATGAGGCAACGAGCGCTCTTGATAGCCATACGGAGAAGGAAATCCAGGATGCGCTCGATCGGGTCGCGCGTGACCGCACCACCCTGGTCATTGCGCACCGTCTTTCGACCATCGTTCACGCTGACACCATTCTGGTGCTCGAAAAGGGCCAGTTGGTGGAGCAGGGGACGCATGCGGAGTTGATCGCCAAGGGTGGCCTCTATGAGAGCCTGTGGACGCGCCAGCGCCAAGCAGAGAAGGCGCGTGAGGAGCTTGCTCATGCGCTCGAGGAAGCGGAGCTGGCCGGAGCGTTGCGGGCCTGAGGACACGAAGCTTGAGCCCGTAAAGTAGCTCAGGACCCAAAGCAAAAATCTCGCACGTGGATCGTTTTGTCCGGCGCTATACTGGCGCCCGGGAGGCACCCATTTCATGTTTGGGCAACTCGTAGCGTGGCTTGGAACCCAATCGCGGCGACTGGCGCGCGCACTTGGCATCTTGGCTGTCTTTGCAGTGCGTGCCGCCGGCGCGATCTGGAGCGTTGCGCGTGTCCCGCTGATTGGCGCGCTCCAGGTTCTCGCCGCAATCATCGTTATATTCGAGGAGTGGGGCTGGCGCCCGCTTTCAAACCTTCTTGGGCAGCTTGCTCGTTTTCGTGTCTGGGCGCGCGCCGAGCTGTGGGTTGCTGGTCTGCCGCCCTATGGCGCGCTCGTGGCGCTCGCCTTACCGAGCGCAATTTTGTTTCCGACCAAACTCATCGGTGTCTATCTGCTCGCTATTGGACAGGTGGCGACGGCAATCGTGTTGCTTATCGCCGCAAAGCTTGCCAGCACGGCCTTGATCGCGCGCATTTTTACTCTGACCAAACCGGCTCTGATGCAGATCGAATGGTTCGCGCGCGCCTATGACGCCTTTGTACCGTGGCAGGAGGCGATGTTTGCTTGGCTACGCTCCTCGGCGATCTGGCGCTATGGTCGCGTCATCAAGCGGAGGGTGAAGAACTTCGCACGTCGTTCGTGGGCGCACTGGCGGCCGAGACTGCGCGCGGCCTGGGCCATTCTGAGGCCGAGAGCCGCGACTCTGTGGCTCCAGATTCAGCACAATGCACGCAAGGCCGGTGTGCGCACTTACAAAGCGAGCAAGGTCCTGCTCCAGCGTTTGCGTAAGCCGGACTTCTAGAGCCTGATCGTTTCACTTGGACGCACTTGTGCCGTTCCAAGTGAAACGTGAATCAGTCTCTACACTTTTGCTTTAGAGTAAGATTCACGTTCTTGTTGGAGACCTCCCGGGACTTGGCGAGCGATTCCATCAAGAACGATCTTGCTCTAAGTCACGGGCCAAAGCGCCCAAATGTATGCGGCATAGAATGTGAGCAGAACCAGACCCTCCAATCGCACGACCCTGTAGCCTGTGCGTGCAAACGTAAGCAGCAGCACTGCGGCCCCAACCATCACGAGATTGTCGAAGTGCGCGATGCGAACCGGGACGTCCGTTGGAGCGATTAACGCGGTCGTACCTCCGATAGCGAGGATATTGTAGATATTGGAGCCCAAGATGTTGCCAAGCGCTACGTCGGAATGTTTGCGCAGCGCAGCGACCAGAGACGTCACGATCTCGGGCATTGACGTGCCGATGGCGACGATCGTGAGCCCGATGACCGACTCTGAGATGTTGAACTGGCGTGCAAGACTCACCGCCCCGTTCACCAGGACCGTGCCGCCGGCGATCAAGATGCCGATGCCGGCGATCGCCATTATCAAGTTCTTGACGATGCCCGCGCGCGCGGCCACCGCTTCGTCGCTGGTGCGATCGTGCACGCCGTCGCGCAGATGGCTGTAGGCCTCCGCCTTCTCATAAAATGAAGTATGGCCCTTCTTCAATGTGTCCCACTCCGCAGTCTCCTGCCGGTAGGCGTATGTCAGATAGAGGCCCAGCAGCGTGAGGAAGCTGATGCCGACGATGCGGTCGAGCGTATAGAAGTACGCAATCAAGGAAAATGCGACCGAGATGGCCAGTACAAAAAGGCCGTCGCGTTTGACCGCCGACTTGCGCATTGCGATCGGCGTGATGAGCGCAGCAAGTCCAAGCACGAGCAAAGTATTGGCGATGTTGGAGCCGACAAAGTTACCGACTGCGATGCCGGGGGCTCCGATACGCGCAGCCTGCACGCTGGTGACGAGCTCGGGCATCGATGTGCCAAAACCTACAAAGGTGAGCCCGATGATCAGCGGCGAGATGCCAAGAGATTCGGCGAACGAAACTGAGCCGCGTACGAGAAGCTCGCCACCAACGGTGAGCAGGAGGAAGCCTCCGAGCAGCATGAAGACGTCGGTCACTTAAGAGTTCCTCTGGTCAAAATCGGTGGGAGGTTAGAGCCTGATCGTTTCACTCGGAAACGCTTGGAGCGCGCCCTGGCCGGTCCTCATACAACGTTGAGGGTAACGGTTTCGACGATCTTGGCACCAGAATCGTCGAGCCACGTCATTTCGAGGGCGCCAGGACCGGGAACCTTTAGGTAGAAGGCGATATAGGGGTTAGCGGCAATACCAGGCCCGAGGTCCGCGGAAAAGACGGGCTTGCCCTCGAACGTGGCAGTGAACGTGTGGATGATGTCTCGCGCAATGGTTTTACCCCTAGCGTCCTTACGGTTGCCCGTTTCCATGATGTGGGTGGCGAGCGTCCTTATCTCAATCACCTCACCCACCTTGGCGCTTTCGGGAATCTTTATGCGCGGAGGTTTCTTCATCGCATCATCGCTTTCGATCTAAATTCCACAGCCGCCAATCTTCACGTCAACGTTACGCCCGCTCATCAGAAACGTCCCATCGCTCAGCTCGGCGATGGCAATGACTTCCTGTGTCCGTGCCAGTCGCATGCGGCTGGTGACGCGCGCTTTACCCGACAACAATGTGAAGTGGTAGGTCGCAACGTCAGCGCGCGGATTAGCAGTCGAGAGCAGGTGAATCGCCTTGACGTGGTTCTCCTCGGTCATCGGGCTTTCGACCGCAAGTGAAAGTGGGACGTAGTCGCCGTTCTCGACCGCTTCGGGAAGAGTCATTTCGATCCCGCCGCTCACAGGCTTGGCGTCGTCGAGTAAGGCTTTGAGGGCAGCCTTGAACTGAGCACTTTTCTCTCCCGCACTTGCCTCAGGAATAGCTCGCAGGAACGCAGCAACGAGTGTTGCCGCGCCCGCGCCCAGCAAGACATCTCGGCGTCCAATTACCCTGACACGTCTACGATTCATCATTGCGGGATTGCCCGGTGTAGCTACTGTCCCCAACGATACCGGGAACAACCAGCCAGGAACAAGGCACCATGTCGAAACTTGATCGCAGAGAATTTGGGCAGCTCATCGGCGGGGTAGGGCTCACTGCGGCAAGCTCGATACTCTTCGGGAATATGGTGATCGCCAAGGGGGCAGCCAAGGTTGTGGTTATTGGCGGCGGGGCCGGCGGGGCCAGTGTTGCCCGCATTCTCAAAAGCGAGGATGCGCAACTCGACGTCACGCTCATAGAAACGCACCCCATCTACACGACGTGCTTCAATTCGAACCACTACCTTGGCGGCTTTCGGACATTTGCCTCCCTACGCCATTCCTATGACGGGTTGCGTAAACTTGGCGTCAACGTGGTTATCGACACCGCAAGCGATATCGATGCCGCTAAGAAGACCGTAACACTCAAAAGCGGCGGTGCGCTCAAATACGACCGGCTGGTGCTCTCGCCCGGCATCGGTTTCAAGTTTGACACGATCGAAGGATGCTCGCCTGCGGCTGCCCAGATCATGCCACACGCATGGACGGCTGGCGCACAGACGCTGCTTCTGATGCAACAGCTTGAGGCGATGGACGACGGTGGCGTTGTCGTAATGACGGTTCCCGGGAACCCCTATCGTTGCCCGCCCGGACCTTACGAACGCGCGTGCATGATCGCGCACTTCCTCAAAACGAAAAAGCCCAAGTCCAAGCTCGTTATTTTCGATGCCAAGCGAACGTTCTCCAAGCAGGCCGCATTCGAGGAGGCGTTCCGCACGTACTACGATGACATCATCGACCTCAATCTCACCAATGAGATCGACGATTTCCGCGCGGTGAAGGTCGATCCGCAAACCATGGAGGTCGTCACCGAGGCAGGTATACGCATCAAGGCGAACGTGGCCAACATCATACCCGCGCAGAAGGCGGGCGATTTGGCGCACAAGGTGGGCTGTACGGACGGCGACTGGTGCCCCGTAGATCCGGTGCGTTTCACCTCGACCAAGTTAGAAGACGTCTATGTGCTGGGCGATTCATCGATTGCGATCGAAATGCCGAAGTCGGCGTTCTCCGCCAACAGCCAAGCGAAAGTCGTGGCCGCCGACATTCTTGCCGATCTTTCGGGTGCAAAGAGATTTCCGCCCCGTTTCCGCAACACATGCTGGTCGTTACTCGCCGCCGACGACAGCATCAAGATTGGCGCGAGCTATCGCCCGGCCGAAAAGGACGGAAAAACGCTCCTTGCGGCGAGCGGGGGCTTCGTATCGCAAAGATCGGAGAGCGCCGAGGTTCGTAAGCAGAACTACCTTGAAAGCATCGCCTGGTATCACGCGATCATTCTCGATGCCTTCAATGAGAGCGCGCGGGGAACACCCAAAGGCTAGCTCCTCACTATTTCAGTCCTGAGTCACGACCCCCAGCAGGTAGCGAACCAAAGTAGGCTGCCAGCGCCGCCATCTGTTCGTCATCCAGCGACTTCGCCACGGAGATCATAACCTGGTTGGTCTTGCGCCCGTCGCGGTAGGCCGTGAGCAATGCGGTGAACTCGTCTTGGGTTTTGCCAAGAATGGAGGGAATGGCACTGGGCGCCCCATCGGGGCGGTGGCAGGACGTGCATTCCCCGGCTAGGTGCCGACCGTAGGCCTTCAGCTCTTCCAGATCCCCGCCCATCGCCGCAGTCGCCATCGCGAGCGCCGAAGTGGCCATTGCCAGACAGCCCGTCCTGGTCATGTTGTTGCTTTCCTCAATTTTGGGCCCTCGCGCTCTTGTCCAAAAGTGGTGGGGTTTGTCGCCCGGGTCTCTCGCGGCCGGGAGAAACTCGTTATAATGGACACACCTTTTTGGAGCGGGCATGGTGGCGTCGGGCTGCCGCGCTTACAGCCAATGGACCCCTTTTCAAACAAACGTTAACCTTTTACGCCAACGAAATGTGCCGCGATCTATCTTGTTGCGAATCCATATGCGCGGCTTGGGCACGACCCGTGGAGGCACTTTAGGATGGTCGAGCTGCTTGTTTTCTTTGCGCTGGTGGTAGCCGGCATCGTCGCGCTCGGTATGTACAAGGCGCCGTTGTGGGCGTGGGCCCTGGGCGCTGTGGCCGCGGCCATCGTTTGGCAGTCAGGGGTGAGCGGCACCGTGAGCGATCCCTCGCCCGGCCTCATCGGCTACCTTTTCTGGCTTATTGCTATCGTCTTCGGCCTGCTGGCCGTGCCGGCAATCCGCCGTGCCGTGCTGATCGCACCGGTATTCAAGTTCATCAAGGGCATGATGCCCAAGATCTCCGACACAGAGCGCCAAGCACTGGAGGCGGGCACCGTCGGTTTCGACGCGGAGCTGTTTTCGGGAACGCCTGACTGGGACAAGCTGAGATCCGTCGCACCCGTTGTGTTGACGTCCGAAGAGCAGGCCTTCCTCAGTGGTCCGACGGAAGAGCTTTGCGGCATGATCAACGATTGGCAGATGCGCCATACGGAGGCGGAGGTTCCCGAGGACATCTGGGACTACGTCAAGAAGCACGGCTTCCTCGGGATGCTCATCTCCAAGGAGCATGGCGGCCTTGGATTCTCGGCCCAGGCGCAATCGCTCATCATCGGCAAGATCGCCTCGCGCTCCCCTGACGTTGTCACCATCGTCATGGTGCCAAATTCTCTGGGGCCAGGTGAGCTGATTGAGAAGTACGGCACCAAGGAACAGATGGCACACTACCTGCCGCGCCTGGCGGCCGGTGAGGAAGTTCCTTGCTTCGCCTTGACGGGTCCGACGTCGGGCTCCGACGCGGCGACCATGCGTGACATCGGTATCGTCACGCGCGGCCAGCACGACGGCAAGGATGTCGTCGGCATCCGCCTGACGTGGGATAAGCGCTACATCACCCTGGGTCCCAATGCGACGCTGCTTGGTCTCGCGTTCCGGCTGTTCGATCCCGACAAAATCCTGGGCAAGGGTGAGAACATAGGCATCACCGTCGCGATGATCCCGACGACACATCCCGGCGTCAACATCGGCCGCCGACATTTGCCGTCTGGCAACGTATTCCCCAACGGTCCCAACTGGGGCAAGGACGTTTTCATTCCTATCGATTGGGTGATCGGCGGCGAGAAGATGGTAGGCCAGGGTTGGCGCATGCTGATGGAGTGCCTGTCGGCTGGTCGCGCCATATCGCTGCCGTCCTCGGCGACCGGGGGGGTCAAGGCGTTACTGCGTTTCACTACCGCCTATGGGCGTATTCGCAAGCAGTTCGGATTGCCCGTGGCGCGCATGGAAGGCATCGAGGAGCCGCTGGCACGCATGATCGAGAATGCCTACGTCTGTGAGGCGGCGCGCGGCGTGACGGCTGCCATGGTTTCACGCGGCGAGCGCCCCTCGGTGCTTTCGGCCTTGATGAAGTACCAGACGACGGAGCGTTTGCGCCAGTCCGTCAACGATGCCTTCGATGTGCACGGCGGCCGCGCCATTTGCGATGGGCCGTCGAATTACCTGCAATCGGTCTACCAGATGGTTCCCGTCTGTATCACGGTGGAAGGCGCCAATATCCTGACGCGCACGTTGATCACCTTTGCGCAAGGCGCACTGCGTTCGCACCCCTATCTCTTCGACGAGATTCATGCCGCCCAGGACCTGGATAGCGAGCGCGGACAGGAAAAGTTCGAGAAGGCTTTTGGCGACCACATCGCGTTCTCAGTCTCAAATGCGTGCGGGGCCTTCTTCCACAATCTCACAGGCGGCCACTTCGGCGCCCAGCCTGAGCATTCCGCCGGCCAGGCGCAATGGTATCGCCAACTTGGACGCGCGAGCCGCAACTTTGCCTTCGTCGCGGACGTGACCGTTGTCATTCTTGGCGGCGGTCTCAAGACAAAGCAAAAGCTTACGGGACGCTTGGCCGACGCACTCTCGGAGCTCTTCTTTGTCGCGTGTGTTTTGAAGCGCTTCGAGGATGACGGTAAGTTGTCGAGCGACAAGGATATCGTGGCTCTGGCCGCGGCCAATGGGCTTTTCCGTTTCCAAGAGGCAATGTGCGGCGTCATTGACAACTTCCCCGTTGCGCCGTTGCGGTGGTTGATGCGCACTGTGGTCTTCCCACTGGGCCGTCCTTACCGGCCTGCGAGCGATGATCTGGGCCACCGCGTGGTCAGGCTTGTGCTGCAGGTACCCGAAGTGCGTGATCGCCTCACGTGTCATATCTACGTCTCGCAGGACGTTGAGGATCCGACGGGACTGTTAGAAGTCACGCTCAAAAAAGTGGTCGCGGCGGAGGAGACGGAGAAGAAGCTTGAACGCGCAATTCGAGCTGGGACCGTGCGCCGCCATCATGGCATGGACTAGATCGGAGACGCGATCGCCAAGGGGATCTTGACTGAGAGTGAGGGCCAGCTGCTGCGCGAGGCTGAAGCACTCACTGCTCGCGTCATTGCCGTCGACGATTTCGATCCTACGGAGGTGAAGCCCCATTACGTGAAGGTGGGGCACAATTCGCGCCGCGCGGAAAGCGCTGCGGCAGAGTAAAACTCAGCTAGAAGGTCCCCTGGTCGCTCAAGTGTGTGTCGCAATCGAGCAGGGCACCCCGCAAAGAGGTCCGTGAATGTTCAAAGCAGTATCGAAGCCGTTGCCCGAGCTGAAAGACTGGAAATATTTCGTCGATCAATGGGGTATCGCGTGGGCCGCGTTCGATCGCGACGGTGAGAGCCAAAATTCGCTGGGCCGCCGCCCGCTCGAAGAACTAATGGAAATCGTCCAGAACGTTGAGCAGGGCGCGCGCAAGCGCGAAATCCGCGGCCTCGTCATTTCCTCTGCCAAACCGCGCGGCTTTATTGTGGGGGCTGACATCCGCGAGTTCGAAGACCTTGCCACCCAGATTGACGTCATCGACAAACTGCGGCCGGTGAATGCCCTATTCGACCGCATCGAGCGTTTGCCCGTGCCGGTCGTGGCAGCGATCAACGGCTTCTGCTTAGGCGGCGGCCTCGAGTTGGCCCTGGCGTGCCACTATAGAATTGCGACCCGCGATCCTGGAACTCGCCTCGGATTCCCAGAGGTTAAACTCGGCATTTTCCCCGGTTTCAACGGTACGGCACGTTCTATCCGTCAGGCTGGGGCGCTGTCGGGTATGCAGGCCATGCTGACCGGCAGGATGATGAGCGCGTCGGCGGCGCGGGCCGCAGGTTTTGTCGATCAACTTGTTGAAAGCCGTGGCACGCTACTCTGGGCGGCACGCAAAGCAGTTCTGAGAAAGCGTAAATCGAAGCCTGCAGGTTATGCGATGGCATCGCTCACGATGTGGCCGATACGGGGGCTGCTCGCCAACCGCATGCGCCAAGAAACGAAAAAGAAGGTGCGCGAGGATCACTATCCCGCGCCCTTCCGCCTAATCGATCTATTTGAGCGACATGGCGGCAATGAAGAGGCGATGAAGGCGGCTGAGACGCGTGCCTTTGCGCCGCTCATGGTGTCGGATCAATCACGCAACCTGCGCCGCGTGTTCCGGCTCTCTGAGCTGTTAAAGGGGCAGGCGCCAAAGAAGTTTGGCTGGCGTCCGCAGCGCGTCCACGTTGTTGGCGCCGGCACGATGGGTGCCGATATCGCCGGCTGGTGCGTTGTCTCGGGTATGGAGGTGACACTGCAAGACATCTCGCCAGAGCAGATTGAGAAAGGTATTGCCGCGCAGGGCAAACTTTTCGCGCGTAAATTTAAGACCTCGGCCCAGCGCAATGCGGCCAAGGCGCGGCTCATTGCCGATCCCAATGGCGAGGGGCTTGACCGCGCCGACGTCGTGATCGAGGCGATCGTGGAAAACCTGGAAATTAAGCAGAAGGTGCTCACCGAAATCGAGGGCAAGATCAAGTCTGATGCTCTATTGGCGACCAATACGTCCTCGCTGCAGATCGAAGACATTGCCAAAGGGCTCCCCGACCCTGGACGCCTCATTGGGCTGCACTTCTTCAACCCTGTCGCACTCATGCCCTTGGTGGAGGTGGTCCGTGGCGATTCCAGCCGCGAGGACGAAATTAAGCGCGGCGCCGCCTTCGTAACGGCGATCGACAAATTCCCGCTCATCACGAAGAGCGTGCCCGGCTTTTTGGTCAACCGCGTGCTTACGCCCTATATGTTCGGCGCCATGCATCGGTTGGAGAAAGGCGAGGACAAGGAGCGCATCGACGAGGCGGCACGCACATTTGGTATGCCCATGGGCCCAATCGAGCTGGCCGATTCCGTTGGCCTCGATGTGTGTGCCCACGTTGCCAAGATACTCGGTTACCCTTCTAAGGACTCAAAGCTTGAACGGCTCGTGGCCGAAGGAAAGCTGGGCAAGAAGACGGGCGAGGGCTTCTACGTGTGGAAGAAGGGTAAGATTGAAAAGTCAGACGAAACATTCGACAAGGCTGCAATGGAGCGGCTTGGGCGTGAGTTGGTCGAGCCCATGATCGTGGAGGCGCAAAAGAGCCTTGATGAACATGTGGTCGAGACCGCCGATCTGGTGGATGCGGGCCTGATTTTCGGTACGGGTTTTGCGCCGTTCCGGGGTGGGCCTTTGCACTACAAGGCGAGCGAGGCCAGCGCCGCGACGGCCCGCGCAGCAGCTGAATAGTTGAGTTACGCGACTGACGGTCGCCCTTAAGTTTGGGAGCTTTAGTTCATGCAGCGAATAATGAGGCGGGTTGCAGTTATCGGCGGGGTGCGCATCCCCTTTTGCCGCTCCAACACCTTCTATGCGGACCTATCCAATCTCGAAATGATGACTGGTGCACTTAACGCGCTCGTCAATCGCTACAAGCTCAAAGGCCAACATATCGACGAGATCGTCGGTGGTGCCGTCGTCACTCATTCGAAAGACTTCAATCTGACGCGCGAGGCGGTGCTCGGTACGACGCTCGCAGCCTCGACGCCTGGCATCACGATGATGCAGGCGTGCGGGACGAGCTTGCAGGGTGGTCTTGGCTCCGCGGCCAAGATTGCGACCGGCGAGATTGAATGCGCCATCTCTGTCGGCTCAGATACGACGTCAGACGCGCCCATCGTGATCTCAAGAAAGCTGGCGCAGCGCTTGACGAAGGTGGCTCAGCAAAAGTCGATACTCGACAAGATTAAGCTCTTTAAGGGCTTTTCGCCCGGCGAGCTTGCACCCAAACCGCCTTCCGTTGCAGAGCCGCGCACAGGGCTCACTATGGGCGAGCACTGCGAGCTGATGGCGCAGGTTTGGGACATATCGCGTGCAGACCAGGACGAATTTGCGCTGGAAAGCCACAAGAAGGCAGCAGAGGCCTATCGCTCTGGCTACATGGACGATCTGGTGACGCCTTTCTCAGGCGTGTTCCGCGATAACAACATTCGCAAAGATGCGACGATGGAAAAGCTCGCCTCGCTCAAGGCGGCGTTTGAGAAGTCAGAGCGGGGCACGCTGACGGCCGCCAACTCTACGCCGCTGACCGACGGCGCCGCAGCCGTTCTTCTCGCATCGGAAGAGTGGGCCAAGAAACATGGGCTCCCTGTGCAGGCCTACTTGAGGTGGTCTCAAGCCGCTGCCAACGATTTCGTCGGCGGCGATGGATTGCTCATGGCGCCGACCATTGCCGTCTCAAAAATGCTCGACCGCGCCGGTCTAAAACTTCAGGACTTCGACTTTTACGAAATCCACGAGGCGTTCGCTGCTCAGGTGCTAGCGACGCTGAAGGCGTGGGAGGATCCCGAGTACTGCAAATCCAATCTCGGCAGGTCTGAGCCACTGGGGTCTATCGACCGCCTAAGCTCAACGTGAAGGGCTCTTCAATCGCCTTCGGTCATCCTTTTGCTGCGACCGGTGCGCGCATCATGGCCAATCTCGCCAAACTCTTGAGCGAGCAAGGTGGACGCGGCCTCATCTCCATTTGCACCGCCGGCGGCATGGGGGTCGCGGCCATCATGGAGAGCAAGGACGCGGCCGAATTGCATCAGGCGGCTTGATCTTGAGTGCCCCCGATGTCAGACCCTGCGGGCCTGACACAGACTTAAGACGGGGCAGTTGCGCCAATGAGTACCCAAAAGGAAGCGCGCCAGCTTGAGGCAGCGAAGGGACTTGCCAGTGAGCTGGCTACCAAACTCAATCTCAATGCTTCGCTGCGGCTTTGGGATGGCTCGCTGACGCCGCTTGGCGACAATGTCACCGGCCCTTTTGTCCTAAGCATCGCCGGGCCAGGCGTTATTGGCTCGCTCCTGCGCCGGCCGACGCTCGACAATTTCATCCGCCACTACGTTGACAAAGGGATCGATTTCTCCGGCGGCACGATCGTTGACCTTGGCTCTCAGCTCAATCGTGGCGGGCGCAGTGTGAAGCTCAAGGGCCGCGAAGCCCTTAAGCTGGCGGCCAAGCTTGTGCCGTTTCTACTGGCGCGCGGCGACGATGCGCTCGAAGACCAGGGCTTCGATGGCGAAATCACTGGGCGCAGGCGCAAGACAACCGACAACAAGGACTTCATCCAGTTCCACTACGATCTTTCCAACGAATTCTATGCGCTCTTTCTTGATCCCGAGATGGTCTACTCCTGCGCCTATTATACGGACTGGCAGAACGACATCGCGCAGGCGCAGACCGACAAGATGGAAATGATCTGCCGCAAGCTGCGATTGAAGCCTGGTGAGCGTTTGCTCGACATCGGCTGCGGCTGGGGCGGGCTCATCTGTCACGCGGCGAAAGCCTACGGCGTTACCGCTCACGGCATCACACTCTCACAAGCCCAGCTCGATTACGCGCGCGAGAAGGTGAAGCGGCTGGGGCTTGAGGACAAGGTGACGTTCGAGCTGAAGGACTATTCCGCCATGAGCGGCCGCTTCGACAAGATCGCCTCTATCGGCATGTACGAGCACATCGGTCTCAAGAGCATCCCAACGTATATGCAGAAAATGCGCTCGCTTCTTTCAGAGGATGGGCTCTTTCTCAATCACGCCATTGCGCGTCGAGCACCGAGGAAGGGCTGGCTGAAGAAACGGCTGCGTCCCGAACAGCGCGCCATTGCCAAGTACATCTTTCCCGGCGGTGAGCTGGACGACATAGGCCGTTCCATTGTCGCCATGGAGCGCGCGGGTTTTGAGATACAGGACGTCGAGGCGTGGCGTATGCATTATGCGCGCACATGCAAACTGTGGTGCGAGCGCCTGACAGCCGAGCGCGAGCGTGCCATCTCTTATGTGGGTGAAGACAAATATCGCATTTGGGTGGCTTACCTAGCCGGCGTCTCGCTCGCGTTCTCGCGCGGCACGCTGCGTATCTTTCAGACCCTTGTCTCCAAGTCGGCCAAGGGCCCACCGGCGCTACCGCCGACCCGCGCTGACCTTTACCGCTAGCCTAGAGCCTGATCGTTTCACTTGGACGCACTTGCTCCGTTCCAAATAAGACAATCAGGTTCTAGGCTGGCTGCGTCCCCATTGAGCCAGAGACCGCGCCCACCGCCTCGCCAGTTCCGGTGCCGGTTCTGCATGACCTCCGAGACGATCGGGTGCGTCCGTGAGGCTTCGTGTGGCGCGTTCGGTGCTCCGCGCATGCACGCGTTACAATGGGCGCAAGCAGGGAAAATGTACGAAGG
>PVMK01144204.1_pt1 | contig 16910 bp, 29 predicted proteins | sample 1853481 | NCBI WGS metagenome assembly PVMK01 (sample SAMN08533507, study PRJNA380276) | Marine sediment metagenome, whole genome shotgun sequencing project.
ATTCAAATTGGATAATTGAGGGAAATGATGGCGGTATAAATATTTCAACAAATGCAGGTGTTAGCTGGGGCTCACATGCGTTTGATAGCTAACACTCCATGAATTCCCTCCATTGGTTGATCTCATAAATCCCTGATCGAGAACATAAACCATTTCCGGATTAGTTGGACTAACTCTTACCTGCCCAAAGTACCAGCTAAATCCGCCTACACCACCACCCAGCTCACCATCGCTGTCAACATTTACCCAGCTATCTCCAAAATCTGTTGTTTTATATAATCCAATAATTATACTACCGTTAGTATAGAGCGCATATGTGATGTTTGAATTAGATTGACTCATTGCCAAACCAATTCTGCCAATGTTTTGCGCACCCGAATTCGGGCAGACCTGTTGCAGGACCTAAATGTTGCCAGCTATCACCACCATTAGCACTGCGATAAACTCCACTTGACGGACCAAAAAGATGAGATGAATTTGGTCTTCTCACACGCTCCCACATCGCAGCAAATAAGAACTCCGGATTGTTTGGATCCATAACAACATCTATTCCCACCGGTTGAATCGGAAATGAATAAAGATTGATTCCAACTGTTACCCCCATCAGTGGATTTATAAATTCCTCTTTCAGGGTTTGGTGAAAAGTATGAACCTACGGCTGCCAAATAAATTACATCTGTATTAGTGGGATGAATAATTATTCTTCCAATAGAAGTCGTGTTTGTCAAACCTAAAAAGTTCCAGGTACTGCCTGCATTTGTAGATTTAAAAACACCTCCGCCCGGGAAGTTATTATGCCCACCGTTAGCTTCACCTGTTCCAACATAAATTATATCAGTATCAATTGGATCAATTGCAATATCTCCTATTGTAAGGACATTTAATGAATCAAATATTGAAAACCAGCTTCCACCCATATCTGTTGATTTGAAAAACACCACCTGTTGCGAATGCGGCATAAATAATATTCGGGTTAAAGGGATTTATTTCAATATCAACAACTCTTCCGCCTACATTTATCGGTCCGGCAAATTCCCACTGAACGATGCTTTCGTTTTTTTCTATTCTGTTTAATTGTGTTTCTCTTTGAAGGCGATGCGCTTGTTCGATAGCATCTTTATAAGCATTCGGGTCGGCATCCATGTAAGGATAGACTCTTTGTAAATAAGCCCATTCGTATGGTCGAAGATCAGGGTCCGGGTTCGGTTTTTTCAATATTTATTTCGACTAAATTTGTTAGCTGGTAATCTTCTATTGCCGCGGAGAAAAAATAAAACGAGACAAATAATCGTTAAAATAAAGCTGATTTTTGCGAGATATTTCATAGTGGATATTTAAATTTGGTTAATGATTTATTAAAATTATAAAAAATGAGCATTGTTGCAATGATATATTTGATGATGTAAATGCTAATAATTTACAAATAAGGATAAAAATTTATCTATGCCCTCTTGAATTTTTCATCAATTTTATTACATTGGTAATAACATTTATAGGAGAGAGTAAAATGAAAGAGAATTTTTTATGTCCTCATTGCAGAGGTTATTTAAATATTGAGGGAAGCATAGTATTCATAGTAAAAAATAACCTGGGTGAATCCGGCATTTTTCTACTTCATTCAGAACTTGGGAACTATGAAGTAACAAAACATCCTTTATTTTTTTATGAGAACGGTGAACACCTGGAATTCAAATGTCCGTTATGCCATAAAAAACTCGCTTCCGATATTCATGATAATCTTGCTAAGATAATTTACATTGATGAAAAGCGGGAGGAATTCAATATCCTGTTTTCCATTGTTGCGGGAGAAAAAAGTACATTCAAAATGGTTGGCGAGAGTGTTGAAGTTTTTGGAGAACATTCTAAAGACTATCTTGAATTCATTGGCATGAGATAATTGAACGCTGTGTATCATACTATATTGCACACGTACTAACTGAAGATATATGTCTTACGTTCTAAAGACGTTATTGAATTGGTCCCGAAGAAATATATTCTGTCCCAAATATTTTCCAATTACCATCTTTAGATTTCATTAACGTGTGAATACCGATGGAACGTGTATTAGTAAAACCAGTTCCACTCATTGCTTTTGTAGTTTGTTGGTATATAGCTTTTACTTCTTCATTAGTAATAGAGATAAATTTAACATCCTCAAGCTCGTATTTCATATTGTAATTTTTAAAAACATATTCCATCCCCCCCTTGGTTGAAGATAGCTGCGGACTATCTTCATGAATTGTTTTTAAAACACCCTCAACATCTTCATTTTGCGTTGCATCCAAATTTCTTTGCAGAACCTTCAATATCTCATTTTTAATAATCTCCTCTTCAGGAGTGAAGTTAACCATCACTTCTATTTTTTGCTGATTATCCTGTTGTTGAGTATTCAATTGAGGAACCTGATTTTCTTTCTGGTTCAATTCATCATCTGTCTTAGTTTCGCAACCGGTAATACTAATAATCAGCAAAAGCAGAATTAAGGAATTGATGTGTTTCATTTAATATCTCCGAATAAGTAAAAAAATTTATACCGCAAATTTATAATAGATTTATTACAATTGTTATTCAATAACCGATAATATTTTTTTCAATTGTTTGTCATTCACTTTTAGTAATCCAACAGGGGATCAATCTTGGTGTTAGTATTTTCCAGTTTTCATTTTTTGCAAACACTTCTTTGAAAAGCGGCAGTGCTTCTTCTAATCCTCCGTTATTAACAAGAGTAACTGCATGCCAGTATTTCATTTCTTCGTTATCTGGAAACATTTTTCTGCGGCAGAATATTCTTTCATAGCTAATTCCATATTACCATGTTCAACAGCAAGATCGCCGTCATTCATATGTTCATACGCACGATGTACGCGGAGTAAACGTTTCAGTTCTTTAACAGGATGCTGATGATCTTCAACACGAAGATCAATCAACCTGTCTTCCCATACATTGCCTGTTGATTCGCCTCTAACAATTAATATACTCGCTGATTGCTTTCCCCGTATATCGCCGCCAACTTCCTGAGCAGCTTCAAGCGCAGCAATCATTCTTTCAGCCAACGGTCCTTCTGCATCTTCAAACGCTTCCGCCATTGCAGACCATACCTTATCATTCAACATCAGGTTTGCCTGCACCGAAAAATTTTCTCCCACATAATGTCCTGCATCAGGAATACAGTTTTTTCCTGTATATGCATCCACGCTTCCGTTTGCACTTAGAACAGCCAATTGTCTTACATCTCTGCCTTCATCCGAAGCAATTAATGCCTCGACAACTTGTTGCGCAGTTTTATCACGTTTTAATAATGCTAATCCGCGCGGACCGAAAGAGACATTTACAAAAGATTGAGTTGCTATTACACCAACTCCAGCTTCTCCCCACGCCACTATCGAGCCGACGGAGAACCAATGTGATTGAACGGCTACTCCCATCTCACCTGTTTCGGAGTCTCTCGCAACAATTGAATATGTGTGTGCGAATGGTTCGGAATAGAAAGTTTTTTGTGCGAGCATTAAATCCGTTACGATGAAAACGAATAACAGTGACAAATATCTTGATTTCATAATTAACTCCTTTACAAAAGAAATATTGTATTGTTAAAAATAACAATTTGATTGTTCATTTCACCATATGCCAATCCCTTTATCTCAATTATCAAAAAAGTGAGTGGCACATGAATTTACTTGTTATTAGACTCATATAAATTTATTTTTAAATATTATACGAAGTAAAAGATGAAAACAAAAATCGAATTTATTTGTAACAGCGAAAAAGTTAGTGCTGAGGTTCATCCGGGACTTTCATTATTGGATTTTCTGCGTACTAACCTTGCGCTTACTGGGACAAAAGAAGGATGCCGTGAAGGTGATTGCGGTGCATGCACTGTTCTTATCGGTGAGTTGGACGGAAAGGAAATCAATTATTTTTCTGTGAATTCATGTCTCTTTCCCTGTCGGTGATACTAACAGAAAACACGTTGTAACAGTAGAAGGGTTTAACACAGATGGACTTTCCATCGTTCAAGAATCTTTTGTGGAAGAAGGGAGCATCGCAATGCGGATTCTGTACACCCGGATTTATTGTTTCGTTAACAGGATATTTCTTAAGTAATAAAAGTTTCAATCCGAATGATGCAATTAATTCAATGGATGGAAACATTTGTCGCTGCACAGGACATTCCTCAATTATTAGAGCAGCACAAAAAAGCGCTGAAATTTTATCAAGCAATATTTCAAATCATACCGATCATATTAGCGCTTTGATTAAATCAGGTTTAATTCCCGATTACTTTTCAGAAGTTCCTAAAAGATTAAAACAATTAAAACAGGAAAAGCTATCTGAAGAAGAAAAGATTTCCCCTAATTTTTATATCTCCGGTGGAACAGATCTTTTCGTTCAAAGGTGGGAGGATATTTTAAAGAATGATGTTAAGTTACTATCATCAAACGGAATTTCTTCAGCAATAATAGAAGAGAACGGAAAGTGTATTGTCGGTGCAGCAGCAACTGTATCCGATCTTATCAATTCCAATATAATATCAAAATATTTACCTCACTTAAAAGAACAGTTAAAACTTTTCGGTTCACTGCCGATTAGAAACAGTGCCACAGTTGGAGGAAATATTGTAAACGCTTCTCCAATAGCTGATATCACAAGCATTTTACTTGCACTTAATGCAGTTGTCCATCTTAAAAAAGAAAGCAACGAAAGAAAACTTTTTCTTAAGGATTTTTACAAAGGATATAAAACACTCGATCTTAAAGAGGGTGAACTGGTTGACTTATAAGTTTTGATTGCCCTGTCAGAAAATTCTTACTTCAATTTTGAAAAAGTATCTCAGCGCACTTACCTAGATATTGCAAGTGTAAATTCTTCAATCTATTTGGAAACTAAGGATGATATCATAATTACTGCTCATCTATCTGCAGGCGGAGTTGCACCCATTCCACTTTTTCTTAAAAAGACTTCAGAATTTTTGAATGGTAAAACCATCACTGCTGAAAACGTAACAGAAGCAGCAATGATTTCACAAACAGAAATTTCGCCGATTACAGATGCACGAGGATCGGCAGAGTATAAAAGCTTACTGTTACGCCAACTTTTTTACGCACATTTTGTTACGCTGTTTCCTGATAAAATTAATGTGATGGAATTAGCATGAGAATTACGATATAATAAGACACGTTAAAGGCGAATCACAATTTGTTGATGATATTTTAGTTCCTGAAGGTTTGTTGTACGCATCTGTAAGTTATTCAAAGATTGCGCATGGAGAATTAAAAAACATCAATATCGAAGATGCAATAAAAATTAAGGGTGTAAAAGGAATATTTACTGCAAGAGACATTCCCGGCGAAAACCAAATTGGCGGAATTGTACCCGATGAAGAATTATTTGCAACGGATAAAGTAGAATTCATCGGACAGCCAATTGCCGTTGTTGTTGCAGATTCTAACTTAATTGCAATGGAAGCTGCTCGTAAGATAGAAATTGAAGTTAAAGAGCTTCCCGTTATTACCGATCCGCGGGAAGCATTTAAAGCAAATCAGTTAATAGTTCCGCCGCGCACATTTAATCTGGGTAATGTTGATGAATGCTGGAATCAATGTGATTATATAATTGAGGGAAGTGCAGAATCAGGCGGGCAGGAACACCTTTATTTAGAAGTTCAGGGTGCATTTGCTTTTCCTGTTGAAGGTGGCGGTGTAAAAATTATTTCATCCACTCAATCTCCAACGGCTGTACAGCGAGTTACAGCAAGAATATTGAATCTTCCAATGCACAAAGTTGAAGTTGATGTATTACGACTCGGCGGCGCATTCGGTGGTAAAGAAGACCAGGCAACTGCTTGGGCAGCTATGGCTGCATTAGCTTCGTTCAAACTTAATAAGCCGGTTAAATTAATCTTACCGCGACAGGACGATATGAGATTGACCGGTAAACGTCATCCTTACTCATCTGACTTTAAAATCGGTTTAAATAAAGAAGGTAAGATAATCGGTTACGAAGTTACATTTTACCAAAACGCAGGCGCGGCTGCTGATCTTTCTCCTGCCATTCTTGAAAGAACATTATTTCATTGCACAAACAGTTATTACATCCCAAACGTAAAGGCAACTGCAATAAGTTGTAAAACAAATCTTCCGCCCAATACTGCCTTTAGAGGGTTTGGCGGTCCGCAAGGAATGTTTGTGATTGAATCTGCAATTTATAAAGCCGCAGAGAAAATGGGGATTGATCCTGTGGAAATTCAGAAGAAAAATCTATTAAATGAAGTGATGAATTTTCGTACGGACAAAAAACAGAAAATTGTCACGCGAAAATAACCTGGCAAAAAGTGGAAGAAAAATATAACATTACGGATATAAGAAACAGTGTAAATGAGTTTAACACTAATAACAACATTTATAAAAAGGGCATTGCGTTTATGCCGATCTGTTTTGGTATTTCTTTTACAAACACTTCTATGAATCAGGCAAGTGCGCTCGTGCATGTTTACACTGATGGAAGTATAGCGTAAGCACAGCAGCAGTTGAAATGGGACAGGGTGTGAATGAAAAAATCCGGCAGGTTGCAGCAAAATTTTTTCAGTTAACATCGATAGAGTTAAAACAGAAACTACAAACACAACCCGCATTGCAAATACTTCTCCCACAGCTGCAAGCAGCGCTGCTGATCTTAACGGTAAAGCTACGGAACGTGCCTGCTTAAATATTCTTGCACATCTTAAAGTTGCTGCCGCAGAGATATTAAATGCTTCATCCTCATCTCAAATTGAAATTAAAGATGAAATAGTTTATCAGGATGGCAATAAAACTAATTTGCTTTGGAATGAATTAATTAAAACAGCACATTTAAAAAGAGTTAATTTATCATCACATGCTTTTTATGCAACTCCGGGTATCCATTTCGACAGAGAAAAAGAAAAAGGCAAACCCTTTGCTTATCATGTTTATGGAACAGCCGTAATAGAAGCAACTGTAGATTGTCTTAGAGGGATTTATAAAATAGATTCTGTAAAAGTTGTTCACGATTTTCGGAAAATCAATAAATCCAATAATCGACCTCGGCAGGCGGAAGGCGCAATAATGCAGGGACTTGGATGGATGACTATTGAAGAAATTATTTATGATGAGAAAGGTAGACTTTTAACTGATGCGCTTTCAACTTATAAAGTTCCTGATATTCATTTTACACCGGATGTTCAAATTGAATTTTTAGAGAACTCTGAAAACCCAATGGGAATTTTTAAATCGAAAGCAATTGGAGAGCCGCCTCTTATGTATGGCATTGGCGGCTACTTTGCCATTATGAATGCAATAAAAGTATTCAGACCGGGAGAGAAATTTGAAATCTCCGCTCCGATCACACCCGAGAAAGGTATTGCTTAATCTCTTTAGCAAGGTGGGTAATAGAGTTCCCATTGAGTAGTTCTTTTAAGTTGCCGAGAATTTGCAAATGGACGACTTAAGTGTTACTCCGGATGAATTTTGGGCTGATCAATGTCGTGCGAATTGTCTTCGATTACTTCCCCTAATGGTTCGTGAGCAATGTTTTTTTCCAAACTGGTGAAGAGAATACTTCCCTCTTTTATATGTTTATACAACAGAGTCATTCTCAATTAAATAACGAAATCTCTTTTCAAACTCTTCAATTGAAAGCCCCGCAGTTGCAGCAAGTTTTGCAAGTTCATGCTGGTCATCAAAATCTGCCTGATTTAATCTTAGCATATATCTTCTTGCTATATAAAATGATTCCGAACTGGATCAACCATTCTAACCTTGGTTCTGTTTGTTTTCGGATCAATTATGTCATTGAAATATAACGGTACAAATCTACCGCCCTGAATTGAAATCATGGCTCCGCTGCCGCCATTTAATAAAAATTGCGATGCAGAAAAACCAAGGTCTCTTGTATATTCCATATCATACGGTATAGGGGTCTGCACATCTCAACTCATAACCAATATCTTTTGAGACAATGGTGGTCTTTAGATTAAATTCTTTTAACCTCTCCTGTACTTTCATTTTTAGTATTTCGCCAAAGTTCACTTCAGCAATTCTTATGTTATCGTGTGCATCTCTTTCTATATCATTTAAGCTTTCAAGATCAGAAGCATTGAGCCGTTCGACTAATCCCTCAGCGATTATTGCAACACCGTCCGTTCTACCATAACTAAGCCGTTTTATAATTGCACCAACCAAAACATCAACAATGTGACTTAATTTAATCTCATCTCCAGGGAAATTCTTCTGGGATAAGAGTTAATGTTGAACCTGTTGCTTTTCCAATACCAAGTGCAAGATGACCTGCTTTCCTTCCCATCGAAATAACAAAGTACCAGCGTGATGTAGTTTGTGCATCAACCATTAAGTTTTTAACAACTTCAACCCCTATATGCCTTGCTGTTTGAAACCCAAATGTTGGAATGCCGTGAGGAAGATCGAGATCATTATCTATTGTTTTGGGAACATGCACAACCGAAATTCTTCCGGCTGCCATTTCATTTACCCTTAAGTGCACTGTATGCAGTATCATCACCGCCGATCGTAATTAATTTATCTACGTTTAATCTTAATAACGAGGTAACAGTATTTTCAAGGAGTTTTTCATCCAGGGTTGGATTGGCACGTGCAATACCTATGAATGAACCGCCGCGGAAATGAATTCTGCTGACATTTTTTATTGTAAGTTCTTTCACACGAGTTATGTCGCCATCCATTATCCACTTAAATCCATCCCTCACCCCTATAACTTCGATACCCTCTACAGCAGCCCTGATGGTTGCCGCACCGATCACACTGTTTATTCCGGGTGCAGGACCACCGCCAACAAGTATTGCTAATTTTTTCGGGTGCAATAGACATCAATTCTTCTCTCTAATTATTACGATTTAAAAAATAATTCACCTATCAATTAAGAATTTTAAGTTTTGCGAATCTCAGCATTAAGTTTTTAACATTATTTCCTTCGAACTGAACAGTTGCTTTTACCATCTCTCCCGAACCGGTTATATCAGTTACTTTACCCAATCCAAACTTTTCATGCATTACACGGCTGCCGGGTCTTATATCCAGATTCTCATGATCAAATTCTTCATAATCAACCGAATCAAAATACTCGTAAAAAATTTCTTTTCTTGTTTTCCTGTTAGATTTCCTGCCAATTCCGCCGTTCACTTCCAGGAAAGTTTCAGGGGATCCAACTCATCAATAAATCTCGATCTGCTTTGATATGCAACTTCACCAAAACGGTATCTTGACCTTGCATGGCAAACAAAAACTTTTTGTTGTGCGCGAGTTAAACCAACATAAAATAATCTTCTTTCCTCTTCAACGGTTGCGTCGGTGCTAAACCTGTTTGAAAGAGGGAAGACATCCTCTTCGCATCCCGAAAGAAATACTACAGGAAATTCGAGTCCCTTTGCACTGTGCAGCGTCATTAAAGTAACAACATTTTTATCATCTTCATAAGAATCAACACCTGTAACAAGAGAAACTTCCTCAAGAAAGTCTTCTAACTTAACACTCTTTGCAGATTCAGAATATTCAGTAAGTGCTGCAAGTAACTGATTTATGTTCTCCAACCTTTGCATAGATTCCTGTGTGCGTTCACTTTTGAACATTTTTACCAAACCCAAATCATCAACAAGTGCTCTCGATAACTCGCCAACTGAAAGTTTATCTTTCAATCCAATATACTTTTCTAACAGAAGGCGGAAACCTTTTACATTCTTTTGTATTCTTTCTTTTATTTCTATTACTTCAAAAACTCTTGCCATTGTTTGGAAGAGCGAAATATCATGTTTCCTTGCAAATGCAATCATCCTGGTAACGGTAGTATTACCAATACCTCTTTGTGGAAAATTCATGATTCTAAGCAAGCTTTCTTCATCGTTCTGGTTTACAATTACACGAAGGTATGCAATTATATCTTTCACTTCTTTTCTTCTGTAAAATTCCACCCCGCCTATTATTGCATAAGGCAGTTTTTCCTTTCTGAAAATATCTTCCAGCACACGCGATTGAGCATTTGTTCTGTATAGAACAGTAAAATCTTTATGACTTAACTTTTTCTTTGTGATCTCTCTTTTAATATGTCTTGCAATTTGAAGAGCTTCATCTTTTTCATCCGCACATTTAATCACGGATAATTTTTCACCGTCATTGTTCTCAGTCCATAGTGTTTTAACCAATTGATCTTTATTATTTTTAATAATAGAATCGGCTGCCTGAAGAATAGTTTTGGTAGATCTGTAATTCTGTTCTAAGCGGAATATTTCGTGTTTGGGATAGTCCTTTCCGAAATTTAGCATGTTATCTAAGTTAGCACCGCGCCAGCTATAGATACTTTGTGCATCATCGCCAACAACTGTTATTTTACAACTACGCGATACAAATAATTTTAACAGTTCATACTGCGCTTTGTTTGTATCCTGAAATTCATCCACAAGTATGTAGCTGAATTTCTTCTTATACTTCTGCAGGATGTTAGGTTTTGCATTAAACAATTCTATAGGTTTTAAAAGAAGATCATCAAAATCCATTGCATTATTTGCGACAAGTCTTTTTTGATACTCATCATAAATATCGGCTATCTTTTCATCGATAAAAGAATGGACATGATTTTTGCGATATTCTTTAGGCATAACCATATGGTTCTTCATAAAACTTATGCGATGTCTTATTGAGTTTGCCGTAATTCCTTCAATATCAATATCAAAATTATTTATGATATTATTTACAAGCGATAGTGAATCTTCAGTATCGTAAATAGAAAAATTATTTTTGAAAGCAGTATGTTTAGCTTCAATTCTTAAGATTTTGGCGAAAACAGAATGAAAAGTACCCATCCACAAATTATCTGCTTTTTTCTTAATCAGTTCCCTTATTCTCTCCTTCATCTCATTGGCAGCTTTATTTGTAAAGGTTAAAGCAAGAAGAGATTCCGGTTTGTATTTTTCTTTTTGTATTAAATATGCAATTTTAAATGTAAGTACGCGTGTTTTACCCGAGCCGGCACCAGCAATTATCATCTGTGGTGAACCAACATATTCAACAGCTTTCCGCTGAGAATCATTCAAATTCTTTAAATCTATCATTTTACCCATCGTTTATTAAATAGTGTTGAAAAATAAGATTGCAAATATATGTAAATGAGATTTGAATAAAAAGGCACGTATTTGGTAAAAATCACCTTTTTTAATAATCAGGAACTTTATACCGATAACACTTAATAATTCAAAATTAATTTATTTGTTAAGTGTTGTTACTGAACGGATAAATTGGTCTGGCAAAAAATAGCTGTGTAAAAAGGGCGAATTGAAACGTTTATCGCGTTTTTATAAAAAATTTGGTTGTGAAATAGTTAGTCTCAGAAAAGACAAAAAAAACCTCTGAATCAGGCAAAAGATCCAGAGGTTAAGGAGAGAACATATGATGCTTATTACTTCATCTGTGCAAGTAAATTGCAAGACTAAGTAATTTCTATACAGGAGAATCGCACTCGCCCTTATTTTTACAATTCTTATGCCACCAAAAAACATCTTTTTTTTAACAAATTAAGCTCTATTCATTACTTTTTGTACAAGTACTGAATTAAATTGAGAAATATGCCTCAAATAACTGTAAAGATGTAATAATTCGAAATAATTTTAATCAAAAATGAATCAGCTATTGACTTAATGATTTGAATTTCATTTATTGAGTTATATTTTTTTTGACATGAGATGCCTTTCAAGTTATACAATTTTATTATTTCTGCAGCAATCTTAATTTCATTGATTACAGGATGCAGACAATTTATTGAAGGATCAAACGACCCCGGATTTATTCAAACCGATTTAGAACCTGTTGAAAAAATTGTTGTAAGTTTACCTGTTAAGGGAGATATTTATGAACCAGGGGAATCAGTGCAAATAAATTGGATTACTTCAACTTCATCTATTTCTTATATCGATATTTATCTCTACAGGAAAAGCGATTTAAAAAGAACCATAGCTAACAGTTTTGTGAACCAGGGAAGTTACACATGGCATATACCTCATGTGATTGATAATTCAAATCATTATACTTTAAAAGTAGTAAACAGTAGTAACCCGGAAGTGTTTAATTACAGCGGACAATTCGGAATTTTAAAAAACAATTAAAAACTAAACGTTTGGTCAGATTAGAAAATCCGGAATTCAAACAAGTACCGATAGGTAAATCAATCGTTTCACTGTTTATGAATAGCTAAGAATAGATAAAAGAATTTTAACGAAAGTAACCAAAGATTTCATAGTTCACTCTCCGGTAAATTGTATTAAAAATATTAATTGCGAGGGTGTCTCTGAATCCAATCCTTAATATAATCGGCAATATCAAGTGTAGAAGCTCCAGGGTGTAAATATTTCACCCACGCCAAGCTTTCTAAGTTCTTCAATATCATCTTTGGGAATAATACCACCACCCGTTAACAGAACATCATCAATCCCCTTCTCATCCATCAGTTTTTTTATTTTCGGAAAGATAGTCATGTGCGCGCCAGACAAAATACTAATTCCAATAACATTTACATCTTCCTGTATAGCGGCTTCAACAATCATTTCAGGAGTTTGTCTCAACCCGGTGTAAATTACTTCCATACCAGCATCGCGCAATGCAGCAGCAATAACTTTCGCGCCTCTATCGTGCCCGTCTAATCCTGCTTTTGCGACTAATACTCTAATTTTATTTTCCATTATAAATATCCTTGTACTTAGAAATTACTGAACGGATTTTATCGGCATATTCTTTCAGTGCCCCCGTGCCATAGTTTTTAACCCTTGGTTTGAAAGTAAAGTCCTCATTGAAACGTGGAATTATATGAAAGTGGAAATGGTAAACTGTTTGCCCTGCAGAATCACCATTGTTAGTAATCACATTGAAAGCCATCTGCCTTAACACTTCTTTTAACTGCACCGGCAATAAATTGCGTTGCTTTTACTATTTCTGCTAATTCATTTGAGGGTACGGTTAAAAAATTATCGTAGTGTTTTTTTGGGTACAACAAGAGCGTGACCATAATTTATCGGTTGGATATCGAGGAATGCAACAATATTGTCATCCTCGAATAAAATTTCGGCTTCAGATTTTTTTTCAGCGATGTTACAGAAAATACAATCCATAGTTCAAAAATAATGTTAAAAAATCATTTAGGCAAAATATTTAGGCGTTTTCTATGTTATAAAGGAAAATTAATTATAAGTTATGCAAATACTTTCCCCTTTTTGCAAAGGCACCGAATAAACCACCAGAGTGTAAAAAGATTACTTTATTTCCTTTAGCTTTACTTAAAAATTTATCGTAGTAAGCAGCAAATGCTTTTCCCGTATAGGTTGGGTCTAACAAAATTCCTGTTTCTTTAGCTAAGCTTGTAATTAATTTTACTTTATTATCGCTAATGTTTTTATAACCCTCTTTTGAATAACCATCAATGATAACAAGGTTTGATTCGTCTAAAGTGCAATTAAGATTGTATTCTTCGATAACACCTTCAGCAAGAAACATTATTTTCTTCCACAGCTCTTCTTTTGAATAAAGTACATTAACGGCATAAATTTTAATCTTTAATTTATTTAGTGCCGCACCCACAAGCATTCCTGCTGCCGTACCACCTGAGCCGGCTGCAGAAAGTATTCCGTTTATTTTTCTTAAATCAACCTGCTCACTCAGTTCATTAATAAAAGAAATGTATCCCCAGATTCCTAAAACTGTTGAACCACCTTCCGGAATAACATAAACTTTCTTTCCTTTATTAATTAAACTTGCACTTTCTTCCCCCATAATTTCATTCACGCTGTTATAATTTTTCTTGTTCAGAAAGGATATTTCAGCGCCGTACATTTTATCCAAAACAGATTTCCTTCGGTGTTTTTTGAATCATCACCCCAAAGAAATAATTTAGTTTTAATACCAACTCTTGCCGCAGCCGAAGCAGTAGCTCTGCAATGATTAGATTGTTCACCTCCGCAGGTAAATATTATTTCCGCTCTCCTTTTCTTTGCGCGGTAAAGAAGATATTCAAGCTTTCTAATTTTGTTCCCTGAAAAATCAAGACCTGTGAAATCATCCCGCTTTATTAAAAATTTTTTATTTCTGAATTTCAACTTTTCCAAAGGTGTGGGATAGATGTGCTAAATTAATTTTGTTTGGTATGTTCATTTTTCTTTCCTCCCTTGCAGCCAATTATAATAAGCTCTTGCACGCTTTAAATCTTTTGGTGTATCAACCCCGATGCTTTCTATATCTGTAACAACAACTTTTATTTTAAAACCGTTTTCCAACATTCTTAACTGCTCAAGTTTTTCTGTTTTTTCAAGATCGGTAGGATTGATATTGGTAAATTTTAAAAGAGAATCTCTGCGGTAAACATACAAACCGATATGTTTATAATATTCAGTTTTCTCAATTGCAATCTCCTTAGGCAAAGCATCTCTCACAAAAGGAATTACCGCACGCGAAAAGTACATTGCATAATTGTTATAATCGAAAACCACTTTAACAACATCAGGAGATTTCAACTCCTTAACATTTTCAATTCTTTTTACAAGTGTGGCTACGTTTACACTTTTATCAAAAAGAAGCGGTTCGATTGCCTGATCAATCATTTTACCGCTAATGAATGGTTCATCTCCCTGAATGTTTACAATTGTTTCTGCCTCTTCCATATTATTAACAACATGGGCAATTCTATCGGAACCTGTTCCAAACTCTTTTGCAGTTAGAACGACCTCCGCACCAAACCCGCGGCAAACTTCTTCTACTTTTTTATCATCTACTGCAATTATAATTTTTTTTATGAGCTTTGATTTGGATGCGCTTTCGTAAGTGTGCTGAATGAGGGGCTTCCCGCCTATATCGGCAAGAGGTTTTCCCATCAACCTTGTTGATGCAAAACGTGCAGGGATGATTCCAACTATCATAATTTACAGTTTAGCAAAATTATTAATAGCGTTAATCCTGTTTTTAATTGAAGGATGACTGTAGAAAAACCATTCAACAAACGGATGCGGTTCTTTATCTCCAAGATTTTGGTCTGTTAATTTTTCCAGCGTGTTTATAAATGCTTCAGGATTACTTGTTTCTTTAACGGCATACTCATCTGCTTCGTATTCAAATTTTCGTGAGAGAATATTTCCCAACGGTGATTGTATAATACCAATCAACATCGACCATAAAACCAGCAACGGTAAAGCAGCTACCTGTGTAATGGATGAAAAATCCAAACCATCCCAAAGAATTTTGATAAAGATATGCTATCACAAATAAAGTGAGAAAACTTGTTAATGTTCCGATGACAATATTTTTAATAATGTGCTTCTTCTTAAAATGTCCGAATTCATGAGCAATTACCGTTTCAATTTCTTCATCCGAATAATTATCAATCAATGTATCACCGAGAATTATCCTTTTCGTTTTACCCAAGCCGGTAAGAGCAGCATTGGCTTTTTTTGTATTCTTGCTCATATCAAACTTGTAAAGGTTTTCGATTTTTAACCCGGCATTTGTGCTAATGATTTAATCCTGTTTTTTAATTCTTCATTTTCCAAAGGAGTTAATTTGTAAAAGATGGGTAGAATTAATACAGGAAAAATCTGTGATAAAACTACTGAAACAATAAACATTAATATTGCGAATGGCAGCCACCACATTTCACCAAATTGATTAAGTGTGAAATAAAACATCAGCATTATCGGCACGCCGATTACAAGAGAAACCAACAAACTTTTAAAATTTTCCCAAATCCACTTACCGAACGTCTGGTTTGATAAATTATATTTATGCTCAAGATAAAATCCAGTGTAATAATTTACCGGCGCAAATAAAATTGATGATGCAACGCCTGTTGCGAGAACAAATGCAAGAAATACCATGTATTTATTTTCAAAGTAAGATGAGATATAATTTTCCAGAACCAAGCTGTAACCGAGCCAGACAAATAGCAAAATAAGTATAAACTGAATACAGCTTTAGCTTATTCCAATTCCGAGTTTAATGTTGTTATATTTTTTCGCATCCATAAATGTAAAAATAGTTATATGGGTTTTGGTAAGCAATTTGGAAAACTTCACCTAACTGAAGTTAGGTGTTAACCTTAGCTTCATACTAACACCTGACTTTAGTCAGGTGACTAATAGACCAATATAAAAATGGGAAACGGTTTCAACCGATTGGGAAGGTTGTTTTAATATCTAAATAAAACTGCAATAATCAGCAGTGGCACAGTGGTAAGAATCTATAAGATATATTTTAATTTTACTTTGTTCATTTTTTTCAAGTATTTTAATCTTTTAATATAAGGTCTTATAGAACAATAAATATATTGCCAGGCATAATAACGGGAAGTAAATATACTTCAGTACTTTTGTGTTTTTAGTTATCTTCAATTTATAATCCTTCATCAATCTATCCTTTTCTATTATAAATAAACAGTGAGTCCTTGATTCCCTTGAGCGCTTTTTCGGATGTCATTTTTATTCATATTTGATTATCATTTCATCTGTTTATAATTTTTTGTTTTGGTCAGATGGAATTCACTTGGTAATCATTCCTTGTTTGTAAATGTTTTTTCATGCTCATTTCATCAAGTTCATCTTCATTGTTCTCGAGTAATTTCCGCTTCCAAACGGTAGAAATAAACTCCACTGGGTAGGTGGGGATTATTTCCATCACTAAACGCAGATCCACCACCGGCAATAAATTCAACCTCGATAATTGCCAGGCGCCTGATCTTCATCTACCAGGACAGCTACTTCAACACCAATTATATTGTAAACTTTTAACGTTACCGATCCCGTCTCAGCAATAGTATAACTTATTGTTGTTGCCGGATTAAATGGATTGGGATAGTTCTGTAAAAGAACATAATTACCAGATTCAATTATTCCAGTTTTG
>PVMK01120245.1_pt1 | contig 16903 bp, 16 predicted proteins | sample 1853481 | NCBI WGS metagenome assembly PVMK01 (sample SAMN08533507, study PRJNA380276) | Marine sediment metagenome, whole genome shotgun sequencing project.
CCACACAAATTATCTGATTAAGTTGTTAAAGAACGAGCCCTAAGTCGGGAGACAGCCTTGGCTGTCGCTTGATTAGGGCGAACCCACCATTATACAGACGAAGGAGGTCTTAGCAACAATCCTCTTGCGCCTGCGTGTAACTTTTGGGGTCCGCTGAAGTCCACCGTGTCCCTCAGCGAGCCGCGCATTATACGGGCGATTCGTTGACCGTCAACACCTTTTTGATGTTTTTTTTCAATTCACCGAAAACCCCGTTTGGCGGGGCCTTGAGGGAATCTCCCGGAGGTCGGAAAGAGCCACTTTTCCCCCGGAAATATGCCATTTTTGCAGAATTAGCCGTAGCTGGGCGTGGACACCGTACAAAGCGTCACTCAGCCGTGTTCCGAGGGGCCGGGCGGTCTTCCTGACGGAAACCCGCAGATTCTCAGTCGCGGCCAGCCCGCCAGTCTTTGAACTCCTGACTGCTCGCCAGTTTTGTGAAACCTCGAAACTTGTCACGCCTGAGTTTTCGCGCATCCAGTCGGTGCCCGAAATTGTCTTCCAGGTACGTCAGTGCTACGAGCGCACCCTGGTAGTCCCTGGCGGCAGTCCGGACTCGAAGTAGCGACCACCATCCTAGTTCCACCTTCGGCTCGTTAGTGGTCGCTTCAACAGCAAACGTCTCTGCTTCTTCGAGCTTGCCCGCGGCCAGCGCAATAGCGGATAACCTGGCAGGAAGAGCTCCTTCATTAACCGCGAAATGCTGCTCGAATCTTTGCAGGGCTGTGAGTGCTCGTTCGTAGTCCTGGACGATAAGGTAATAGTCGGACAGTAGCAGCGCCATGTCTGGATCATCAGCAAATACGTCCGCAAATATTTCTAATGTCCTCGCAAATCGATCAATGTCTTTCAAATCATGCGCCATGAACACAGCATTCTTGGCAATCCAGGGCACTTTCTTGAGCTGATCATCAAACTCGTTGTAGATGTCAAAAAAACGAGGGGCATCGCGATCGCGAATCGCCTTAAGAAGTTCGGTCGCCTGGAATAGCTGCAGATCCGTCGGAGCCCCGATCGACAATATCCTGCGGGTAGCCTCTTTGGTCGGCTTCGCGGTGAGAAGTTCCTCGCCCATAAGGGCCGAAAATGTCAGGCCCTTATTGGAATCAAACCAGTCGCTGATTTTCAGACGGCCGCGTCTGTCGTGCCGCAATTCAAACCTTTGAAACTGGAAATCGTGATTTGGGTAACCGAATCGAACGCAAGCCCGGCCCTGCCCGTCCTCAAACGCGAACTGGATAAGCTCGCCCTTTACCTTCGAGCCTTCCGGCGGCAAAACCAATGAAACGCCTCTTTCGATAATATTCCAGAAGTCACTGCGAAACATCTGCTCAACATCCGGCTGCACGGACTGGTGACTCAGAATGCGGTTGGTGAGGTCAGTCTGGTCAATGTAATCCTGCATCATCTCAAAGGATTTCTGGTCCATACCTTCAAGAAAACCCTGAAACTGGCCAAAGGCTTTTGTATCGTCCTCGGCCGCGAACAGTGGCGTCGCCAAAACGATAAGTACGATGACCGTCGTAATCTGCTTTGCAATCTTCATCTGTGCACCTCTCGCCAGATCATTCTTCAGCCGAGTCCGCGCGATTATCGAGACGCGAACCTCGTCAGGTCAGGCTGACTCGGGCGAACTTGCGTTTGCCGACCTGATACACGTGAGTCGTACCTGCGTCCAGATGCAATGCCCGATCTTCAACTCGCTGGCCATCGATCTTGACCGCACCCTGCTTGATCATCCTGAAAGCATCGGTGGTACTGCTTACCAGCTCCGCACCCTTAAGAAGATGTGCGATGCCCAGCTTTCCGTCCTGACTTTCCAGAGTAACTTCAGGAATCTGTTCCGGCATGGCACCTTGCTGGAATCGCGATACAAACTCCTGCTTGGCATCTGCCGCATCCGCCTCACTATGGAATCTGGCAACAATTTCCTGTCCAAGTTCAAATTTTGCGTCGCGTGGGTTCATCCCGTCTGCTACCGACTTCTTCAGAGCATTGATGTCATCAAGGGAGCGGAAGCTTAAGACCTCAAAATACCGCCACATCAGGTCATCCGAGATCGACATGATTTTGCCGAACATATCGCCTGGCGCATCGGTGATACCGATGTAGTTGCCCAATGATTTTGACATCTTCTGGGCGCCGTCGAGACCTTCGAGTAACGGCGTTGTCATGACTATTTGCGGTTTCTGGCCGAAGTCCTGTTGTAGCTGGCGGCCAACCAGTAAATTGAATTTCTGATCGGTGCCGCCGAGTTCGACGTCCGCCTTCAATGCGACGGAGTCATAACCTTGCACCAGTGGGTAGAGCAACTCGTGTATGGAAATAGGTTCGCCACCCTTGTATCGCTTGCTGAAGTCATCGCGTTCAAGCATGCGTGCCACGGTATGGTGTGCTGCGAGCTTTATCACGCCCTCGGCACCCATTTTTCCCATCCAGGTCGAGTTGAACTCAACGCGGGTTTTGTCCTCGTCAAGAATTTTGAATACCTGTTGTGCGTAGGTTTCTGCGTTCACCTTGATCTCTTCCGGTGACAGCGCCGGACGGGTCGCATTCTTTCCTGAGGGATCACCGATCATGCCCGTGAAATCACCAATCAGGAAAACCACATCATGACCAAACTGCTGGAACTGCCGCATCTTGTTGATCAGAACGGTATGACCGATGTGCAGGTCCGGTGCGGTGGGATCGAAGCCCGCCTTGACGACCAGGGTTCGCCCTTCCTTAAGTTTTGCCTCAAGTCCACCTTCGGGAAGTACCTCTTCGGTACCCCGGGTTAGCTCAGCGATTTGTTCCTTGATACCTGTCATGCCTTTTGTGCTCGTTGTTTGTGTGATTCGTGGGTGCGAGACTGTAGCATTCTCATACTGGTTAACACCATGAGTTATAACACTTTTTCTTTGACCTTAAAAAAGCCGCGCGGTAGAGTAGCGACTTCCAGCAGCCGAGGGACGCAGACTTGAATCGCCCGGTCAGTCCATTACTACACGATTACAAGCAGTCTGCACCAGACCGGCCCAGGAAATCCAAGGCTCTTCAATGGTTTGCGGTAGGCCTTGGCATTCCACTAATCGCTGTCGCACTGGTCAACACACTCGATAAGACAACGCCACCAGCACCCCAGGCCAGCGCGCCCGTCATGATGGCGGCCGCAGATGAGCTACCTATAGTGCCGCATATTGATCAGGCCGCTGTGATTGAAGAGGTGACCGCCCTGATGACCGGGCCCGTTCCTGAGTTCGAGCAACTGGTACTCAACGTTGCCTCCGGCGACACGATGGAAAGGCTGTTTCGAAAAAATAATCTCAATCTGGGTCATTTGATGTCTATCGCCGAGCTCGATGAAGCCAAGCGGCGTTTTCGCAGGATCAAGCCCGGTGATGTATTTGAAGTCACGCACATCGACGGCGAAGTGATGCGCCTGTACTCAGAACTTGACCTGACCAGCGCGTTACAGATCTTGAGACAGGAAAAGGGGTTTTCGGCACAGATCGTCGAGCGACCCATCGAGATTCGCAAACGGATGGCGCACGGTGTCATCAATACGTCTCTGTTTGAAAGTGCCGCGACAGCGGGTCTCTCCGACAAGGTCATTATGAACATCGCCGGCATTTTCGCGTGGGACGTCGACTTCGTACTCGATATTCGGCAAGGCGATGACTACTACGTGCAGTTCGAAGAGATTTGGCAGGACGGTGAGTACGTCGCAGATGGCGAGATCATCGCCGCCGAGTTCAATAACAATGGGCGAAAGATTCAGGCAATTCGTTTTATCGACGATAACGAGCACAGTGAGTACTTCACACCGGCAGGGGACAGTGTTCGCAAGGCGTTCATCCGGGCTCCTGTCGACTTCACCAGAATCAGCTCAAACTTCAATCCGAATCGAAAGCACCCTATTCTCAACAGGATCCGGGCGCACCGCGGTGTTGATTACGCGGCGCCGCGCGGCACGCCCATCAAGGCATCTGGCGACGGCAAGGTAATATTTCGCGGCACCAAGTCCGGTTACGGCAAGACAGTAATCTTGCAGCACGGCGGCAACATCACGACGCTCTACGCCCATATGTCCAGCTACATGTTAAAAGTCCGCGTGAGCACACGTGTCAAACAGGGCCAGACCATTGGCTTCGTCGGCAGTACCGGATTGGCCACAGCCAATCACCTGCATTACGAGTATCGCCTGAACGGCGTGCATCGCAATCCGCGCACAGTTGACCTGCCCGATGCAGAGCCCATCGATGAACGGTACCGCGAGAAGTTCATGGCCACGGCCGAGCCGATCCTGAGAGAACTTGAGCAATTCAAGAGTACGCAGACACCGTCCGTCGCGTACAACAGCCAGTAGCTCTAATGTCCGATTACTATGTCGGTCTCATGTCCGGCACGAGCATGGACGGTATCGATGCTGCACTCGTAAGTTTCGGTGACGCCAGCGTTGCAATTCATGCGACGCACTCAGAACCCTATCCACAAGACCTGCAGGACGCATTACTTATAGCGATACGCGAACCACTGGACCTTGAGCTGGACACATCGGGCGAGCTGGATCGGAGGGTTGGCGAGTGTTTTCGGGATGCCGCTCTCACCGTCATAGACAAAAGCAAAGTCAGCCGACAGGATATCGTCGCGATAGGCAGCCACGGACAAACACTGCGCCACCAGCCAAATGCTGTTGAACCGTTTTCATTGCAGATCGGCAATGCGAAGATCATCGCCGCAGGAACCGGCACAACAACAGTCGCAAACTTTCGTGAGGCCGATATTGCCGTGGGCGGCCAGGGGGCACCGCTCGTGCCGCCCTTCCACCAATGGCTATTTGGCTGCGGGGACAGCGATCGGGTTATTGTGAATATTGGTGGCATCGCAAACATCACGGTACTACCGGCTGGTGGCTTGGGCATTCTGGGTTTCGATATCGGGCCTGGCAATGGATTGATGGACGCATGGATCTCTCAGCATCAGGGTAAGCCTTATGATCAGGAGGGTGTATGGGCGGCCAACGGATCAGTTGTCGAATCATTGTTGGCGGAGTTTCTTGGTGATCCGTATTTCAGATTGCGCCCGCCCAAGAGCACGGGCTTTGAATATTTCAATCCGAATTGGCTGCAAAGTTTCGACATTGATCGCTTTGCTGCTGCTGATGTACAAACGACACTGTGTGAACTCTCTGCAGCGACTATTGCCACCGCGATAAATGAGTCCGCAGGCAATACAGGGGAGGTGTTCATTTGCGGTGGTGGTGTGCATAACACCGAACTCATGCGCCGCCTGGACCAGCATCTTTCGGCAGCCACCGTTAGCAGCACCCAATCCGTGAGCCTGGATCCGGACTGGGTCGAAGCGGTCGCCTTTGCCTGGCTGGCAATGCGCACCATGCACGGACAGACTGGAAATCTACCCGGTGTGACGGGTGCAAGCCACAAAGTGGTGCTGGGCGATATACACTCCCCCTGACCATGAAGAACAAGTACCTCAATCGCGAACTCAGCCTGCTTGAGTTCAACAAGCGCGTGCTCGCGCAGGCGCAGGATGCAGAGGTGCCGCTGCTCGAACGCGTACGATTCTTGTGCATCAGCTGCACGAACCTCGATGAGTATTTTGAAATTCGGGTCGCCGGACTCAAGCAACGCATTGAAATTGGTGCACCCGCACAGGGTCCGGACCAGACGCCAGCACAAGAGGTATTCGACAAGCTACGAGTTGGCGTATCGGAATTGGTGCAGCAACAGTATGAATTGCTCAACGACGAACTCTTCCCGCAGCTGGCCAATGCCGGTGTTCGTTTCATCCATAGCGATGACTGGACAGGTGAACAGGAAGAATGGCTGTCGAATTATTTCAATGAGCAGGTCGTGCCGGTACTGACGCCCCTGACATTTGACCCATCCCGGCCATTCCCGCAAATTCTTAACAAGAGCCTGAATTTCATCGTCCGATTGCACGGCAAAGATGCATTTGGCCGACGTCGCCATCGCGGCATGGTGCAAGCGCCGCGGTCGTTGCCTAGAGTTATTCAGCTTCCCGATAGCATCAGTAAACCGGGCGAACATAGTTTCGTCTTCCTGTCCTCGATCATTCGAGTGCACGTCGAGAGTCTGTTCCCAGGGCTTGACGTTGATGGTTGTTACCAGTTCCGTGTAACGCGCAATAGCAATCTCTATGTTGACGACGAGGAAGTCAGCGACCTGGTCCGCGCTCTGGAGGGACAACTTGAAGCGAGCCGTTACGGTGCCGCTGTCCGCATTGAGATTGGGCACGATTGTCCCGACGACCTGCGTGAATTTTTGCTGGATCACTTCGAGCTGACGGACGACGACGCTTATCTGGTGGACGGGCCTGTAAACCTGAACCGCCTGGCGACCGTGTGCAATCTGGATGACCGTCCCGCATTGCTGTACGCGCCATTTACTCAGGGCTTGCCCGAAGAGCTTCGCAGCGAAGATGATATTTTTTCGATCCTGGACGAAAAGAACGTACTTTTGCATCACCCGTATCAGTCTTTCGCGCCGGTCATCGATTTCCTTGGCGCGGCGGCAGCGGACCCCAAGGTTCTTGCGATCAAGCAAACGCTCTATCGCACAGGGGCCGGGTCACCGATTGTGGACCACCTGGTTACGGCTGCACGCTCGGGAAAAGAAGTCACCGTTGTCATTGAGCTCATGGCGAGATTTGATGAGGCGGCGAATATTTCGCTGGCCAATCGTCTGCAGGAGGCTGGCGCCCACGTTGTCTATGGACTGGTTGGCTTCAAGACACACGCCAAAATGACCCTGATTGTGCGGCGCAAAGACGATCAGCTGGTGCGCTATATGCACTTGGGCACCGGCAATTACCACCATGCAACGACGTCGGTCTACACCGACTATGGCTATCTCAGCAGCAGCAAGCGCCTCGGCGAGGATGTGCACAAGTTGTTCTTGCAGCTAACCAGCTTGACGCGAGCAGATGGCATGACGCGAATGCTCGCCTCGCCCTTTAGTCTTTTCGATGCGCTGATGGACAAAATTCACCGCGAGACAACGAACGCCGCCGCCGGTAAACCTGCGCGAATTATCGCGAAAGTAAACTCTTTGAATGAACCGCAATTGATCGACGCCTTATATGAGGCTTCCCAAGCCGGCGTTCAGATTGACTTGATTTTGCGCGGCATCTGTTCGTTACGACCCGGCGTTAAGGGGCTGTCCGAAAACATCCATGTGCGTTCGATTGTCGGACGCTTCCTGGAACATTCCCGCGTGTATTACTTTCTGAACGACGGCGATGAAGAGTTTTATTGTTCGAGTGCCGACCTGATGTATCGCAATATGTTTCGGCGCAATGAATCCTGCTTTGAGATCCGCCAGAAAGCGATGAAAGATCAAATCCAACATGATCTGGAGCTGTTCCTGGCTGATAACTGTCAGGCCTGGGTACTCAAGGGCGATGGCAGTTACAAACGCCTGTCGCCCGGAAAGAAAGAGCGCGTTTCTGCGCAGGAAGTCTTTCTTGAATCCCTGGCTTCGCCGAAACTCACTCGGAACTGAGCCCTAAGCGCCGGAAATGCTATTCGAGGATGAGCTTGTACCCAACCTGCTCCAGGAACCCCTGTTCCCTTTCCAGATCTGCAATTGTTAGTGGATTGTCCGCTAACCAGTCCGCATCAAATCCTACCGACAAGCTATTTTCGGTAACACTAATAGTCACTTCAGGTAGCTCCGCAGCGTTGCGGCTTCGATTAAGCAGGACAGCCAGTCGCAACAGCATCAACAAACGCAGCCCCGGCTTCCGCCACGAGTTAGGCAGCACTCCTAGTTTCGACGAGTCAATGCGATGCCTCTGGCCGCCGATTAAAGTAGCGAGAAAGCGTTGTTCAGCCTGTGGGAATCCCGGCATATCCGCATGCTCAGCGATATAAGCGCCGTGACGTTGGTAACCATCGTGCGATATATCGAGTCCGATCTCATGAAGTCGGCTCGCCCAGTCGAGCATTTTTCCAGACAGGTCGCGACTGATGTCCCAGGAGTCATCACATTGCGCTTGTAATTTACGTGCGGTCTCCGCGACACGATCAGCCTGCTCGCTGTCAATCTGGTATCGCGAAGCCATCGCCATGACTGTTCGTTCGCGCGCATCTTCATGCTGCAAGCGACCTAGCAGGTCATACAGAAGACCTTCACGAAGAGCGCCGTCCGAGACTTTCATCTCCTCGATCCGCAAAGTTCTCAGTAGTTCTGCAAGTATGGACAATCCGCCGGGCCAAACCTGTGCGCGGCGTTCGGACAAGCCCTTTAGCGACAACTCATCGACCGTATTGAATTCCAGTACAGTATCGATAAGAGTCTCAATCGTTTGCAGGTCGATGCCGTTATCAACCAGCCCCAGTTCCTGGGCGACAGTCTCTGTTGAGCGAATTGTCCCCGATGTACCGATCGCCTGAATTCCCGTCGCACCACGAAAGAACGCCTTCACCGGTCGCAACTCAAGACGCGCTGCCATGCGTGCCTTCCTGAACCCGGCTCTCGTGATTTCGCCGCCGGGGAAAAACCGCTCAGTCATCGAAACACAGCCCATGTGCAGACTTTCAAGCGAGAGCGGAGAGGATGCATGTCCAAGAATGACCTCGGTGCTGCCGCCACCGATATCAGTAACGAGCCGCATGCCATCCGTCGGCGGCAAGCTGTGTGTTACCCCCAGGTAGACCAAACGCGCTTCCTCGATACCGGATATGACCTCGATAGGATGCCCGAGGAGTGCTTCGGCTTCGGCCATGAAAGAAGTATCTTCGCGCGCTCGGCGAATGGTACTGGTGCCAGCGGCGCGCACACTGCCAGCTTTCATGTCACGCAGTCGCTGACCAAAACGTGACAGACAGTCCAGCGCACGCTGTCGTGCATCGACAGACAGCCCACCCTTTGAGGAAAATCCTTCCGCGAGTCTGACTGTCTCCCGGATACGGTCGATAATAGCGAGCTGGCCATGGCGCAGCTCGCCGACAATCATATGAAAACTGTTCGAGCCGAGGTCTACGGCTGCGATGATTTCTGGCTGGCTGGTCTCAGACGGTGAAAGAGGATCCGCAGCCGCAGGTGGTTTGTGCATTCGGGTTCCGAATAATGAACTGCGCTCCCTGCAGGTCTTCCTTGTAATCGATCTCGGCGCCCATCAAATATTGCACGCTCATCGGATCGATCAGCAACATCACACCCTGATTCTCAACCTGGCTGTCACCATCTTCGATGCTTTCATCGAAGGTGAAGCCATACTGAAAACCGGAACAACCGCCGCCCGAGACAAACACCCGCAATTTCAAATTCGGGTTGTCCTCTTCATCGATCAGTTCACCCACTTTATGCGCTGCGGCATCCGTAAAAATGACGCTGGGCGGTGGCGGTGTGTTTGTCGTTGCTGTATCCATATTCTCTATCTACTACTCGTTTTATTCGCCGGACGCTACGGCTTTTTCATCAATTCGGGTGGTCTGCTCCAGGAGCGGCACCTGACCTTCAGGCTGGTGTACCAGTTTACCGTTAATCTCGGCACCCTCTGCCATCTGGATCAGATTGTAATACACATTGCCTATGACGCGCGCGGTTGCGCCGAGTTCAACACGTCGACTGGCACAAACATCGCCTTTCACAATGCCGTTTAGCACCACATAAGGGACTGTAACACCACCGTCAACATTGCCTATGTCACTGATACTCAAGGCTGAATCCGTATCCGGGTCCGCAGACACATTGCCTTTGACGGTGCCGTCGATATGGCAGCCACCTTGAAAATGCAGGTCGCCATGAAGCTTGCTGTTCGAGCCGACGAGCGTTTCTACGACTGTGTGCCTGCGTTGTTTCTTGCTGAACATCTGGTTCTCCGTCTTGCCGCTTCGCGGCTCAAAAATACTAGCCCTGGCTGGTTACCCAGGCAAAACTCTCTTCAATACTGGATATCGACCGCGTTCTGGATCGCACCTCAACGGTTATGCGCTCTGGCGTAAAGCCGTCCGGCAAGACCAGCAGTCGATCAAAATCCTGAAAGTAGCGGAATGAATAGGCCCATGCCTTGTCCGCGTCATCCGGAATGAGCTGTGCGAACACATACGTTGTCTCAACACCGTTCTGATCCCCCACAATCGTCAGATTGACGTCACCCGATACCTTGCGGTCATGCTTCATTGCCTGCACCAGCACCAGCCGCACGTTGAACTCGCGTTCGGCTTTGCCGCGCGTGAGTTTCAGGTCCTGGACACGCAGACCTGAGTTACCGTCGGAAGGCGAAACGATGCCACGGTAAAAAGCGATGGCATCGCGTTGTTCCTGAATCTTGATCTGCAGCGTGGTCAAATTTTCTTCGACTTCCTTGTACGACACACGGTCAACTTCGATATTCGTCTCAAGAATCGCAACTTCTTGTTTTAATACGACAATCTTATGATCAAGCTGAGCGATATGCTGCTCGTATGCCTGGCTTGAATTACCGGCTTCGATGATGTCGTAGCCTGCTTTGATGCGTCCAAACTCGAATACGAGATAGCCACTGACAACAATCAGTGCAACGACCACGGCTCGAACCATCCAGGTTCTGCCTGTGCCATGCTGCTGATAAGGAGACTTAATCGCCACTTTGAAGCTGCATCCTGTTGCCCACAAAAGACGTTATGTTACGCGGGTACCCTATCGAACAGTAGTGCGCCAGGTCACGGATTACGAAGAAACCGCGCTAGTCCGATTGCCCGTCTTCTGCGGCAATATCCTTATCAAAGACCGCGCGCCAGCGCCGGGGCCACCAACGTGGTCGCTCCGGCAAGCCATCAGGATGCACGGCGGGGCCCAGTTCATGCAAAGCACGGGCGTATACGCGACGTTTGAAATAGATCACTTCGTTGACGGGGCGCCAGAAATCGACCCAGCGAATACGGTCAAACTCGGGCTTGTCACACCGATCGAACCGCACAGCACCCTCCTCCGAGGTCAGACGCAACATGAACCAGCGTTGCTTTTGGCCAATACAGAGGGGTTTGCTGTGTCTTCGAATGAACTTGTCCGGCAGTTTGTAGCGCAGCCAGTCGCTGGTGACGCCCAGCACTTCGACGTCGGCCTCAACGAGGCCAACCTCTTCGTGCAGTTCACGAAACATTGCTTCGACGCTCTTCGCCTTGCTCCATCCACCGTGCGGAAACTGCCAGCCCCTGGCTCCTACCCGACCACCAAGCATGAGCTTGTTATCGGAGTTCGCAAGGATGATACCGACGTTGGCGCGAAACCCTTCGGCGTCTATCCAATCGTTGCCCATAGCAACCGTACTTAAACTCTAACTGCCGATTACTTTACACTATCCGTCGCCAAGCACCTCAGGAGCTTTTTCTTGCCGGGATATTGTCCATGAACGCTGCACGCACCGGGGTCCTGTTTACAGGTCTGCTGCTGCTTGCAGCCGTGGCATTCGTTGCTGCATTGGCGACCGGCAGTGCCGACGTCAGTCTTGCTGAAACGATCAGCGCTTTGCGCGGTGCCGGTCCGGAGCACACGCAATCGCTGGTGCTTGACTTGAGGTTGCCGCGGGCGATGACAGCATTCGCCGTTGGTGGCCTGTTGGCTGTCGCCGGCGTGTTGATGCAAGTACTGCTTCGCAACCCCCTGGCAGAGCCTTACATACTTGGCAGCTCCGGTGGCGCCGCTGTTGCCGCGCTGCTGGCGATGATGTTCGGCATGGGCAGCCTGGTGATTGATCTCGCTGCGTTTGGTGGCGCCATGGCGGCAACCTTGCTGGTCTTCGCTATCGCCCACGGCACTGGTAGCTGGACTCCCGCTCGATTGCTATTGACCGGTGTCGTGCTGGCCGCCGGATTTAGTGCCGCCACGACCTTATTGCTTGCCCTGTCGCCAGATCAAAACCTGCGCGGCATGTTGTTCTGGCTCATGGGTGATTTGAGCTTCGCTTTCGACCCGGCTCGTTGCCTGTGGCTGCTCGCCATTTTGCTGGTCGGCGGCACCGCTTTGGCCAGACACCTCAACGTACTGTCTCGTGGCGAACTGCAAGCAGCGATTGTTGGACTGCCGGTCAAAGGGTTTCGGTATTTGATATTCTCGGCCGCGGCGCTCGCAACCGCCCTTTCCGTCACGACTGTTGGCGTCATCGGATTCATTGGGCTCGTCGTACCGCATCTTATTCGCATCATCGCCGGCAGCGACCATCGCATTGTCCTGCCCGCATCGGCTCTTGCAGGCGGCACCTTGTTGGTCATCGCCGATACCCTCGCTCGAACATTGATGGCGCCGCGGCAACTTCCGGTCGGTGCGTTAACCGCAGCGATCGGCGTACCGTTGTTTCTTATTTTGATGAGCCGCAGTCGGCGAAACCGCTACCAATAGCAAGACCTAGTGGTAGCCGGCACGTTCCGCGAGCAATCTTGCATCCTCGTCGCGCCAGCCAGCGAAGCCGACATTCTTTTTGCTGATTGACGCATGCCCACCGTAGATTGAATAGGCCCGAAGCGCTAGCGCGTGCTGTTGGTTGCTGGACTCGGACAACAACCAGTTGACCAACGCTTGTGCCGCATCAGGATTGTGAGAGTGCCTGGCGATTCCAACACCCTCAATTTCCGCATAGCCTGGTTCTGAATGTACGACTTGTGTCGCTACGTCGGCTTGCGAAGAATGGGCGGCACCGTTTGTCCAACCTGACAACAACCCGAACTTGCAGTCACCCGTCTCGATCGCCGCAAGCAATTTGCGATCGGTTTCGAACGGTGGCTTCGCGAGATTTAACATCCAGCCACGAACCATGCGCTCAGCTTTCTGCAATCCGATTTCGTTTATATGCATCGCGATAAGTGAGCGGTTTACCGGTAGCTCCGCAGAGCTTACGCAAACCTGCCCGCGGAAATTCGGATCTGCCAGCTCAGCGTAGGTGCGCGGCCATTCATCACTCAGCGGCGACCGCGACGCGATGACGGCGAACTGATAGTTCATTGCAGCCCACAGGTTGTCACCATCTTTCAGGAAATCGGGGACTGCGTCGATTTTCTTCCCCTGGATCGGCCGCAGCGCACCTCGATCACCGGCCCGCCACAAGTGCTCGATCTCGCGCGTGATAAACACATCAGCAGATGGAGAGCCGCGATTATCAAGAATCATATCGACATGCAGCGAACTCTCGCCAAATATTACCGTCACCGGTATTCCGGTTTGTTCCGTGAATTCCAGGAAGTATTCGGCCAGATACGGCCCTTCTGGGTATGCGGCGTACACGATCACCGGAGGACCCAGCGATTTTGAATCGCAGGCAACCAGTATCAAGAGTGCCAGAGTCGCCAGGAACGCAACTCGCATCAAGCAGCCTCTACGATGACGCGATCCCGGCCCGCCGATTTGGCTGAATACAAAGCAACATCCGCACGCGCGACCAGCGAATCACCGACTGTCTTCAGGTCCTCGTCGTCAGGCCCAGGGCGAACCTCGGAAATGCCAATAGATACGGTCACTGTCACCGTATCTCCGCAAGGGCAGATCGAACGGGGTTGTTGAGATGGCTTTTCGAACGCGCTCGGCCAGAAGTCTTGCTGACGCAACTTCTGTTTTGGGCAGCAGCACGACGAATTCTTCGCCGCCGAAACGAGCAGCCACATCACTGGGCACGGACTTGCGATTCGATACGTTGAGCAAGCTCTTTCAATACGGCATCGCCCGCAGCATGTCCCCAGGTATCGTTCACACTTTTGAAATGATCGACATCAAGCATCAGGCAGACAATGCCAGCCTGGTCGCGCCGCGCACGCGCGAGCTCTTCGCCAAGTCGCACGCTCAGGTAGCGACGATTATTCCAGCCCGTCAGCACATCCGTGAACCCGCTGCGCAACAAGCGGGCCCGGTTTACCGTATTTTCGACACAGAATGAGGCGATGATTCCGAGGTGAGCCAGAAAATCACTCGCATGATCACGAGTGAATCGATGCGCATCGCTGCTGCAAAGGTTGATACTGCCGATAAGTTTGCCGCGATGTTTCAGCGGGATCATCGCGAGGCTCCTGATGCCGTCAGCTCCCGGGCAAATCATCTGGTGATCACAGGCTGCGAATACACCCAGCCACGGCTGATGCAGCGCGATGTATTGCGGTGCCAAACCGCTTATTGATTCGACGATCAACAGATTTGAAAAACCCTCTGCCGGTGTGCCATTGGCTAACAACAGGTGGCGGATATCGTGATCAGGGTCGCACAGCACGACGCTAACGTACTCAAGTCCGTAGCTGACCCTCAATCCATCAACCAGCACTGTAAGCAGTGAATCCAGATCGTCGGCCTGCAAGAGTTTCAACTCGCGTTGTTGCGTGCGCCGCATCTTGTCGTCGTTGCGAGCAACCTCGTTAGTCAGCTCGTCCAGCCGTCGGCGAACAGCATCAAGCTGCGCCCTTAACTCTTCGGCTGACTTGTCCTCTTTTGATTGCATGAGCAGCCTCTCCCTAGCATCTCATTATCCCTTAAACTTATTGCCGCAGTGCAAGGTAATCGCGGCCCTTTTGCATGAGTTCCACGAACGCCTCTTCATCGCCGCCCACGACTGAATCGCGGATTCTCCCTGCGGCTTCGCACAATGCGTCGAGCGGTCCCAGCCCGAACTTGTTCAAATTCTGAATTTCAAAATACAGATGTGGGTTGTCCTGCGCAACAGCCTCTGACACGAGCAGCTGCGAATCAAACGTGGTTGATGACATTTTCGCGAGCTTGGGTGCCGCCTCTCCGCTCTCGGCCAGGGCCGTGAAGAATGCAATGTTCAGTGCATGCGACAAACCCAGTACATAAGCGATCAGTCGATCATGATCCTCCAGCCCCATATCGAGCTGCTCAACCATCGTGGCAGCGAATAGCTCTTTTGCGGCGGCTGTCGCCTCCGCATCACCAACATCACAGAAAATTAAATGACGGCCCGACAGCAATCGAGTATCGGGGCCATACATCGGATGCAATGACGTAACCTGGCAGCCGGCTGACTGCAGTTCTTTGAGTCCATCGAGAAGCGGTGACTTCAAAGATCCAATATCAAATATGAGTCCTTTGGGTTTCAAAACAGCTAATTGCGCGAGAATCCTGCCCGAGACAGCCAGGGGGGCCGCAACGACGATGACATCATGATCTACGCCGGCATCGGTCCAGGTTTTGAACGCAGCTGGTCCATCCTCAACCGTCGGATCCGCAATGATCGTTGCAAAACCTTGTGACGAGAAAAAGTCCGCAAACCAGTGACCCATCTTGCCCGCACCACCGATGACCAGTGCGCTCCTGCCATTACCCTTACCTTCGGCGATGACGCGATCGCGCTCCTGGCTCTCAAGTGAGGTTCGGATCAACATTTCCAGCAGACGCTCTACCAGATCGGGATCGACGCCCATTTCCGCCGCCTGCTTTCGTCCCATATCCAATACGTCTTTCTCACGCGCGTAATCGCGTGTACCAGTTCCGGAGATCAGCTTGGTCTTGCCGATGTCGGCAACGATACGTTGCCGCTCGGCGATCATCTCAACCAGGCGCCGGTCTACAGCAGATAGTTTTTTGCGTAATTCGTCGAGGCTCATTTGCAACCCTTTTACAGGAGAGATGAGCACAGTGAAAGCCGGCCCGAAAGTTTTCGGGCCGGCCACTCACGTTAATATCTGTCGTAACGATAGTTGTAGTGTTCCCAACGATAGATATCGAACAGTTGGTTCCATGACAGTCGACGGTTTTCTCTTAAACCTGAGTGCCGCATCCAGTGACGAAACGACTTATTACGTTTCAACCACCGCGGCATATCATTTGTCCGCCTGTAATGGGAGCCGTAGTAGCCGCGCCTGTTGTCGTATCTACGGTCGTACTTGTGATCACGCCTGTAACCATCGCGATACCCTTTGCGATAGTGGTCACGGCTATAGGAGTTACGACTATGCGATTGATGCGACGTCGCACGGTACTGACTGTCCCTCTGCTCGTGAGCTGCGGCCTCGGGAGCATCCAAGAGCAACAGGCCACAGGCCATAACGGTTGATAAGATTACCTTGTTCATAATTGACCTCCGGTTTGTCTTGGTACGGTTGCAGAGTAAACCGCCACTGATGAACTCATACTGAATACAACTCTTTGGATGAACGAGCGCAGTAATCGTGAGAACATGCCGTTCATGACAAACTGCAATTGAATTGGGACAACGAAAGATGAAGACACGCGCCGCCGTCGCCTGGGAAGCAGGCAAGCCACTTGAGATAGAAATACTGGACCTCGAAGGTCCCAAAGCGGGCGAAGTTTTGATTCGAAACGTCGCGTCCGGCGTGTGTCATACAGATGCTTTCACGCTGTCAGGCGAAGATCCGGAAGGCATTTTCCCAGTGGTCCTCGGTCATGAAGGCGGTGCAATCGTCGAAGAGATCGGCGCAGATGTGAGCTCAGTGCGCGTCGGTGACCATGTAATCCCGTTGTACACGCCCGAGTGTGGCGAGTGTAATTTTTGCACCTCCGGCAAGACGAACTTATGCCAGGCGATTCGTGCCACACAGGGTCAGGGCCTGATGCCTGATGGAACATCACGCTTCTCATTGAACGGCAAACCAATATTCCACTACATGGGCACTTCAACTTTCAGCGAATACACCGTGCTACCGGAAATCGCGGTCGCGAAAATTGCTAAAGAAGCACCGTTGGAAAAGGTCTGCCTGCTCGGCTGTGGCATCACAACGGGTATTGGAGCAGTTCTGAATACCGCCAAAGTCCAGGCCGGTGATAGCGTCGCAGTCTTTGGTCTGGGTGGTGTTGGTCTGAGCGCTATCCAAGGTGCCATGATTGCGAAAGCCGGCCGCATCGTTGCTATCGACATCAACGAGGACAAGTTCGAACTGGCCAAACAGTTCGGTGCAACAGAT
>PVMK01126079.1_pt1 | contig 16901 bp, 16 predicted proteins | sample 1853481 | NCBI WGS metagenome assembly PVMK01 (sample SAMN08533507, study PRJNA380276) | Marine sediment metagenome, whole genome shotgun sequencing project.
TTCTCGCTGAAGCGAGAAACAGAACAAACTTTACCGTGCCTGCGCTTCCTTTCATGTCAACACGTCCCTAGCACCAATTAAATTCGTTCCAATTGGGTCAAAAATAACTTCATCACCTTTCAATTTAACGGTTATGGAATCTGTTTTATATTCACCAATCAACTCTTCATTAATGGTCTTTTCATTGAACCCAATAGATAGATCACCCGTATCAGCGTATTCTTTAAGAAATGCCTGAATTCGACTATAGAATTGCCTCAAATAATAAAGCCATTCGTCTCTCTTTTTACCCCAGTCTATTTCAGCTCCCTCATCAGCTTGGGATTGCGACTTTTTAAGGTACTCTTCGAAATCTTTTTTACTCATAATTGCACCTGTATTGTTTTGTGTGTTTATGTTCAACGCCGCGCTCTGCGGAAATTTAGGAGCGATAGCGAGTAAATTTTCCGTAGCAGTGCCTTGTTATGCGACACATTGATTTGGTCGCAATGTCATTTTTCGGCCAACAGCAGACGTTTAGCACACCCCACATATAGTTGAACATATTTCAACATAATCTGAACATTTCACTTGAAATGTCGTACCGATTATTTGACTTCATACTTTGAAACCAATTCATCAATCGAACCTACTATTGATGAATTTAATGCATTTATCTTTGCAAATTGCATTGGTGCGATACCGCTAAAAATCAAACAAGAAACAATTTTTATCTCAGAGAGTTTGGTGTACTTCTTGACCTTGGATAAATTATTTTCCATTAAACCTACTCTATCAAGATGAACTTTCAACTTGTCTCCTTTCCCCTTTTTATCCGTTTTACCTTGAAACGTCGATAGCAGAGCTGCAATCTCAGAGTAATTTCTTGCAAATGACAAATCTTTACATTCAATTACTAGAACTTCATTCCTATCTGATTTCCATGCCAGAATATCAACATCACCGTAGTCCCTATCCAACTTTTCGTTAAATATTTCCGGCAAACCAATATTTTCCCTGACATCCCAACCTTTGTCTTTGAGTTTATTTGCCGCTTCAGTATTAAAGCTATGTCCTTCGCTTGCTTTTCCCCACCATTCATTTCTCATCTTCTCAGTTTTAAAAAATGTCTGTTTAAAACGTCCACGAAAAGTCCCATCAACCAAATAAGCAAACCCTTTTCGTAGAGAGCCAGGTGAAACAATTAGACTAGGGCTATCACAAGTGCCTATCTCCAATATTGGTCTAGTGACAAATGATAGCCTTCTGCCAAATCGCCAGGGATAAATTTCCTCCAATGCAAATCCTTCGGGTGCCTTTTCCCAATGCTTCCGTGTACGAAGTGAAAATTGTTGCAAAAAGTTTTCAGCAACATCTTTTGATACCTCATCTGTACAAACTATACTGCGCGTCTTATTTTATTGCGCATAGTTTTCTTAAAGTATCATTCCCATTTTTCCACTTTAGGAATATTTTCTCGACGGCTTGTACAATATCCTCAAGTGATGGAAAATATCGATTATGAATCGTCAAACGGCGAGTTAGCTTCCAAACACGTTCAATAGGATTGAGTTCCGGGCTATAGGAAGGTAAAAATTCAATACTAAACCGATCCGAGCAGTTCTGACGCCATTCTTTATGCAATAGACCATGATGATACCTTGCATTATCAGCTATAAGAAATACACGGCGGCCTGCGTGGCAGCTAATGCGTCTTAGCTGCTTAAGAAAGGTAAAAAAGGTTTCAGAATTAAATTTATCCATCTCCATGCGATATGTAAACTTGCCGTCCCTTAGCCGGACCGCACCAAAATAGCCCATGCTCTTTCGAGTTGGATGATGTAGCAAAATAGGGTCTTTTACTTCCGGCGGGACCCACATTCGGCAACGTGACCCATACTGTTGAAAGTGAACTTCGTCTGTTGCCCATAGATCAACATTTTTATCTTTTGAAAGCTTTAGGATTTTTTTTAAACCTTAACTGTTCAGTAGGATCCGCATGGGCGATCATCGGTCGGGGTTTGCGCAACCGGAATCCAAACTGTCGAAACAGCCTTTGGCATTGACGAACACCCAGATCGATTCCAAACTGTTTCTTGATAAATGCAGACAACGTTTTTCCGTCCCATAGATTTGCTGAAAATCCGTAATTTGAAGGTGAATATCGTAAGGCTGCATCTATTTGGTTTAATTGATCAGGTTGGAGCCGCCGAGGACGTCCAGGGCGTTCCGTCTCAGCTAAACCGGCGAGTCCTTCATCCTCAAAGCGCCTCGCCCAATAAGCAACGGCTCTTGGTGAATCTCCAAGCAGCTGGGCGACCTTTCGGCAACTCAACCCTTGGGCAACTAAGAGGACGGCGTGCAGCCGATGATCATAACGTGCATTATAAGATCGGCGAATTTCATCTTGCAAAGCGAATACGATAATTTCAGCATCGGATATTGTTGTTTTTTTCATGTACGCATAATAGCATAAAATAATATTATGCGCAACTAATTATGACGCTCAGTATAGATCAAAAAACTCACTTCTTTTAAGCTCAAATATCGCTTTATGTTGATCAATACCTTGATCCTCTAACATTCCTATAATATTACGGGCTTCATCAAGATTGAATCCCATTTCCTCTAACCATACATCCCAAAATTCCTCCTCGAAACTTCCTTTCGTAGACTTAACAATACCAGGATCATCATAGTTTCTAGCCTGTCTCGGTGCACGAGAAATAAATTTATCTCCCGAGGCTTGTGACAGCATTGGTTGAACCACCATTTCACCAAAGTCATCCTTGAATAATATATCTCCTAAAGCTGATATATGTAATTCTGGTGGTAAAGCGTTAAACCTTATAGCATCAGATAAACCACCATAGCGCACGACAAGTGATGCCCTTGCTATTAATTTACTTATTTCGATATCTGACAGTAATTCACCTTTATCCAGTGGGCATATACAGAGCGCCATTTCTATCAATACACGACTAGCAATCCCAGCTCCTGCAAATTTTGAAGTTTGTTCTACATATGTATTAATAGTTTTTTCGTTTCTACCATGTAGCCCAAGAACTGCAGCAGAGGTTCTTTCCCAGTGGTCCTCTTCAGCGCTCGCTTTCTCACAATTAGCAACCAGCTTTAAAAAGGCGCTTTTCCGATTAAACTTGCTTAGCATTTCAGATAGTTCTGAGATCAGAATGTCCACCACATCCCTTAGAAACTTATTACATTCTTTTCGACCAACTATTTTATTTTCGCTACTACCATCAGATTTCCTTTTTAAGGCCCGCCACCCAAGTCCTAATTTCGCAATTCCATCATTTATAGCGTCAATCTCTACGAGCTTTTTTGGAAGAGTGTCACGTACATAATCAATAAAGTGCTGCGCATGAAAAAAATGAAAACTGCGTGCATCTTTGTTCTCAACTATTTTTTGAAGCAACTCATCTGCTTTGCCATTAACATTCTCTTCCTCGACCAGTGTCAAGAAAGCACGAACAACATTCATCACAAATAAGCGCTCCGCTATGTTTTCAGCAATTCTGAATCCATCTAAGAATCCTTTTTTTAAAAACAGCTCTCCCCGCGTTATTTTCCTCAGATTCATGAACTTCGCAGAGCAAAAATAAATCGCTTTTATCCTGTTTTTCACCGGGTCTACGAGATGGAGTATCATCTTGAAATTCTGCGTACACTTTAAAAGTTCGTTCCGAACTAACATTATTTACATTTTTGTCAAATTCTCTTCCTATACGGTGCAACCATTCATGAGCCATTTCCCATATTCGATATTCCACGTCCCTTTCTTCAATATGTTCACCTTTTATTGAAAGCCATAAATTAAATTTACCTTCATACACCGATGTGAGAATTTCCCTATTAACATCCGTCATTGACGCATAAGTCTTTTTTGAGCTTTCGCTTGAAAATAATGGTTCTGCAGAAACAGACTGGACTTCATGCCACATGCCCGTATTGTCTTGTATGCTATGCTTATCATATCCTTTGTCTGCATCCGCCCTTACGTTCCTTAGCAAATTGGTAGGAATCTGAACCATTAAAGGCCGTTCAGGGGATATTTCGCCCTCCGGCAATTGGGCATGGGGGATAAAATGTCCATCATTTTCACGAACCCAACCAATCAAGTTTAGAATTCCATTTGCATTTTCGATGCTCACTCCATGATTCTCAATTGCAGTTAAACCGTCCTCTATTCTCCAGAAATACCCTGGATTCATTTCACTAATCCAGCTAAGTCTAATTAGATCAGCAGCTGAGATATGTTCAAATCTCCAGTTTGGATATTCAAATTTTATACTATTCGTCGCATATCCTTTACCCCATCCACATCCAACTAAAACTACTAATCCTTCTTTAAAACCTTCTTCTTTTGAAAATTCATCTACGGAATTATCTATCGATTTCTGCAATTCCTCTATGAGAGTTCCATCGTCTACAATGATTCCTTTGAAGCCAGTATTACCGTGCTGTCCTATTGATGGAAGAAATAGTTGATAAGAAATAAAGTACCCTTCATCTACTTTAAACCCAAAACTGCTAGTACAAAATTCACCATTGTTTTTCCAGTATACTGGCGCGTGCAATGGCCCTCCTAAGAGAGGTGTTTCAAAGAATAGTTGGGCATATCTTTTTGCAAGTGCTTTGTCAAAAGAAGCAATCAGTCCATTTTCAACCATTGTATTTATAATGAACTCACGTATTGCAACCGAAATTGCAGACGGCAATAAAACGGTTAGATGTGTTTCTGGAAGTATAGCAAGAGGATGTTTGTCGAGATAACTATTTCCTACTTCCTGTAAAATTAACTCTTCTTTCATAGAAGGATGATACAGGAATGGTTCCAAATCACTCCGTTCAATTCCACAATCATCAAGGTATTCAAATGGAATATTTACACGTGATACTAATTTATTTCTTTTAGGAAGCTTTCCAATTGAAAGGCTGGTATGTTTCTCCTCAGAACCTAATTGATATCGCGTTAGCTGTGATTGCTCACACAATGAATCCGAAATTATTAGCATCGATCTGACGCTTCTCTTTATCGAGCCAAATCCCCGATCATCAGGCATTGTTAGTACCACATTCAAAATCATTTGTGTGTAGAATCCCGTCGCCTCCCATACTCCTTCTAATAATCTGTAGTCACCACTTTTTTCCTGAACTAAGGATATGAAGACATCCTCTGCCGGATCTTCTCCGATCGCACATTTTGATTTGCCAATCTTGCGGAACCAACGGCCAGCGTCTCTAATTTCGGGTTTTTTCTTACCGTCGCAATATGCAACCGCCAAGGCGACAAGCACTTCCAACCTAATACAATTAGTTTGATATTCCGGCAATGTCAGCAGGCTGGATAAAAGCGGGATAGTTTTTTGCGGATCATACTGAGACAGTTCTTTGACTAAGGCTTTATTATCACGGGCTATCTCCTCAATCGTGACTGACAATGAAGCCCAGCGTGCTCTTTCATCAAAGAATGCTTGCATCTTTTCAAGATCAATCGTTTCTTGTTCTTCCTTCAAGAGGGATAATCTCCAGACATGTTATAAATTCCCCACGCAGTAATTTTTTTGCAATATGGGAGGGTCAAATCTTTGATTGACTTACCTTTAACTACTAAGCTGGGTCACAAAACGCAAAACCCCGCTCTCCATCTGTTCAGAGTAACGGGGTTTTTGGGCAATCATTGGCCATTTCTAATCCTCTTTTCCCTTTCGGGATTGAAAGAAGAAATCTGGGTCAGGAATTCTACTGGATGTTGTTTACGAATAATTACTTAATAAGTCAATGAAAATCGGGCCTTTTAGCGAATAGCTGATCCGTAATGTGCGCGTATGATAACAGACAGTTTTGCAAATACGGCCCTTCCCATTTTGGATTTTAGGTTGCGGATTTCATGTTTTCGAGACCATTATAACAGATGGATTTGACATATACGGTCACAACCCAGGAACTTTTTTAAAAAATTGAATTATTTTGATTGAATTCAGATTGATCTTCTTTTCCTATCCAATATCAGCGATTTGGTGAGTTGTGACAAGGCTGGCAAAGCTTCGTGCGCCCCAGAAGTACCATATGGATAACTCAAACATTCAGTACCACCGAAAAGTTGAGTTATCTGCCATAAATCGTAACTTCCAGAACAGGTGTGGGATTGGTAGGATATCCCCTCAAAGGACTATCGGTCCGGAATTGAAGTTTGTCTGTGTTATGTTGTTTAGAGTGGCTTTCTTCGAGCCATGTTTCTACTTCGTCTTTCAACTTTTTCGCAAACCCAATGAGCTCAACCGCATCTGGTCTGATGCCACTCATGTTGTGGCCACTTTGTCCTTGACGCACAAGGCCGAATCACCTATAGTTTGCCCTCAAAAAAGCGACTTCTTATCACCTCACCGATCTTTCTCGCATCGGGCATTGAGGGCCACCTTGTTTTTGTTGGTAGGCTGGGGGTCTTGAGCAGGGCCATCACTTTTGCCGGGGCTTTCTCATCTTTATGCCCGGCGGCCAAACCAATCTCATGGGGGCCGGTTTGGTAGCACTGCTATTCTTGAGACAACTCCTGTTTTCAACTGCTCCAAAAAAGCCCACAGAAAGAGCTTAGATGAGCGCTTTTGAAACTCATGCTCAAATTGCTGTAGAGCGTGCATGACGATGTGTGTACTGGGGGACAATTATGGAAGAAGTAGAATTTCCCGAAATGAGTTTGGACGGAAAGATTGCGCTGGTTACCGGTGCTTCCAAGGGCCTGGGAAAGTGGATCTCCCTTGGACTTGCTCACGCCGGAGCAGATGTAGCGGTGATAGCGCGCAACTTCCAAGGTGTTGAACAAACCGCCAAGGAGATCGAAAAAATGGGTCGTAAGGCGCTTCCCATTCAGGCCGATGTATCCAAAATCGAGTCTATCAAAGAAATGGTGCGCAAGACCATCACAACCTTTGGCCGCATAGATTGCCTGGTCAATAATGCCGGAACAAACATACGTAAGAGCGTGTTGGAAGTCACCCCTGAAGAGTTTGACCTTGTCTCTGATGTCAATTTCAGAGGGCTTTATTTTACAAGCCAGATCGTTGCCAAAGAAATGATTAACAGGGGGAGTGGCAAGATCATCAACATCGGATCCGCAGCCGGCTTTCTTCTCAGGGCCGAAATCCCCAACTCGGTCTATGCCGGAACCAAAGGGGGGGTCATTATGTTCACCAAGGCATTTGCCGAAGAGCTGTCCCCATATGGAATTCATGTCAATTCCATCGCACCTGGATATTTTGCAACACCCTTGGCAAGAGATCGTTTGAGCAATAAAGAGGTGTTGGACAAGATCCTTCTTTTCACGCCTTTAAAGAAGATCGGGGAGGCGAGGGACATAATAGGCCCTCTCCTCTTTTTGGCGTCAGATGCATCAGATTTTATTACAGGGCAGACGATCTTCGTGGATGGGGGAAGAACAATACTGTAGAAAAAAAGCGCCTTAGACAGGAGAAATGCTATGAGCCGTAACGCGGTTGCCTTTTCCGTCGATTCAAGGGATATCCGATTTGCCCTCTTTGATATCTTTTGCATTCAGGACCTCTTTGAGTTCAAGCGATTTGAACATTTCGATCGCGATCAGGTAGAGGAGATCCTGAGCCAGGCAGAGCGCATGGCGATCGAGGTCCTCTCCCCCCTGAACAGGGTTGCGGATCGGACCCATCCTCAATACCGGGATGGCAAGGTCACAATGCCCTCTCCCTTCCATTCTGCCTTCAAGAAATACTGTGATGCAGGCTGGATCTCCAGCACCCTGGAGAAAGAGGCCGGAGGCTGGGGACTCCCCGAATGCCTCGGAATGACTATCAGGGAGATATTCAATGGGGCCTGCGGGGGGTTTTATGCATTCTCCTCTTTGACAACCGGCGCCCTCAATCTGATCCAGAGCTTCGGAAGCGAAGCGGTGAAGAAGCCCCTTGTTGACAAGATGATCAAGGGCTCCTTTACCGGCACGATGTGCCTCACCGAACCGGAAGCCGGGTCCTATCTTGCTGATATAACCACCCGTGCCAGAAGGAGTGGCGAGGTCTTTGCTATCAAGGGGACAAAAATCTTCATCGGCACAGGAGAGCATGATCTTTCGGAAAACATAATACACTGTGTCCTAGCCCGCATTGAGGGCGCTCCCGAGGGGTACAAAGGGATCAGCCTTTTTGTAGTGCCCAAATACCGCCTCAACGGGGATGGAACCCTTGGCCCCCCGAACGATGTCTATTGCAGCGGCATAGAAAGCAAGATGGGATGGGATGCGGCCCCAACAGCAACGCTCCACTTCGGTGATAACGACGACTGTCAAGGGTCGTTGCTGGGTGAGGAGGGAAAGGGATTGGCCCACATGTTTCAGATGATGAACGAGCTAAGGTTGAGCACTGCGGTTCAAGGGGTCGGTCAGGCCGCAGCCGCCTATCAGATGGCCCTCGCCTTTGCGAGGGGTCGAATCCAGGGCCTCTCTTACAGGAGGAAAAGAGGGGAGCCCCCTGTTCAAGTCCCCATCATTGATCATCCGGATATCAGGCGAAATCTCCTCTTTATGAAGAGCATTGTGGAGGGGTGCCGGCGTCTCATTCTCCAGACGGCCCTTTATATTGATCTGTCGAAGGCGGTCGAAGATGAGGCGCGGCGTGAATACTACCAGGACCTTGTAGAAATCCTCACCCCGGTTTGCAAGGCATATGCCACGGACATGGGCTTCAGGGTGGCCGAGACGGCAGTCCAGTCAATGGGTGGATATGGATACATAAAGGACTATCCGGTGGAGCAATACCTGAGAGACCTGAAGGTGTCCTGCATCTATGAGGGTACCAGCGGGATTCAGGCGATCGACTTCCAGCGAAGGAAACTCAATATCAAGGGAGGCAGGCTCTTTCAGGGCCTTATTGGGGAGATGGAGAGGTTTATCCAGCCAAATCTTCTACACCCTCTCCTGGGCCTTTCCATCGGAGAACTGCAAAAGGCGAAGGAAAAGATGGTAGAGGTGACCGAGACCTTTTCCATTAAAGGGGAAGAGGACCCCGGGCTTCCCCTTTCTGTTGCCAAGCCGTTTCTGGACCTCGCCGGCCATATCGTCTGTACCTGGATGCTCCTAAAATCAGCGGTTGTGGCGGATTCCCTCCTTAGCGACTCCCGGATAAGCGAGGTAGATAGGGCCTTCTATCATGGGAAGATCTTGACCGCACGCTTCGCGGCCTCCAACCTCCTGCCCAGGGTAGGTGCATTGGCCGAGACCATATTCGCGTGGGATCGAAGCATACTCGATATGGAGGAGCAAAGCTTCTAATGGACCTGGGAGGTGGCAAATATGCTTGAGGAGGCCGGCTTTGACGCACTTCATGTGGATGCAGGCTGTTATGACAGCCATTACTGGCCACATCCGCCTATGTATCAGGCACACGGTTTGTGGGGGTCATTGATGATGGCGTCAATCTATTAGATGCATCGGCCGGGGAAAAGAGCCTTGATGCCGACACAGTCGTGGTATCCGTGGGCCTGAAACCGGAGAGGGCGCTTTACAGGTCCTTGGCCGGCAAGACACCAAATCTTTATCTGATAGGAGACGCAAGGGAAGCGCGAAACATAATGGGCGCGGTATGGGATGCCTATGAGGTAGCCCGCGCCATATAGATACTCCATGATTGTCAACTCTCAGTTTGACCGAAGTATTTTGCCTTTAACTCCCTTTTCAAGACCTTCCCCCCTGGATTTCGCGGCAATTGATCCATAAACTCCACACGCACGGGGACCTTAAAGCCCTCCAGGTGCCCTTGACAGAATTGTATCAAGGCCTCCTCGGTCAGATCCTGCTCCCCTCTTTTGACCACCACGGCCATCACTGTTTCGCCCAATACTTCATCCGGAGCCCCTATGGCGCTGGCTTCAAGGACCGCCGGATGCTGGTGCAATACCTCCTCCACTTCCATCGAGGAGATGTTTTCTCCGCCCCTGATAATGATGTCCTTTTTCCGGTCCACAATATACACATATCGGTCTTTATCCACATATCCCAGGTCCCCGCTATAAAGCCATCCATCTTGTATTGTCTGGGCCGTAAGTTCAGGGGCCTTATAATACTCCTTCATGACCGAAGGTACTTTATAAACAATCTCCCCTACCTCTCCGGCCGGAAGCTCCCGCCCCCGATCATCGAGGATTTTCAGCTCTACCATATCCCAAGGTTTTCCGATGGATCCCGGTTTTTCCAGAATATCTACTTCCCACAGTCCGGTACAACATGGACAGCTTTCGGTCTGTCCAAAGCCATTAATGATTTCCAATGTGGGGAACATACTGCGCCACTGCTTGAGCAGATCAAAGCGCACAATGGCCCCCCCTATTAAGGCGTTTTCCAGAGACGAGAGATCGTATCTGGCAAAATCTTCGTGATTAACGATCATGGTAGCCATGGCAGGGACCAGGGCCAAGGTAGTTATCCTGTATTTCTCTATTGCCTCCAAGGCCAATCGGGTGCCGTATTTGTCGGTCATAATGACCCGGTTTCCTGAAATCAAAGAGGGAAGGGCTATACAATGAAGGGCAAACACATGAAAGAGTGGCAACACCAAGAGCATTGATTTCCCTGAACCCATATGAAATACTCCGGCCCAATGCTGGGCCACAAAGGTGCAGTTGAAATGGGTATGGACGGCACCTTTCGGATCTCCGGTTGTCCCGGCAGTGTACAGTAAAATGGCGACGTCATCATCATTCAGAGAAGTGGATGGTTCTATATCCCTACCCCGGGATACGACCTCTTCAAAGGAGAGCATCCCGTTGTGTGATCTCTTCCCTCCTACAGCAATTACATGCCGAATAGAGGTCAATCTTGGCGAGACCTCCTTAATAATAGGAGAGATTTCATCATTACAGAGCAAAATGCTTGCCTCGGAGTGGTTAAGGGCATATTCGATGCTGGAGGCGTTCAACTGAAAATTCAAGGGCACAAATATCCCCCCGTTCTTCAGTAAGGCAAGATAGGTAACGATGAATTCAAGGGAGTTGGTGAGTATAGCGGCAACTCGATCTCCCTTTTTCATACCCAGCCCCAAGATCCCCTGGGCAAATCGGTTGCTCAATGAATCGATTTCTCGCCAGGTGGCTTCCTTTTCAGCAAAGACCAACGCCGTTTCATCCGGTGTCTTTGCCACCTGTGCCCTAAACAGATCTCCTATTAACATGCCCCCTCCTTTCTCTTACGCCACTGCAACGGGCCGGACGGGTGACGCGGTCCCCCCCCTTATCTTCAGAGGAGAAACCATTAGCAGGAATTGGTAAAGATGATCCACAGCCAGCTCCTCAAGGTTTAAGACCTCCATGATATGAATCCCATTTCGAACCAGCAGCGTTACATGCACAGGCAAGCTGACGGTAGGCGTCTTCTCCAGTGCCAGCGTATCTGCACCAACACATACCACGCCCTTTTCCACAAGCCACTCCGCCCCATCCTCCACAAGCCCCGGGCAGCCATTCTCATGGGAAACGTATTTCTTAGGATTCTCGAAGTACTCAATCCATCCCGTTCGGATCAATGCCGCATCTCCCTTTTCGATGGGACTCTGCTGTCGTCCCACTGCCTCCTGCAGCTGACGGGCGCCGATGCGATATTCAGGATCAAGACATGGGACATCTTCCAGACCAGCAATATCGAGAAGTACACCCCGCGTCACAATGGGAACGGCCTGATCAATCCCTCCCTTCTTCAATCCATCGTAATCCTGCCAGGGCCCTATCTCCCCAACCCCGTAAACCCGGCCGTCCAGGGCGATGTGCCCGTGGGCGTCAAAATGGGTGCCGGTGTGGCCGCCTGTGGTAAACAGGCAATTTGCAGCCGATACCCCTCCTTCATATACAACGTCCCCATGCACTTTGGTAAGGGAAAAGGCAAATGGAGGGTGATTGGGATGATGAGGCATCCCCACATAGTACTCCATCCCCAGGTCATAAATCTTCCCCTTTTGAATCAAATTCCTGATTTTGTCCGTCTCCATGATGGCTCCCTCCTTCGTCTTCTTGTTCACATTCCCGATCATACCGGCCCCCCTATTCCCTTGGGGCAAGCAAACAGATCTATTTCTTGCCCACATGTTGGGCTTCTTGTCAACAATAAAGACCCTCTCTATGCAGATATCTCACCAACGATTATGCCGTCAAATCGATTCCTTGAGCAACACATTTACCGCAGAATTTGGCCTCTTCAGAATTCTCAGACTGACATTCTGGGCATTTCATTATTGATGCCCTCCAGATCTAAAGAAAGGTTGTTTTGAGGGAAAAAAAGGACGGTTTGTATGCTTTTGATGGGTTTGAATATAGACGTGCCTTGACTTTGTGTCAATTCACGCCCGACTACCATATATTGTAAATGCTTTCGGTATCCTCAGGTGAATAGCACATTATGTTAGCATAGCAGATCCACCAAATCCATTCAAGAGTGCCAGACGTAAGTTAGCTTTTTTGCCTGGGAAATCCAACGCGCACTTTATAGGAAGCCCAGCATCATGGGAAGATAACTCATCAGGGAGCCGACCACAAGATGCAGTGGCATTGGATAATGAGCAAAATGGCAAATTCAATCTTGCCCGGATGAGATATTGAGCCATTATGTCAACGTTTTCGTTGGTTGAGCTTTATGGTTGGATATCTGAAATCTAACTACACACATCAACCGACCGCGGGCAGGAGGCGAAAATATACCTGTTGCAACTGGCTTTCGCAAAGCCCGATAACTCGAAACAACTGACGACTTGGCGGGTAGGAGCAGAGGGATTGTTGGCCTCTTACTCCTCATATGAAAGTAACTCCATTTCAGCTGCTTCTTGCCTGAGAGGTATTAATGATTGGTACTCTGGGGAAGCGTGCCAATCATTTAATGCTCCTAAATTAGGAAAGCGTATTACAACCGTGTCAGTGTGCACATGGTTACCTGAAAGTACTGAAACAAGTTTGCCTCTGAGAATTAACTGCGCACCCCACGACTCTAATGTAGCAGGTACTTTATTACGATATTCTGCCCATTTCTCTTGATCTTTCACAGTAATGTGACCAATCACGTATGCATTATTCATTCTTGATGCTCTCCTTGTTTGTACATTGAAGGTAATTGATTATACGGGTCTGTATATCATTACCTTTATAATGCTATTCATATTATAAATGCAATATGTTTGGCAGAAAACCAGCTGTGATCCGGCTACATTCTACTTCTAATGCTTTTAAGGAACATGGGCAATACCGGCCGGCCGTTGTGGAACGATCGGTACCGCCCATGTGCTTTTCTGTGCAGCGGCTTGCCCGCTGTGCCGTTGCTCGATGCGCGTTAGTCGACCTTTTCCCAGAAGAAGAGTTCCTTCCCGGGTTTGCGGGGTCTCGGGTCGGGGTCCTGATTGGCGTAGCCCATGGGCAGCAGGTCATGGACGAACCAGCTTTTCGGCAGGTCGAGGATTCGGTGCACCTCCGTGCCTGACGTGGCGCCCACCCAACAGGTGCCCAGGTCCTGATTGACGGCCTCGATCGTCATGTACGCTACGGCGATCATGATTTGCTCGGCGGCCTTGATAGTCATGGCCACTTCGCCCGATAGGTAGGGCGCGAACATTTCGCTCTCCAGGACCACGTTGTCCAGGAAGTCGTCGGTCCATTCCATGGCGCCCACGTCGATGACCGACTTCAGGGCATCTCTCTGCAGCTTGCGTGAGAAGTCTCCGGTTACGCCGCAGCAGGCGATAACCACCGGCGCATTAGCCACGACGTCCTGGCCACCGGAAGCCTCCGCCATCTTGGCGATCTTTTCCTTATCCTGAACCACCACAAATCGCCACGGCTGGACGTTGCCCCACGAGGGTGCGCGCCTGCCGGCTTCCAGCACTGCCTCGATCTTTTCCTTCTCGACTGCGTCCGACTTCCACTTCCTGATGCTGACACGTTTTACAATCGCTTTCGTTACTTCCATTGGTAACCTCCTTTTTAGGGTTTTTGGTTTTGGGCGTTTGCCCCAGAAAACTACCGCTACGGCTTCTGGCCGGCGCGTTGGATCCCGTATCGAACCGGGTGCCGGTGGTAACCACAGGCTCCTATGCCCCCAACGCGTCCAACTCCCTCAGGTGCGCCGCGTGCTTTTTACCGAGCATCTTCAACGCCCTGGCGACCTCGGACAGAGCCTTCATCTTCTCGGCGGCTTCACAATAGTACCGTTCGGCCCGCTCTTCCAGATTTTGAGCCTTTTCCAGCACGGCTTCCCCGGTGGCGGCATCGATACCGGTGCAACAATATCTTGACGAGCACTCTTTACCGCGGCGCCATATCATTTATATATCCGGCAGGGGATGCCTCGAAGCTGGACCGCACCAGTGGACAATTCTTCCGGATACCCGTCAACCAATATGTTCAGATTGGATTTTCGCCACTCATAAAGGTTGGTTTTTTCTTCCGGGTACCACCACCCGAAAGCCGGCATGATCACCCGGGGATCGAGTTCGGGATTGATCCGGACCTTCTGGGCGATCCGGCCCTTCCTGGTTTCGATATTGACCATGTCGCCCTCTTCCACTCCGGCCTGGGCGGCTGTTTCGGGGTGAATTTCGACCAGCGCTTCAGGGTATCGTTTGCGCATACCCTGATCGACCCTGTAGCCGGAAAGCATAAAGCCGGTTTCCTTGCGATTGGTCAGTATGAGGGGATAATCATCCGATTCGTTGGCGACCTGCTTCGCCTTAATCATTTCTTCATAATAGGGTAGAGGAGCGATGCCCATACTTTGCATTTGAGCCGAGTATATTTCCATTTTGCCTGACGGAGTCTTGAATATCCGGTCCTCGTTACCCTTGAGATAGTACTTTTTGGGATGGAAAATCCTCGTTTTTTTGAATTCCTCAAAGCTCAGGCCGGATGGCTCTAACATGAAGTCCAGGACTTCATTCACGTCTTCCCAGAAATACTGGCCATGGCCTAGCTTTTTGGCCAACTCGTTGAATATTTTCATATCCGACCACGCTTCTCCGGGCGGATCAATGAACTTGGGATCGCATTTTACATAACCCAGCCAGGCCGGCCAGTAAGCTATCGTGGCATGTTCGCCGGGCAGAGCCGCTGGTAAGACCAGGTCGGCTAATTGAGTGGTCGGGGTATGAAATATGTCCGCTACAACCATATACTCCAGTTTCATCAATGCTTCGTAAGTAGCCTGAGCATCCGGATAAGTGCTGAGCGGGTTGGTCACAGAAAAGAACCCGAATCTTATGGGGTAGGGCTGGTCGGTTAAAATGGTGTTGACCAGTGTCTGGGTGGGTACATAAGCCGACCCCACAGCCAGAATGAACTCCGAGGCGATAGAGTTTTCCTTTTGTCGAGGAAAGCCCTTGGGAAAATAGAAACGGCCCGGACGGTAAAATTGATTCTGTTCTTTAATCACAAGCCCACCCGGAACGCCCACACTCCCGGTCAACCCGTTGATTATAGAGACTGCACGGCACGTCTGGAGGGCTGCGACAGTGCCTTCCAGGGCGTTGCCCGACCCCAGGATGCCAGGCTTGTTGATGGCAAACATCCGAGCGGCTTCTGCAATTTGGGCTCTGGGTACCCAGGTTTCTCGCTCGATCTCATCGAGGGTGAATGTGGTCATATGTGCCTTAAGGTCCTCGAAGCCCACGGTCCACTCAGCCACGAATTTCTTATCATATAATTCTTCCTCAATTATGACCTTGATCATCCCCAGGGCCAAGACACCGTCCATTCCCGGCTTGGGCCTGATCCAAATATCCGCTTTTTTGGCATAATCGATCTGACCCGGATCGATCACGATGAGTTTGCAGCCCCTGGCCAAACGGGCGTCCAGCTCTTTTGGCATCATTCCGTTGAAAGTTCCGCCAATGTGGCGGGGATTGTTTCCCCAGATCATGACCACCCCGGTTTCCTCAATACTGTCATCGGCGTTGACCATCATGGTCCCGAAAGTGAACTGGTTGGCTGCCCCGGTCTGGACGCCGCAATAGCAGCCGGGGGTAATCACGTTGGGTGTACCGAAAACCGTGGCCAAACGCTGGCCAAAGGCAAACTCCAGGCCTTTGGGCTCACCCAGGATCATGGCCACGCTTTCCGGTCCATACTCCTCCTTAAGGATAGTCATCTTGGAGGCGATAGCATCCAGGGCCTCATCCCAGGAGATGGGCACAAAGGAGGCTTCCTGACCCTTGGGGCCGATCCTTTTTAAGGGCTGTTTGAGGCGGTCGGGGTGATTGTAGGTAGCGGGGATTGTGGTGGGACCCTTGGCGTCCGGGCATACGTCCGAGTGAATACCGCTGGTTTTGTCCCCGGTGACCTTAACAACCTGACCGTCCTCGACGTAGGCGATGAGGCTGCAATGCTTCCCACATAAAAAGCAAAAAAAGACGTTTTGCGTAACGGTCATTTTATTCCCTCCTTTTTACAATTGCGCTAAACGAGATGGTAGCGAACCCCGCAGATTATGACCTGGATATCCGATAAGGAGGGGGTCATTCATGTCTGTTTCAAGAGTCAACGGCATCCTTGACCCTCGCTTCATCACTGCGCAGTTTCTTAACTTGAAATTTGCCTGGAATGCCCCGGTTTGACCGCCTGATATGATTTTGGTGAGCATAATAGGAGAAACTACTGGATGTTTTGGCGAAATTCAAGGGGTTTGATTTGGTATTTGGGATTTTGTGTTCTGGGCACATATCATCTGATGAAGTCCAACGGCTGCTTTTCAGGCACCAACAGGTTAGGACTACCAGACGTACTCTTCTGCGTTTCCTGGATGGGTCAAAATTCAACTATAATATAGTTATGTTGTGAGCCGATCTAACCTCTTGAAAACGCGTTGTTTTCTGGTCCCGGCGTGGGGCATCATGAATCAACAACAAAAACAATGAGTT
>PVMK01188131.1_pt1 | contig 16901 bp, 11 predicted proteins | sample 1853481 | NCBI WGS metagenome assembly PVMK01 (sample SAMN08533507, study PRJNA380276) | Marine sediment metagenome, whole genome shotgun sequencing project.
GGTCCATCATCCCATTCGGGTGGAACTACAGAAGGGCGCCACGGTGGCCTATGACCATTCGCCGGTTCCTGATGTCGATCTCACCCTTCCTCCGGATGTGGATCGATTGAATTTTGGAATCTTGTCCCCGCAAGAAACGTTGGGGGGGGTAGGGGCACGGGGCCTGGAAACGCTGTGGGCAAAAAATGCGACGGGGCAAAACCTCAGCTCAGCCATCTTCTCCGTGCAGAACGGGGAACTTCGGGTGACTCATCCCAGTCGACTCATGATGGCCACGACAAACCCAGAAATTGCCCAAAGCGATTGCCTCTTTTACATCCTTCCCGATTCGTGAACCACCAAATTTTCGGATTGCGTTGAAAAAAAAGGTTCCTGACACCTTTATTATTTCAGTAACCTCAAAAAAACCCCGTCTTTTGTAAACACGGAAAATTTTCGCATAGAGAGAAATTGGGAAGTATGAATTGAAAAGGTATTGTCAATTTAAGGCAAATTGGGCTGATTTTCTACCTCGGGCCGGTAACAGAGTGTTGAACAATCAATGAGTTATGAATTCGTGTATTGCCTAAATTTTTGTCAAATTCACTTAACTTGCAGTACCCCTTCCTTCCATCGCTTTTCTTGAGCCCCTAGTTCCAAAAGTTTGGCTTTCATTTCATTGAGACAGAGAACCCCACATTCATCGACCGGTTGATCATACCTCGACTTATGTAAGATTTTGATCGTCAACTCCACATCGGGCCGGTTGCCTCGCATCCGGTTATATCCAATGGCACTCTCGTAGATCGAAATCTCGTATCGCGAGGGACGCTCTTTCTTAGGAATGACCCAGTTCGCAATTTTTCGCAGGTTCCGATAGATCTGCGCGCACTTCTCACAACCGGGCGTAGGATGCACTCCCACTTGATGGGTCCCATACAACATCAGATTAAATCCCACATTTAAGGGCTCCTCATCCTTAACTGGAATCCGCTCGGGCAACGCTTCCCAACACACGCGGTGGTCTTGGACTAACATTCGAAGTTCTTCGAGTGTTTGGGTTGTTTCTGTCGCATCTTTTTTCTTTTCTTGCATATTCACCTCCTCAACTCTTTTCCCTTTTCGCGGAGTTCACTCGGATTAATGTTGATGGCCATAATGACCATCCGAGCCGACTTCTGGAGTTGATGGTTCGACCGTCCCGTATTTTCTGAATGGGGGAGCATTCCAAATCACCGGATGGCCTGGGGCCAAATTGGCCGCGTCAATAAAGTGAGGCCGCGCGGCTGCCACGGGCCCTTTCCGGTAGAGGGTCAGTCCCAGATTGTAATGGGCTTCTGCCAATTTAGGCTGGGTTTGAATTGCTTCTTCGTATTTCCCGATCGCCGCCGTCCATCGGTGTTCCGCAAAACGTTGGTTGCCTTCCAGGATCAGTTGGGCCGCCAGAGGCGTAGCCTGTTCAGGTGGTGGGAGGGGGTGATCCTCAGGAGTTTGAGATGTCCCGGCACAGCCACCTATTACCAACACAACGAGAAAGAATCCCATCCAAACGTGGGTTCCAAACACGTTCCATTTCTTTGTTGCTTTTGGCTTTTGAGTCATAGGGCTCATATCCTTTCTTTAACCTAAAAACAGCAGTTGGATCACAAAAGTCCACGCAAGTAATGGGCTTCTGCCAATCTAGGCCGGGTTTGAATTGCTTCTGCGTATTTCCCGCTCGCCGCCGTCCATCGGTGTTCCGCAAAACGTTGGTTGCCTTCCAGGATCAGTTGGGCCGCCAGAGGCGTAGCCTGTTCAGGTGGCGGGAGGGGGTAATCCTCTGGAGTTTGAGATGTCCCGGCACAGCCACCTATTACCAACACAACGAGAAAGAATCCCATCCAAACGTGGGTTCCAAACACGTTCCATTTCTTTGTTGCTTTTGGCTTTTGAGTCATAGGGCTCATATCCTTGTCTTTAACCTCCATCATTTTCGGTAAATGTTGATGTTTCCGATTTTGCCACGGCCGCTTTTTCCCGGAGTTCCCATCCTCTCCAAAGAATATAAATAGCCGGAATAACCAACAGGGTCAGGATGAGAGTCGTCACCATCCCCCCAATCATCGGGGCAGCAATTCTCTTTGTGACATCGGCCCCACTACCATGCGTCCACATGATGGGAAGTAATCCCGCAATCGTCGACCCGACCGTCATCGTAATAGGACGAACCCGTTTCACGCTCCCTTCGATGACGGCGTCGATCAGATCTTTCATATCGGTGAGCCGACCTTCAGCGGTCCAATTGGCATACGTTTGATCTAAATAGGCAATCATGATAATCCCAATCTCAGCCGACACCCCGATTAAGGCAATAATTCCCACCCAGACGGCAACACTTAGGTTGTAGTCGAGAAGGTACAATGACCAGATGGCCCCGATAGCGGCAAAGGGCACCGAGAGAAGGACAATGAGGCTCCTGGCGATTGACTGAAAATTCAAATAGAGCAGCAAAAAAACGATGAGAAGTGTCAGGGGCACCACATACATCAGTCGGGCTTTAGCCCGCTGCATATATTCATATTGCCCGCTCCAGTTTAAATGATACCCTTTGGGCAATTGAACCTGTTGGGCAACAATTTGTTGCGCTTCCTGTACATAACTGCCGAGATCGCGGCCGGCAACATCGACATAGACATACCCGACTAACAGCGATCCTTCACTTTTCACCACTGTGGGTCCCTTCATCAGACTGACATCAGCCAGTTGGGTAATCGGGATCTGTTGACCGGTAGAGGTCGAGACCAACACGCGTTTCAGGTCTTCGAGAGTATTCCGAAAGGCTCGGGAGTATCTGAGGTTGACGGGGAACCGCTCCCGTCCTTCGATTGTCGTCGTGATATTCGTTCCCCCGATCGCGGATTCGATGACCCGCTCCACATCACTAATCAGCAAACCATAGCGGGCAATTTCCTCGCGCTTTATTTTGAAATAGACGTAATACCCGTCCCCTGTTCGCTCCGCGAATATGTTCCGGGTTCCCGGGACATCGCGGAGAGCATTTTCCAACTCCCCACCAATCCGTTGAATTTCATCCAAATCACTTCCGTATATTTTGATGCCGAGGGGCGTGCGAATACCGGTCGTGAGCATGTCCAGGCGTCCTTTGATCGGCATGGTCCACGCATTAGCCAGCCCTGGAATTTGGAGCGCCTGATCCAACTCATTCTCCAATTTCTCGACGGTCATGCCTGGCCGCCATTGTTCCTCAGGCTTGAGATTAATAATGGTTTCGATCATGGTCAGCGGTGCGGGGTCGGTTGCCGTTCTAGCTCGGCCGGCCTTTCCAAACACACTTTCCACCTCGGGGAATTGCCGGATAATCCGGTTGGTTACTTGGAGTGCTCGTTGCATTTCCGTAATGGAGGCGCCGGGCACTGTGACTGGCATATACATCAATGTGCCTTCATACAATGGGGGCATAAACTCGGAGCCTAATGTCATAAAAGTGGGCAAAGTGGCTACAAGTCCGATGACAGCAAGGAGGACCACAGTCTTTCGGAAGCGAAAGGCGAGTCGGGCGATGGGCCCATACCCGGCAATGAGCAGACGGGAGAGCGGATTTCGTGCTTCGCTCGCAATGTTGCCTCGAACCAATAGCACCATCAAAAGCGGAACCACGGTGATGGACAACAGCGCCGCAAATCCCATGGAAAAGGTCTTCGTATACGCTAATGGCCGAAAGAGCCGGCCTTCCTGAGCTTCTAAGGTAAACACGGGCAGGAAGGAAACAGTGATGATCAGAAGCGAAAAGAAGAGTGGTTTGCCCACTTCTTTAGCGGCCTCAATGATTAGGCTGACCCGATCGGCATCTTTTCCACCTCGTTCGAGTTTCTTATGCGCATTTTCCACCATCACAATCGCCCCATCCACCATGACCCCAATGGCAATGGCGATTCCACCGAGGGACATGATATTGGAGCTGACCCCCAGGTAGTACATGGCCGTGATGGCCATCAAGATGGCTAAGGGGAGGGTCAGGATAACGACCAAGGCACTGCGAACGTGAAAGAGGAAGAGGATCGTAATCAGACTGACGATTACACTTTCCTCAATGAGCTTCTCCCTCAGTGTTGATACTGAGCGGAGGATCAAATCAGATCGATCATAGGTCGGAATGATTTCGACGCCTTCAGGGAGCGCGGGGGTAATTTCTGTAATTTTGGCCTTGACGCGCTCAATGACATCCAAGGTGCTTTCCCCAAACCGGATGACGACGATGCCACCCACCACTTCACCGGTCCCATTCAGCTCGGTGAGCCCTCGCCGAAGATCAGGCCCTAATTCCACTCGTGCAATATCCTTAAGGAGAATGGGAGTGCCTTTCGCATCCGTCCCGACCGCCACTTGCTCAAGGTCGGTCACGGATTCAATGTATCCCCGGCCCCAGACCATATATTCCCGTCCGGTAAATTCCACCACCCGGCCGCCCACGTCGTTGTTACTCATCCGAATTGCGTGCATGACCTTATCCAACGAGAGGTTGTAGGCTTGGATGGCATTGGGTTCCACGTTCACCTGGTATTGCTGCACATACCCCCCAATACTCGCCACATCTGACACGCCAGGGACGGCCTTGAGCCAGTACCGGATATACCAATCTTGCAGGGTGCGTAACTCGGCCAAATCTAATTGGCCAAGGGTGTCAATCACCGCATATTCAAATCCCCACCCCACGCCGGTGGCATCAGGCCCAAGAGTGGGCGTGATCCCGTCAGGCAAGGCTTTCATGGCCTCATTCATGTATTCCAGAATCCGGCTTCGGGCCCAGTACATGTCGGTGCCATCTTCAAAAATGACATAGATAAAGGAGAGCCCAAAAAAGGAATAGCCCCGGACAGTTTTGACTTTGGGGGCCCCCAACATCGTAGTGACAATCGGGTAGGTCACCTGATCCTCAACAAGCTGTGGTGCCCGACCTGGCCATTCCGTAAAAATAATCACCTGGACATCGGATAAATCTGGAATGGCATCCAAGGGCATCACCCGCATGACCCAGACGCCCCAGGCAACGAGGAATGCGACGATCAGTAGGACGACAAATTTATTTCTCGCGCTGTATTCGATAATTTTCTCAATCACGAAACGGATTCCTTCTTCAAGGTTGCGTGGTCGGCATGGAGTTCAATTTTTCGGCGTTCTTTTTCTTTCCCATATCCATGCCTGGCATCATCATCTCCGTCGCCGCTTTCAGGTTACTTTCTGAATCCAGAAGGAAATTGCCTCTCGTGACCACTAACTCCCCAGACTTAATTCCTTCCAGAATTTCATACGCATCCCGCGTCCGCACACCCACCGTGACCTTGCGCGGCTCAAACATGCCCTGCCCTCGGTCAATAAACACGAGTTGCTCGGTGCCCGAATCGAGGACAGCCGTATTCGGAACCACTAAGCGCTTCCCACGTGGAATCTGAATGTCTATATTGGCGAACATGCCCGGTTTGAGTGCCCATTTTGGATTCGGCAGTTCAAACCTGACTTTGACCGTACGTGTTTTGGTGTCAAGTGTGGGATACACATAAGTCACCTTGCCTTTGAATGTTTGGCCTGGGAAATACGACAGGGTCATTGTGGCTTGCTGCCCCAGTTCTACGAGAGGAATTTCATATTCATACACATCCGCCAGGACCCACACCGTTGATAAATCAGCCAAGGCGTAGAGTTCCATGGCGGGCATGACATGCATGCCTTCCCGCACGGCCATATGGAGGACATATCCTGAGCTTGAGGCATGCAAGGGCAAGGTCCGAAGGACTTTCCCGGTTTTTTCCAACTCTCGAATATGGTCGGGCGTAATATCCCAGAGGGAAAATCGTTGGCGGGTGACTTCAAGTAAGGACCGTGCATTTTGCGCCACTTCTGGAAATTCGCTGTCTCCCAGTGACCGCACAGCCTTTAAGGCCAACAAATATTCTTCCTGGGTGGAGACGAGTTCGGGACTATAAATTTCAAACAGTTTTTGACCTTTCTGGACTAGTTCACCAGTAAACTTCACGTACAGTTCCTGCACCCATCCCTCTAATTTCGTGTGCATGTGGGTCAGTCGTCGTTCGTCGACTTTGACCTGGCCCACGGTGCGGATCGTGTGAGTCAGGTCTCTAATCGTGGCGGGTTCAGTCTTGACCCCAATCATTTGTTGCATTTGAGGACTGACCATCACGCTCTTGCTCTGAGCGGGTATAGGCGATGACATTGAGGTTTGTGTCGGATGCATGAGTGTTGGCGTCCTCACCATAAACCACCAGTACGCACCAACTCCCACGGCCACAATCACCGTCAGGAATCCAACCCATCTCAACAGGCTAAGGCCTTTTTGGTTCGGAATGAATGAGTGTGGTGGTTTCATGAGTTTAATCCCTCGTGACAGCTTGTCCGTGCAAAGGTTGCCCAATCACCTCTTCAATCTTGGCTATGGCAATTTCGTGGTCGGTTGTTTGGCGGTGCAGGTCTAACTCGTCTTGCTGCAGGTTGAGGACATTGTCGAGCATGGTCAGAAAGTCAACTTTTCCGACCCCATACCCGGCCATTGATGATTCAAGGGCCAACGACGCTTGAGGAATAATGGCTCCTCCAATCAGTTTCACCAGGCGTGCGGCTCGTTGGACCCGGACAAAATTGTCCTTCATCCGAAATAAGGCGTCTTGTAACACCGCATCATAGTTCTTCCGTGCGCCTTCCAAGTTCGCAAGCGCTTCTTTTTCTCCATAGCGTTGTTTCGTGGAATAATAGAGCGGTACCTTTATTCCGAACATGCCAAATGCATCGGTTTGGTCACCAGAGAGAAATGACTGCATGACTCCGAGGCTGACAATAAAGTCCGGGTAATATTCTCGTTGGGCTAAAGCCAGGGATGATTGACTTTTTTTAATGCCATGCGCCTGGACTTGAAGGAGCGGGGACTGTTGCTTGACCAGGTTGGTGAGTTCTTCAAGGCTGTACAGTAAAGGCGTCAGGGTCGTTTCTTCGGGTTTACCAAGAGGCGTGGTCGGCGGTCGATTGAGGATCCGATTGAGCTCCGCCGTGATACTGTGTTGTTCCTGCTCCAAGCTGGTCAACCGCTCCATTTCTCTTGAAAGCTCGACTTGCGCCCGGAAGACATCTGTCTGAATCCCCTTGCCCACCTGATAGCGGACTTCTGCGGTTTTCTCCAACTCTTTGAGAATCATGAGATTCTTGTTCACCACCTCAATGGATTCATGAATGAAATGAAGGTTGAAATAGGCGACCTTCAACTGGGCAATGACCCGAAGTTGAATGGCCCTGTAAGCCTTGTTGACTTGATCGGCGGCTTTGGAAGCGACTTCTCCCTTTAAGCCTAGCTTTCCTGGATACGGAAACTGTTGTTGAACTTGGAATCTGCCCTCTCTCATGATGTCAGGACCGCGGTAGGCGAAACTCACGACGGGATCAGGCAGGGATTGGACTTGGGAAACGGTCGCTTTCACGGCTTCCCAGCGGTGTTTGGTTGCTTGAATTTCCGGATTCCGTTGAAAGGCTTCCTCGATGAGAGATTGAAGTTTCAAGGGAGGCTCCGCACTCAGAACCGACAGACCCGGGACGATAGACAGCAACAGCCCTAGGGTAAAGATTATTAGGTATGAACGTTGGAGCTGAAAAAATTCCATGATGCCCCCCTAACATGATGACGGAAATAGGAACCATGAGCTCGGAAACACGGGTGGTTTCCGGACTCCTCGACCGTTCAATTGTTAGGGGAACTCAATTCAGAAAAACAGAGAAAAGGAGAAAGAGAAGAGGGTAGGAGGTGGATTGGGGAGTTTTGTGATTGCCAAAAAACTGTAAAACACCGAAATTGGGGATGTCGTGTAGCCAGGTAAAGGACGTCAGGTAAAGAACTCCGAAAGAGGCATCATCGTTTTCAAAAAGCCCCGCAGAACTGGTCAGTTGTTCAGGGCACTCTCCAGATATTTGGGAAGAAGAGGAATGGTGAGAAGTTTGTTGAGAGTGATGCGTGTCGGTTGCCGAGGCTGGCATTGGGCAAAACAGCCCGCCTACCCCGCAAACCACAAAGGCAAAAATGACGAAAGAAACAAAAAATCTTAGTGTCGATTGAAATTTTCGGTTCATGCGAAGAGTTGGGAAAGGAACATCCCTCCTAATTATTATTTATTATCCTAACCCTCTTTCGTAGAAATGTACAGCAAACTTGAGTCCATTCCTTGTACCATTTCTTGGATGATGAAATATTTCAAAGTGTTATAAACATTTCCTTCCCGTAATGAAGAAGGGACCAATTTAAACAGTGGTAAATTACCCCTTCCTCAAAAAGGTCTGGCTCTTAAGGAAATTCTCAGTCTGGTTGACGTGCCTGCTGAATCGGAGGACACGGTGTGGTTCCGAATGAACAGAACACACAACAATCCCCAGTCTTGGGCCGAAGGGGCGCTTTGCACCCCTGGCACTCGTACAGCACCTGGCAGGAATCAACAGGCATCGTTTCACTTTTTTTACATCCACACTGAGGGCATGTAATGGTGGATTGGAGCTGAAGACGTTCAGCGTCACTCATGAGAAGAACCACCTTCCTGTATCAACGAGGAAGGAAACCCCGCGTTCGTGGTCGTGGCCATTAACGTCTCGACATCGGTGTGTTCATCGTCAAACGTCACCACGGCGCGTGGTGGTTCCAACGACATGTTGGCCTCAGACACCCCTTCTTGCATTTCCAAGGCTTTTCGGACCGTCACCGGACACATGGAACAGGTCATGTTCTCGATAGTCAGTGTGATGACTTGTTCCTTCGCGGCGGCAACTCCCGTCCCAATCACCATTCCTAGAATAGCCAGTACCCCAAGTAGCGTTTTCATGACTGTTTCCTTATAAAAATAGTGGGCCAAGTGTTTCAACGCCAATGGCGGTTCCTATGATCAAGGTCGCGGTCCAAAGAGCCACCTTCACCAATTTATCTGATGGAGACGTGCCGCAAGAGGAGCCTTCCTTACACGGAACCTTGGTCTTTCCGTAGACCTTCCAAAAGCCTGCCGTCAAAAACCCAAGGCTCGCCACTAGGAAAAAAGGTTGATAGGGAGCCAATGCCGTGAGGTGACTGATCCATGCCCCGCTGACGCCAAGCAGAAGCAACACAAAAGGCCCAAGACAGCACGTCGAGGCTAAGACCGCTCCAATGAGTCCTCCGGTCGCGTATATCCCTTTTCCTTTCATCCTCTGTTTCCTCCTTCCTAATAATCATGGTAATACCTGTAGTAACCACAGATACAAGAAGTTTTTTAAAAAGGAGCAAGCCAATGTTGATTGGAACCTTTTCAGAACGGACCGGCTGTCATATTGAAACGATCCGGTATTACGAGCGCATGAAGCTCTTACCGAAACCGCCGCGCACCGAAGGGGGACACCGCCTCTATGACAGGGAGCAAGTCAAACGATTGGTTTTTATCCGGCGCAGCCGAGAACTGGGGTTTTCGCTGGAGGAGATTCGTACTCTGCTACGGCTGGTTGATGGTAAGCGGTATACGTGTCAGGAGGTTAAAACCATTACAGAGCACCATTTGGAAGATGTCAAAAGGAAAATCGCTGATTTACGGCGGCTTCAAAAAACTCTCGCCGCCATTTCTGGCCAATGCGAAGGCGGTTTAATACCGAATTGTCCTATTATTGACTCGCTCTTTGAGGAGAAACACCCCTTGAGTTATACGTTGGCTCGGCGATAGCTGAAATCGGCAAAGGATCTATAGACATCATGAATAATTAAAGTAGGCTGCACAGATACACACTTGTACGAGGAGTCAAGAATAAAAACCTGCCATGGTAAACTCACATCATCAAAGGCCACAACAAGCTTAAAAGCCTAAGAGAGAATCCTTCTAAGAAATCACCCTCAATACATCATTGTTTGCGAATTACATGGTGTAACGCTTCCCTTTCAGCGTAACCGTCAATTCAAAACGCAGAAACATGATTTTAGGCGTACTTCTCTAGGCGGTTGTTAACGCTCCTTTCTCCTCCTTTAGCCTAGCCAATATCTTATCAGCGACTTGTCGTGCGACCTGTTTTCGTTCTGCTTCCGGGACGTCGTCCATTAAGAAGAGATTCGCGTATTTCTTGTGTAAAGGGAGGGTATCGATGTGGATCACTTTTTCTTCATCAACCTGATTTTTCAAAATCCTGCCGATACACTTCAAAAAACAACCGTCGATCATAATGACCTTGTCGGCCTCCTTTGTCCAACGTGCCATAGATGAGTAAGGTACTAAGAACGCTTCTGCATAACAACAGCGTGCGTACGCCGGCACTTTCTGCGCCACCATATTAGCTGCAAGCCGGGCAATTTCTCCCCGGATACAAGGGCCCTCGCAAGAAAAAACGGGAATCTTTTTCTCGATGATCTGCTGTTTGGCCCAAGCTTCACCTGCGGGACAGACGCCTTCTACGCCGTCAACCTCAACAGAGAAATCCTGCGTCGACTTAACTTTTGATGTACTCATCGCGCATCTCCTTTCTGAATCAGGCCTCTTGATCAACCTAAATAGGGCAGCCTTTCAAGTACGTAGGAATGCAAGGATCATGCTTTGTGCGGTCCTTCAGAGCGCCTAAAAGATCTATTAGAAATCAAGAGGTTATAGTCCTAGATTCTATTCTTGGAACATGTGTAACGCTGACCAATGAGGCATTCTGACCCTCGGCAGGAAAAGACATGTGGCGATTCGCCTCATTCTGGTGTGCTCTTTAGAAGGGGGTCGTCTCAGACTAAATCAAGGATGGAGCTTTACCTGGCCCTTCTATAAATTCATCCGCATTGAAAAGCCAGAGTTTTTTAGATACCGGAAGGCTGAATGAGTTTTTTGACTATCTCAATCCTAAAGCTCCTTCCTTGGAAATAATTTGACCATCCTACTGAAATGGTCCTATCTTTCTAGCGTTTTCTGTGAAAGAGGGCGAACCTCAGAAGAAGGTTTTCCCCGTCAAATCTACATCGGATATTTTATGAAATCATTTCGCGCCCTTCATCTGCTTTATTGTCTGTGGGCTTTGGTCGTGGTCTTTTCCCCCTCAGGTAGTCAAGCCACAGATTCTGAAGAAGAACCGCGGTTGCCTCTCGCTATGGAAGTTTTTTTGAAGAAGCCTCAAGCGCGAGTGTATGAACTTCATATTCATTTGACGAATATGAGTCAGGAATCGGTGACGGTGAATGTGCGTGACTTACCCTGGAATCCTCCGAATGATTCGAAGTGGTTCTCCGTTTTCCGAATGGATGACCAAGACAGTCCTGTGAAGAAACGGGTTCAGGATTGGAAACTCGGATCACGTGTCATTCAGCTTCTTCCGGGTGAATCGGTTCAAGATACGCTGTTGCTAAACCCTCGGATGCCTTCTTTATTGGACGACATTGCGCAATTCGGTGTGCAACTTCGTTGGGACTGTCCTCCGGAATCTTTGAAGTTTGTGTGTGCAATAGACTCTCCTCACGTCCTGACCATTCCAAAAGGCGATGCTGGTCAGCCGGAGGTGTATTCCCTCGATTCACCCATGTGCCTGAAGTTGGGCCAAACGATTGGTCTTATCAAGGTGCCAGAAGGCCATGAGGTCCTTTTCCTTCTGACCCCCGAGTCGGTGATGGTTGATCTTCCAAAAATTCAAGCTCTTCTTTACCAGGTGGATGACTATGTTCAACAGTGCCAACCGTCGTGGACGAATAGTTGGGCGGTGAGTTTTTTTACCGAAGAGCGGTTTGCGGGGTTTTTGAGTGATGAGGGGAATAAGCGTTACTTCGAACAGGGTGTTTGGCAACAGGTGAATATCGGGCAGTATTCCAGTCAAATTCGTACCTTATTCCGATTTCCATGGATTAAGGAAAGGTCCGATGATGTGTATCTTTCAGTGTATCAGTGATTCACATGGAAAAGGTGCAGGCTGGCCTGAGACTCTACCAGCCTTTAGTCTTGCTTATTGCGTCCTGTAAGGCGGGCCCTTTACTTCCCAAGGAGGGGGAGTGTGAAGATGGATTCCTGCTAACAACATGCAGGAATGACAGAGAGATCAGGATTATTAGAGGGGAGGGGATGTTCGATGCTGTTAGACGGGAATCCCGAGCATGTTAGCGGATTTTTGCAGGCGTGTGTCAGCTGTCCATAGTCCACAACCGGTGAGTTGAGCGGAAGCTAAGAGATTCATATCTACCCAGCCTAATCCTCTTCCAAAAAGTTTGTGTGATTCTAACAAGTGAAGAACCTCGTGCTGCTCAGGGAGTTGAGCTTCCGGAAGGGTTTGGAGTAAGCCCAAGATTTCAGTGCGATTTTTTATCATCCCGCACGCTAATTCTCCAATGACATAAGGGTGGGCTAGAACTTTGTCTTCCTGTAGTAAGGAGATGAGGCGGGAACTTCCTGTTCTGAGATGATTGACCCAGACGGATGTGTCCACGAGCGTCATGACTTAAATGTCGAGCGCCGTCGCGTGGGTAATTTGAGTTGTTTTTCTGATCCTCCTAATTGCGCGAGCCGAAGCGCGGCTTCCTTCGAAATGAGCGCTTCTAGACCAAGTCGAACTAAGGACGTCTTCTCTTGGACGCCAGTCAATTTCGCAGCTTTTTGCAGGAGCTTATCGTCAATGTTCAATGTTGTTCTCATATGTATTAATATGCACTATTTATGCATATGAGTCAATCCGGTGCGTATCCTCACCTGGCTAATTTCGTAGGAATTTCAATAGCCAAAAACTTTGGGGGCTTTACCCCTTTGCATGGAAGGTCTAGGATAGGGCAATTCCTTTTAATGCTCTACCTCCCCACGGCCCCTCCTTACAAAGGACGGGGCGAAGAATTGACCCATGCCGCTGCAATCGTTCCATCCGGTGATACGAGAGTGGTTCTCGACGACGTTGGGGGAGCCTACGGATGTGCAGCGGGCGAGTTGGCCTGCAATTCAGTCTGGGAAGCATGCGCTGATTTCGGCCCCTACCGGATCCGGGAAAACCCTCGCCGCTTTTCTGATCTGTATCGACCGGTTGTTACACCAGGCAATTCATGGAGAGTTGGTTGAAGGTATCCAAGTCGTCTACGTGTCCCCCCTCCGTGCGCTGAGTCATGATATTCATAAAAATTTGCAGCAGCCGTTAGATGAGATTAGTCAACTTGCGCTGTCTGCAGGTTTTCTGAGTCCCAATATTCGGGTAGAGGTCCGGACAGGGGATACGCCTCCCGCGCAGCGTCAACGACTTCTCAAGCACCCGCCGCATATTTTAGTGACTACCCCAGAAACCTTATTCCTGATGGTGACGGCCAAGCGGAGCCGGGAATTGTTGACCGGTGTGCATACCGTGATTGTCGATGAGATTCATGCGCTGGCACCCAATAAACGGGGTTCGCATTTGATGCTGTCTTTGGAGCGGTTGGATGCGCTGACCACAAAGCGACTGGTTCGCATTGGTTTGTCGGCTACGCAACGGCCCTTGGAGCAGGTAGCACAGTTTCTCGTGGGTGAGTCTTCTCACCGGGAGAAGACTCGACAGGCGTCTCTCTTTGAATCTTCGGATTGTCACATTGTGGATGTGGGCCATCGGCGAACCTTGGATCTGCAAGTCGAGGTGCCCAACGATGAATTGGGCTCCATTGCCACCAATGCGATTTGGTCTGAAGTCTACGACCGCATTGCGGCTATTGCCGAACAACACCGTTCCACTCTGGTTTTTGTGAACACGCGTCGTCTAGCAGAACGGATCGCCCATCATTTGAGCGAGCGAGTGGGGGAGGATCAAGTGGCCTCGCATCATGGCAGTTTGTCTCGTAAGCTGCGGCTCGCTGCCGAAGAACGTTTAAAGACCGGGCAAATTAAGGTCATGGTAGCGACAGCTTCGTTGGAATTGGGTATTGATATTGGGTTTATTGATGTGGTGTGCCAGATTGGCTCGCCCCGGGCCATTGCCACCTGTCTGCAGCGTGTGGGAAGGGCGGGCCATTGGGTCGGGGCGATTCCGAAGGGACGAGTGTTTTGTACGACGCGGGATGAGTTAGTTGAATGTGCGGCGGTGGTGCGAGCCATTCGACAAGGGCAATTGGAATCCATTGAGATCCCATCGGCTCCGCTGGATATTTTAATGCAACATATGATTGCGGAAGTGGCTGCGCAGGAATGGGATGTGCGGGCGTTATTTGATTTGTGTCGGTCGGCCTATCCGTATCGAGAGATCACCTGGGAAACCTTTGAATCGCTGGTGCAGCTTATTGCCGAAGGCTTTGTGCCGGGTCGGAGGCGTTTGTATGCTTTCTTGAGTTATGACCGTCGTGAGGGCCGACTTCGGCCACGGCGGGGCGGGCGCTTGGCCGCTTTAACCTCTGGTGGCGCCATTCCTGAAACGGCGACGTATTCTGTTGTGGCTGAACCTGACGGCGCAGTCGTGGGCACCGTCGACGAAGATTTTGCCATTGAAAGCTTGGCGGGCGACATTATGTTACTTGGGACGACATCGTGGCGCATTAGAGCTATTGAAACAGGAAAAGTGCGAGTGGAAGATGCGCATGGCCAACCACCCAATATTCCCTTTTGGCGCGGCGAAGCTCCCTCACGATCCAAGGAACTCTCGCATGCCGTGGCGGGAGTGCGGCTAGCCATTCATCAATTGCTGGAGAACGGTTCGACGCCCGGAGATGCCTCGGCGCGGCAATGGTTGTTGGAGGAATGTGGCGTTGATGCGGCAGGGGCTGATCAACTGTTGGCCTATGTGGCTGGGGGTGTGCAAATTTTGGGTGGAGTACCGACGCAGGACTGTGTCATTGCTGAACGCTTTTTTGATGAGGCGGGAGGGATGCAACTCGTACTGCATGCGCCGTTTGGTGGACGACTCAACCGCGCGTGGGGCCTGGCGCTGCGCAAACGGTTTTGTCTGAATTTTGATTTTGAATTGCAGGCGGCGGCGACCGATGATGGGTTAGTTCTTTCCCTTGGCGAACAACATAGCTTTCCTTTAGAGACAATCTTTCATTTCCTGCAACCCAAGACGGTGCGTGAGGTGTTAATTCAGGCGACCCTGGCGACTCCGCTGTTTACCACACGCTGGCGATGGAATGTGAGCCGTTCTCTTGCCCTGTTGCGGTTTCAGAATGGCAAGCGGGTGCCGGTGTATCTCCAACGGATGCGGGCCGAGGATTTACTTGCTGCGGCATTTCCGATGGTGGCTGCCTGTGGCGACAATCATGTCGGCGATATTCCAGTCCCGGAGCATCCGCTGGTGCAAGAAACGCTACGAGATTGTTTAACCGAAGCCATGGACGTTGAGGGTCTACGCCAGGTCCTGGAACATATCGATTCTCAGACCATTCAAGTCCGGGTAGTAGAATCGCCGGTACCGTCTCTGTTCGCGCATGAAATTCTGAATGCCAATCCCTACGCGTTCTTGGATGATGCGCCGTTGGAGGAACGACGTGCGCGGGCCGTTAATCTTCGACGCACCTTACCTACCCAGTTTGATGGAAAAATTGGGGCATTAGATGCCGCCGTAATTGAGGCTGTCCTTGAGGAAGCCTGGCCGACTGTGCGGGATGAGGACGAGGTCTTTGATGTTTTGCAAGTAATGGGGTGGATGTCAACTAGAGACGGGGAGGCGTGGCGTGATGAGTTAGATCGTCTTGTGGGAAAAGGCCGGGTATTGGTTCTTCGCGTCAAGCCTGACGAATCTTCAGGCACCGATGTATTAGAGGGATGGACAACGCATGAACATGTATCAAAAATCCAATCGTTGTTTCCTCAGGTAGACATTGGTGCCGGAGGACCCGATGCATCTGCCATGAATAATAATAAGGATGAAATTCCCACACCTGAATCGGCGGCGCTGTATGTGGTGCAAGGATGGATGCCTCATATCGGGCCTGTGACATCAAAGGAATTATCAGAACGACTAGGTATTACCCACTCGCTGATTCATCAGGGATTGCTTCAGTTAGAAGGGCAGGGACAAGTACTGCGTGGCCACTTCCGTCCGGGTTGCGCCTCTTCTCCCTCTCCCTTCCAGGGAGAGGGTAAAGCGCCAGATCCTGAATCTTTTCATTGTTCTGACCCTCGCCCACAAGGGGGAGAGGGTAGGGTGAGGGGGGATGCGTCAGGTATGCCTGAAGAAGAATGGTGCGACCGTAGTCTCCTGGCTCGCATTCATCGTCGAACGGTGACTGCCTTACGTCGTGAAATTGAACCGGTGGTGGCTTCGGATTTTATGCGGTTCCTGTTTCGGTGGCAGCATTGTGCGCCAGGGTCGCAACTCCACGGCGAAGCGGGTCTTCGTGAAATTCTTGCCCAGTTAGCCGGGTATGAAGCTCCGGCTTCTGCTTGGGAGTTCTCTCTTCTTAAAGGACGGCTGGCCAATTACAAACCTGAATGGCTGGATAATCTCTGTTTACGCGGTGAAGTGGCGTGGGGGCGACTCACACCACCTGACATGAAACCGAACCTGAGGCCGGTTGTGGAAGGCGAGTCGTTCCGTCGCATTACACCCACCAGCATGGCACCCATCAGTTTTGTTCGCCGCGACGATGTCGCGTGGATGTTGGCGATGGCACGGCCTGGGAAAACGTCTGGGCCACTTGGGATTCGTTTAAGCTTAAGTGGTGTCGCGCAAGCTATCTATGAATGCTTGGATAATCGAGGTGCGTGTTTTTTCCCAGATCTTTCCACTCGGACCAGACATTTGGCGGCTGAAGTGGAACAAGCCTTGTGGGAACTTGTAGCAGCCGGTTTGGTCACTGCGGATGGGTTTGATCCGTTGCGGGCCTTGCTGGATCCCAGACGGCGTCGGGCGGAAGGGAAAGATCGTGCCCGCCGCCCTCGGCATAGTGTCGGGCGCTGGGACTTGCTGGCAGCGCATGGCGATGATCCCGGGACAGACACGACTCCGCCAATCCATCCGCATGAGCAATGGGCGAA
>PVMK01114421.1_pt1 | contig 16896 bp, 15 predicted proteins | sample 1853481 | NCBI WGS metagenome assembly PVMK01 (sample SAMN08533507, study PRJNA380276) | Marine sediment metagenome, whole genome shotgun sequencing project.
TGCAAGCTGAAGATCCTTATAGCAGTCGACCACTTCGTGCATGAAGAGAATGTCGTGTCCGTAACACATGTCTCCGTCGTTCTTGACCGCCTGGCTGGAAAGGGTTGTGAAAAGTTCCTCTTTCTTGCTGTCATCCATTCCCAAAATGGCGTAAATAGCCGTCGCCGAAGCATAGGGATCGGTGTGGCTGATGACGCTTCTCAGCACACTGAAGGGTTCGAGGGGACAGAGATTGCGGGCCACTTCGTCCAGCGTCCGGTTCTGGTCCGTTTCACGACTTTTGGCGGAGGCTTGATTGAGCAGTACCGCTGCAATCATCAGGGCAAAGAGTTTTTCGTCAGGCGTTTGATCGGTCCACTGGCGTATGCAGTAGGCAATGTGAAAAGCTCGCATAGGCCAGATCCAGTCTCCAACCCTCGAGTTCGAGAGTGCCTGGGCGGCTGCCAGGAGAATGAGTTCCTGGACAGACTCCATACTGGCTCCCGAGTCAGCCAGTTTTTCCAGCATCTGGAGAGTTTCATCGGGCCCGTCGCCGAAAAGAAAGGCTGCTTCCGCCTCATCGTAGCTTTCGCTGGTGATTCCCCCTTGGTTGGAGAGAAGGGAATCGAGAACATTCGAACGACCCTGCTTGAGCACAAACAGGGAGAGTGAGTGATCCTGGGGCGCCACAATCATGTAGTGCAGCGCCGGGCAGATGATCTGATCCAAATGGGTCCACTGCAGAGCCTCTGCCAGTCGCCAGGCCTGGAAGAGATAAAGAAACTTATGTCCTCCCTGAAAGTTGTCAATCAAGGCGTAGGTCAGTGATTTGCCGCGAAAGAACTGTCGATCTTCCTCTTCTTTAAAGAATGGCTTAGCCCAGGCCATTGCCGCTTGGAAATCCCCGCCATCTGCGGTCTCCTGAAAGTGTTGCCACCGTTGTTCCCGATCGCCTTCGCTCTTGCCCTCGATGTCGTCGAGATTCAGTGGGGTCCGCTTTCTCTCTTTGGTGGCGAACCAGGACTGTTGAACCAGCGGTCGCCAGCGGCTGTCCTCAGGAAACGGAGATTGAGCCAGCAGGGAGGCTGCGATCAGACCGAAGAAGCTGTGGGGCACGGTGTCGTCGTAGTAGTGTTCGTACAGACGCACAGGCAGATAGGCAGTAACGTCCTTGAGAAATTCCTCCTGGCTTCCATACTTCTCTTCCGCTTCTTTGAATAGAGGGACAAATTCCTTGATCTTTGTGGTTCGAAACAGCTGCTCAAGAAAATCGGTCATTCGCTCATGATAAGAGATAACGGCTCGGATGACAAAGTGCAGTCTCACAGAGTCGCACCGTGAATCCGTTTAACGATTGTGTTTTCGAGGGATGTCTATTGTAAAGTAAGGGGAATGATAGAGCGCCGGAAGACCGTCACAGTGCAGGTAGGACAGGTTCCGATCGGTTCGGACCACCCCATCGTGGTCCAGTCCATGACCAACACCGACACTGCAGATATTGAGGCCACCGTTGAGCAGACCCGCCAGCTTTTCCAGGCTGGGTCGGAATGGGTTCGAGTGACGGTGAACACGGAGGAGGCGGCTCAGGCGATCCCTGAAATCGTCAATCGTCTGGAGGGAGAGGGCCTTCAGGTCCCCATTATCGGAGACTTTCACTACAACGGGCATCTCCTTCTGACACGATATCCGGAGTGCGCTCGAAAACTGAGCAAGTACCGCATTAATCCCGGCAACGTCGGAATGGGAAAGCACCACGATGAGAATTTCAAACAGATGATCCAGGTGGCCCTTGAGAATGACAAGCCGATTCGGATCGGAGTGAACTGGGGCTCGCTGGATCAAAAGTTGTTGGCTCGATTGATGGACAGCAACGCCCAGCTTCCTGAACCCAAGGAGTCCGTTGAAGTTCTGATGGATGCGATGGTCCAAAGCGCCCTGGAATCGGCTGCTCTGGCCGAGGAGTACGGGCTGGCCCACCAGCGGATCGTTCTCAGTGCTAAGGTTTCCGCAGCTCCCGATCTCATCAAAGTGTATCGCCACTTGGCTTCGCTCTGCGACTATCCCTTACATCTGGGTCTTACAGAAGCTGGAATGGGAACCCGGGGAGTGGTGGTCAGTACTGCCGCCCTCTCCATTTTGCTGCAGGAAGGTATCGGAGATACCATTCGGGTCTCCCTGACGCCTCAGCCGGGTGGAGACCGAACGGAAGAGGTTTTCGTCGCTCAACAGATTCTCCAATCCCTGAACATCCGCAGCTTTGCTCCCCAAGTTAGTGCGTGTCCCGGTTGTGGCAGAACCACCAGCACCTTCTTTCAAGAACTGACGGAAGACATTCAGCAGCATGTCAAAGAGAAAATGGTGCTTTGGAGAGAAGATTATCCGGGTGTGGAGGATCTAAAGGTGGGTGTGATGAATTGTGTGGTCAATGGACCGGGTGAGTCCAAACACGCGGACATCGGCATCTCCTTGCCCGGTACCGGTGAATCGCCCAAGGCTCCCGTCTACGTGGATGGGCGACATCTGACCACGCTCAAGGGTGCAAACATCGCACAAGACTTTATTGAGATCCTGGAAAAGTACGTGAAGGAACGATATAAGGAGACTGAAGTCCGAAACTAGGAGACAGGAGATAGGGAGACAGAAATCTGACGGTCAGGCGGTCAGGTATCAGTTGTTTGCTTCCAACCATGATTCAAGTAGAGCATCTCACCAAGCGATACGGATCGCACACCGCCGTTGAGGATGTGAGCTTCGAGGTCCAGAAAGGGGAAATTCTGGGCTTTCTGGGTCCTAATGGGGCGGGGAAAACGACCACCATGCGCATCCTCTCCGGCTTCTTTCCGGCCACGGAAGGAAGGGCGGTTGTGGCTGGCTTTGATGTATTCAAGCAGCCCCTGGAAGTGAAGCGGCGAGTGGGCTATCTGCCCGAAAATCCTCCCCTTTATGGGGAGATGTCGGTGAACGCCTATCTTCGATTTGTGGCCAACATCAAGGGCGTCGATCGAGCTCAGGTGGGCTCTCGTCTGGAGGAGGTCAAGATCCGTTGCGGATTAGGGGAGGAGGGTCCTCGTCTCATCAAGCAACTTTCAAAGGGATTCAGGCAGAGGGTGGGTATCGCCCAGGCCCTCATTCATGATCCGGAGATCCTTATCCTGGATGAACCCACCATTGGACTGGATCCTCGACAGATCATTGAAGTGCGAGAGCTGATCAAGGATCTGGCTGGTAACCACACCGTCATTCTTTCCACCCACATCCTGCCCGAAGTCAGCATGACCTGCCAGCGCGTGATCATCATCAACAATGGAAAAATCGTGGCCGTGGACACGCCGGAAAACCTAACCGGTCAGCTGGCGGGGGGAGAAACCCTCGAATTGGAAATCGGAGGTTCAGTGGACAATATAGTCGCTCTCCTGGAGGAGATTCCTGATGTGAAGAGTGTCTCTGTAGGTGAGCCGCAAAAGGACCATAGCCCTGTGATTGTCGAGACCGAGGGAGCAAAGACTGTTCGTCACCTGGTTGCCCAAAAAGTGATTGCCTCGGGTCTCGAGTTGTACCAGTTGAGGACCCGGAGTATCAGTTTGGAGGAAGTGTTTGTCCAGTTGACCACCGAAGAGGAGGCAAAAGAGGAAGTGGTTGAGGGGGAGGAGGAATGAGAAATTTCCTGGCCATGATGACCAAAGACCTGCACAACCTCTTTGTGAGTCCCATCGCCTATGTTCTCATCGGAGTCTTTTTTGCTTTGAGCGGATACTTTTTCTACATGATCCTGGTCAATGTCATTGAATTTACCATGCAGCAAGTCTTCCAGGCCCAGCAGTTTGGTACCGCAACACCTCCCTTCGATGCCAGCGCCGCGGTCATGCGGGGGTTCTTCAGCGTCTTGAGCACCCTTCTCTTGTTCCTGGTACCGGTGATGACGATGGGTGTATTGGCCGAAGAAAAAAAGCAGGGGACGATCGAACTTCTTTTGACTTCTCCTTTGACCCACCTGCAGCTGATTTTGGGTAAATTCGCAGCCCTGGTTGTATTGCTTCTGGTGATGTTGGTTCCCACGATGTTCAACTCCCTGCTCCTGTACTTTCTGAGTGAACCCGCGCCACCTTTGGCGACCCTGTTGGTCGGCTACTTGGGGGCGTTTCTTTTGGGAGGAGCGCTCCTGGCTACCGGCTTGTTTGTTTCTTCCCTGACCGAAAATCAGATTGTTGCCGCGGTGATCACCTTCGGGGTCTTCATTGTCTTGTGGGTGATCGATGCTACAGCGGGTACGGGAACGACCCTGACCAGCGAGACGCTTCGCTATCTCTCCATCCTCAACCACTATGACGATTTCACCAAGGGAGTCCTGGACTCTCAGCACCTGGTCTTTTACCTCTCTTTTATTTTTCTGGGACTTTTCTTGACATCCGTATCTTTGGATTCAAGCAACTGGAGGCAGTGAATGTTTCGAAAGGTCGTTGAGGGTTTTGTACAAGCTGGAGTGGCGGCTCTATTTTTAGCCTTCGTTGTTTACTCGGTCCAGGGACAGTGGGACTGGAGAGCGCAGACGCTGTTTTACGCAGGTCTTGCCCTGCTGTTGACCTATGGGATCACTCATTTTTCCGAAATCCGGGCATCTTTGGGAACCCGGAGGGTCCGTTACGGAGGCACTGCCGGTCTGTCCGTCTCGCTGGTGCTGGGAATTCTGGTCCTGTTGAATGGTTTGAACTTTCGCTATCACAGCCGCCTTGACCTGACGGAAAATCAACTTTATTCCATCTCCGAGCAGAGTCGAAAAGTGGTGGAGAATCTGGAGACCGAAATTCAGATCATCGGTTTCTTCCGTGGGGAAGCGGGACGCCTGGCTTTTGAGGATCTGGTGAAACAGTACCGCGATGTTTCGTCGAAGGTCGGGTACGAACTGGTGGATCCGGAAGAAGAGCCGGGCCGGGCCGCCCAGTATGAGATTTCTACCGCTGCTCAGGTGGTGATCCTGAATGGGTCGAAAAGGGAAGTGATCGACAACGCAGACGAGCAAAAGATCACCAACGCCATCATCAAGATCACCCGTGAAGAAGAAAAAGTGATCTATTTTCTTCAGGGTCACGGAGAGCGGGGTCTGGACAACGTCGAGGCTGAAGGGTTTTCCACAGCCGGCGAGGAGATCGAGAAACAGAACTATCGGATTGAAACCTACAACCTGGCTCAAGAGAACGCTCTACCTGAAAACGCTACGGTCATTGCCTCGGTGGGGCCCAAGATGAATTTTCTCGCCACCGAAGCCGCTTTGTTGAAGAGCTTCCTGGAGGAGGGAGGCAAATTTCTTCTGTTGGTGGATCCTCAGACCGAATTCCAGATGAATGACTTCCTGGCCGAGTTTGGTCTGAGTCTGGGAGACAAGGTGGTGATCGATGCCAGCGGAATTGGTCAGATCTTTGGGCTGGGTGCGGCGGCACCACTGGTGGCGGCATATGCGGACCACCCCATGACTCGGGAGTTGAACAAGTCGATGACGTTCTTCCCCATGGCTCAAAACGTGACCACTTCGTCGAGCGTCCTCGATTACCGGACCACCGAGCTGCTTTCGACTTCCCCAAATAGCTGGGCGGAGAGCAATCTGCAAGATGGGCAAGCCGCCTTTGACGAGGGTCAGGATGTCGAAGGGCCGGTTCAGCTGGCCGCTGTGGCTACCAAGTCGATAGAAATAAAGGGCGAGGAAGCATCCGAGGGAGAAGGAGCTGCAGAAGGAGAGGAAGAGGTCGGTGAGGGTGAGGGGGCTGCTCCCACTCCGCGGGAAGCTCGCTTGGTCTTGTTTGGCGATTCAGATTTTGCCAGCAATGCCTACTTCAACAGTGTGGCCAATGGAGACCTGCTGCTGATGACTATCGGCTGGTTGGCGGAAGAGGCTGATCTGATCGCCATTCGACCCAGAGATGTGGAAGATCGTCGGATTAACGTGACTTTCACCCAGTCAAGATTGATTTTCTGGAGCACGGTGGTGCTGTTTCCTCTAGTCACACTGATTTTCGGAACCACCCTGTGGTTTCGTAGAAGGTAACGGCTTGAAGAAGGTTGGAGTCCTTTTAGTCATTTTCCTTGCTTTGGCTGCTTTCGTCTACTTTTACGAGATCGTGGGCGAAGGCGAAAGAGAGGTAGCCCGAAGCTTGGAAGAAAGCCTTCTTCGCACCCGGCAGGAGGAGATCACGGCTGTGGAAATCCTGCGCCCCCAGCAAGAGGGAATCCTATTGAGCAAGGAGGGGGGAAAGTGGATGCTTGAACGTCCGGTGCAAACCTCCGCTGATAACAGCACGGTCGACGTGCTCCTTCGCGACCTGAGCCGGGCCGTTCGAGACCGCACCTTCCCTGAAGGGGGAACACGGCTCGAAGAATATGGGCTCCATGAGCCGCCCATGACCTTAAGGATTCAGGCCAACGGGAAGGAACACACGTTACTCATTGGGAACAAGGATTTTACGGGAAGTCATGTCTACATCCAGTTTCAAGGAGAGCCCGAGGTGTTCCTCACCTCCCAGGTCCTCTTCTCGACTGCAGGCAAGGAGCTCATGGAGTGGCGCGACAAGCGGGTGCTGGTCATTGATCGAGAGAAGATCCAAACCATCGAAGTCATCAACTCCGCCAACACGATTCGAATCATCCGGCAGGATGAGGAGTGGCATCTGGAATCCCCGATTCAGGAGCACGCTGATCAGAATGCGGTCAGCAGTCTGCTCTCGACCGTCGAGTTTGGGGAAGCTCAGGAGTTTGTAGCGGATGACGCCCAAGAGCTGAAGTCTTACGGTTTGGATTCGCCCACGGCCACGATACGGGTTCAACATGAGGAAGAAGAGGGTTGGCGAGTACTGGAGCTGGGCCAGCAAAAGGGGGAACACACTCTGGCTCGGAATCCCGAGCGTGCTTCCGTGTTCACCGTCAGCCAGGAGATTCGAGACAAACTCAGCCAGGACGTCCTGGCCTTTCGGGACAAGAGCGTGCTGGATGTTGAGCAGAATCAGATTGCCCGGATTGTGATCCACAGGAAAGAGGATGAAGAGATTGCTCTAAGATATGAGGACTACGCATGGATTGTGGAATCCCCCGATGCGCAAAAGGATCAAGAGGCCCTCGCTTATAAATTCTGGTATCCCATCACCGAGATCCGATTTTTATCGATCCAGGATGAGGGATCGGATCTCATGAACTTGCCAGAGCCGGATGTGGAAGTGATCGTTACGCTCAACGATGGGTCCCAGCGCACTTTCGTTTTCGCGGCCAGCGGCGATCGGTATTGGGCTCGCAAGGTGGAATCCGGGCGGCAGGGGACCATCTCCGAAGAGGACTTTGAAAAGCTGCAATTCAAGATTGAGGATATGTTTTAGCCGGGACAGTGAGGATGGCCCCGGCTCATGATATGACGCCTTCAGAGCCGCAGACTTTTGCCCACGGGCCAGCCTGCATTTCCCTGAGGGGCAGCGGTTAGAGATAATAGGGGTCGTGACGATTATCGTTGTGAGCCTGCTGATCTCCGTGGTCTTTGCACTGGGCGGCGGCTTGGTTTGGCTGGCAGCACGAGCTTTAAGGATTCGAAGCGCCGGCTGGAAGATCTTCAAGGGCACTCTCTTTTCTCTGCTGTTGTTCCTTCCCGTGTTTGTTTTATTGATCACTCCGGTGCTTCTCTCTTACTGGGTGAGCGGTTTTGGCACCCGACCTCCTGAGCGTCGCTTGACCGATACTCCGGCCGATTACGGAAGCGACTTTATCGACGTTGAATTCCCAAGCCGAGATGGATTAATGCTGCGGGGTTGGTTGATGAAAGGAGAGGAATCGAAGGCGACCCTCATCTTCGGACACGGGCTCTTTCGTAGCCGGCGAGAGGGCCTTGAAAGGGGCTCTGCCCTCAACAAGAAAGGGTTTTCAGTTCTTCTGTTCGATCTTCGAAATCACGGAGAAAGTGACCTGAAGTCCACCTCTCTTGGATTTCTGGAGCGGCTGGATGTTCTGGGAGCCTATGATTTTTTGAAAGAGAAGAGAGAAAGACGACGCTTTGTTCTGCTGGGTGTCTCCATGGGTGCAGTGGCGGTCATCCATGCAGCGGGCGACTTCCAGCAGGACCTTGAGGCGATCATTGCCGATAGTCCCTTTCAGAGTTTGAATGATACCGTTGCCCACCATGCAGGGATGTTAACCTTGCCCTCCTTTCCCTTTGCCAATCTCTTTATATGGAATCTTACTCGAATCACCCAGTATGAAGCAGAAGACCTGAACACCCTTGAGGCTCTTCGAAGGTTGGACGAGATTCCAGTTCTATTGATCTACGGCAAAGAGGATCGCCGCCTGCCCCCGTCAGGCATCCAGAATGTCTTTGATGCCATTCCATCGGCAAAGAAAGAACTCGTCGTCTTTGAAAATACCACCCATGGAGCAGCCTACCGGATCCATCCCGAGTTATACGTGGAGACGGTGGTGGAGTTCCTGGAAGAGGCTCACAACTGACCATACGACAGCACAACCGCACAACCGCACAAATTCACGAAGCCAAGAACCGCATGCAAACCTCATTGGCCATCAGTCTCCCTTGCCGGGTGAGCTGGACGCGGTCTCCCGCTTGAGTAATGAAGTCGTGAGTACTCAGAAGCTCCAGGGTCTGAGAGAACAGGGAGGCGACGTCAAAGTGATAGTGGGTTGAGAGGGACGAAAGCGAGATCCCTTCACTGGTGCGCAGGCGAAGCATGATCTCTTCTCCTAAAGCCTCACGATCCTTAAGGGCTTCCTCGCTGGCCCGGCTGACCCGACCGGAGGCAGCCGTTCGCGCGTACTCTCGCAGGTTGCCCGTGTTTGTCCAGCGAAGGCCGTCTATGAAGGAGGCGGCGCTGACTCCAAAACCGAGGTAAGGTTCATTGCTCCAGTAGATGAGATTGTGAGCGCACTGCCTTCCGGGCCGAGAGTAATTAGAGATTTCATACTGGCTGTAGCCGGCCGCCCGGGTTCGGTCCATGGCCAGTTCGTACATGTCAGCGGAAAGGTCCTCGTCCACATCCTGCAGTGCGCCTCTGGCGTGGCGGTTGCCGAACTCGGTCCCGGGTTCGATGGTGAGATTGTAGAGTGTAAGATGCTCGGGCGAGAGAGTTAGAGCTTCGGACACATCGGCTTCCCATTCCTGCAAGGTCTGTTGTGGCAAGCCAAACATTAAATCCAGATTCACGTTGTCACACCCCGCCTCCCGCAGCAATCGGTAGGCCGATTTTGCCTCGGCTGAGTCATGGACTCGCCCCAGGGCTTGCAAGTGATGATCGTGAAAGGACTGCACACCCAGGCTAATTCGGTTGAATCCCATTTGGCCCAGTTCCGCAAAAAAGGTACGAGTTGTCGTACCCGGGTTGCATTCGATGCTCCATTCAGCCTTCTCCCTTACTCGGAAGGTCTGCCGAAGGGCCTGGACCAGTGTGCCTAGTTCAGCGATCGAGAGTTCGGAAGGCGTGCCCCCTCCGAAAAATACCGTCTTGGCTTCGAAGCCTCTCCAGGGAGAGTGGAGGATCTCCTGCCTGAGCGCTTCAAGATAATCTTGCCGGGCCGTCTGGCTCAGTGGGCCCGAGTTGAAATCACAGTAGTAGCACTTGCGCACGCAGAAGGGGATGTGAAGGTAGATTCCGAGTTGGTGCTGTTGTGCTGTCGTACGATTCATCTCCAGGGTGCTCACTTCTGTCTCTTTATTCATCTCCGACTCGAAGTATACTTAGAAAAGCCTCCTGTGGAATTTCCACCTGGCCGACCGATTTCATGCGGCGCTTTCCTTTCTTTTGTTTCTCCAGAAGTTTGCGTTTACGAGTGACGTCTCCTCCGTAGCATCTGGCCAACACATTCTTCCGCTGTGCTTGCACCTTCTCAGATGCGATGACCCGGGAACCCAAAGAGGCCTGAATTCGAATTTCGAACAGCTGTCGAGGCAACACCTCCTTCAACCGCTTCACCAAAGCCTTGCCTCGCGGATAGGCCTTGTCCCGATGGCTGATGAAACTCAGCGCATCCACAGATTCACCGTTGACGGCGATGTCCAGTTTGACGAGTTTGCCATCCCGGTAGGTGAGGAAGTCGTAGTCAAAAGAAGCGTAGCCGCGAGTCCGACTCTTCAGCCCATCGAAAAAGTCAAAAAGGATCTCGCTCAGTGGCAGCTCGTAGGTCAACACCACGCGGGTGGTGGTGGTGTGATGCATGGTGCGAAAGACGCAGCGCCGCTCCGTACACAGCTCCATGCAGGCACCGACGTAGTCGGTGGGGGTCACGATGGTAGCCAAGACGTACGGTTCCTCTACTTTTGAGATTTTACCCGTGGAAGGCCAATTGGTGGGATTGTCTACCAAGAGAGTGGACCCATCGGTGAGGGTGATCTGGTAGACCACCGAGGGGGAAGTGGCAATAAGCTCCAGATCGAATTCTCGCTCCAGCCGTTCCTGAACGATCTCACTGTGCAGCAGGCCCAGAAATCCGCATCGAAAACCGAACCCCAAAGCGGCCGAGGTTTCGGGCTCGAAGGAGAGGGCTCCGTCGTTCAGTTGCAGCCGCAAGAGGGCTTCTTTTAGATCCGGGAACTGGTCACTATCCACTGGATAGAGACCATAAAAGACCATGGGCTTGACCTGCTTGTATCCCGGCAACGCTTCCGCGGCGAGTTGGTTGGCGTCTGTCATGGTATCGCCCACCCGGCACTTGTCGATTTCCTTGATTCCAGCGTGCACGAATCCGACCTGACCGGCCTGCAAAGTCTTGGTTGAGCGCATGTCGGGTGCGAATACTCCCACCCCGCTGACCTCGGCTTCGTGGCCCGACGCCATCATGCGGATCTGCATTCCCGGCTCCAGGACCCCGTCCATGACTCTCACGTAAGCGATAATCCCGACATACTGGTCAAAATGGCTGTCGAAGATCAATGCTCGTAGAGGCGCTTTGGGCTTGCCGCCGGGGGCAGGAATTCGGTCCACGACGGCTTGGAGGATTTCCTCAATTCCCAGCCCCTGTTTAGCGCTGGCCAAAAGAGTCTCTGAGCCTTGGATCATCAGCGTTTCTTCGATCTCCCCTTTGACCCGATCGGGATCAGCCGCCGGAAGATCCGTTTTGTTAATGATGGGAATGATGACGAGCTTGTGGTTCAGGGCCAAATTGACATTGGCCAAGGTCTGGGCCTCCACACCCTGCACGGCGTCGACCACCAGCAGGGCTCCCTCACAGGCGGTCAGGCTACGGGAAACTTCGTAAGCGAAGTCGACGTGACCTGGCGTATCGATCAGATTGAGTTCATACAGTTCGCCGTTTTCGGCCCGATGGTAGATACGAACAGCCGACATTTTTATGGTGATCCCGCGCTCCCGTTCCAGATCCATGCGATCCAGGATCTGCTCGCGCATTCGGCGGCCTTCCACTGTGCCAGTCGTTTCTAGGAGGCGGTCGGCAAGGGTGGATTTCCCATGGTCAATATGAGCGATGATGCAGAAGTTCCGGATGTGGGCCTGATCCACTGGGGACTGCTCGGGTTGATCGGTAGAGTTTGACATGGGGAAAGCGGGTCCTATTCTAACCCGGATAGTGCATAGTCCGGGCTAACGCACTCGATGACCCGTTCGGCTCCAACGGGTGCGAGTAAAAAAGAAGATGATCCGTTCAGCGTACAGCTGAAGGATCTCCGGAAACGAGGATCTCAGGTAAGCATCCGCGTCGTCCTGGTAGGACCAGAATACGATCAGGGGGCTGCCGACGATATGATCGAGAGGGAGAAACCCGAAGTAGCGGCTGTCGGCGCTGTCATCTCGATTGTCGCCCATGGCAAAGTAGAAATTCTCAGGCACGGTAATAGGACCATAGTTGTCGCGCTGGTCCCCGCCTCCCGGGTGAAAGCGGCCTCTGTTGGGGTAAACGTAGGAATCGGAGTGAACCTTGTAGGGTTCATCCAGAGGCTTCCCTTCAATGTAGACGGTCTTGTTGCGGATCTCCAGGGTCTCTCCGGGCAGACCGATGACTCGCTTGACGTAGAGAACCTCGGGTTCCTTTGGGAACTTGAAAACGACGACATCTCCTCGTTCCAGGGTGTGGTGAGGGGTGAAGGGAAGTCCGGTCTTGAAACCGTTCCGAATAGTGAACTTGTCGATGAGCAGACGATCACCAACCAGAATGGTGGGTTCCATGGAGGGTGTGGGCACGGTCATGGGATGCACCATGTAAGTCGTGACAAAGAGAGCGAAGATGGTACACACGACCGTGGTCACGAAATACTCGCGCAAGATACTGTATTGGGGCGGACCTTCGTTGCCGGATTGCTGTTCCGGTTGTTCTGAATTCTCCATTCCTTTTTAAGTTTAGCATTGAAGGGGGTCAGCTGACAGCTGACAGCTGACAGTTTTTCTCTCCTTCTCTCTGTACGCGAAGCGCGAAGCGCGCACGAAAGCATGATGCTAACGTACGAATCTTCCCATGCGGCTCCAACGGGTGCGGGTCAGAAAGAAGATGAGTCGCTGAGCGTAGAGTTCGATTAATTCGCTGGGAGAGCTTCTCAGGTGGGCGTTGGGAGGATCCTGAAAAGACCAAAAGATGATCAAGGGGCGACCCACAATGTGGTCCTTGGGCAAAAACCCCCAAAAACGGCTGTCCAGGCTGTCGTCGCGATTGTCCCCCATCACGAAATAGCTGTCGGGAGGAATGGTAATGGTCTGATAGTTATCCCGCTTCATGTTCCCAAAAATTGGGTTTGAATTTCCTGCAGGATAGACGTTGGGGTCCGAATGCTGCTTGTAGGGCTCATCCAACGGCTGTGCGTTGATGTAAACGGTCTTGTCGCGAATCTCCAGGGTATCCCCGGGAATCCCGACCACGCGCTTGACCAGCAGGATTTCCGGCTCACGGGGTGCCTTGCAAACGATAACGTCTTGTCGCTGTACCGTGTAACTGGGCACCAGCGGCAATCCGGGGGCATGTCCGTTGCGAATGGTGAATTTGTCAACCAGAATTCGATCTCCGACCAGGATGGTGGGTTCCATGGAAGGTGTGGGGACGCTCATGGGGTGCACGACGAAGGTGGTCACAAACAAGGCAATGACGGTGCAAACCACAATGGTAAGGAAATACTCCCGAAGGGGACTCAACGCCTGCTCCGGCGGCTCTTCTGTGTTCTCTCCCCTTCTACCCTTCTTCCCCTTCTTTCCTTTCTTTTCCTTCGCTCCTTTTCCCTGTTTAGGCACTACAGTGTCCTCTGTAATGAATGCCTACGGGTGTAGGGAGTGACCCGGGAAACATCGGAAGACTGCTGCTGGATCGCGTAAACGGTCTGATCACTCACAGGGTCTCGGAATTTCGGAGCGATTTCTGCCAAGGGGATGAGTACGAAGTTTCTTTGCAGCCAGGCGGGGTGGGGGATTTTCAAAAAGGGCTTATCCACGATCCGCCGGCCATAAAAGAGAATATCGATGTCGATGTTGCGAACTCCCCTGATTGCCGTTCGAAGACGTCCCATTTCGGACTCAATATCCTGGCAGGCTGCTAACAAGGATTCCGGTTCCAGTGGGGTTTCCACCTGGCAGACAAGATTCAAAAAATCAGGCTGGTCCGGAACATCAACAGGCTCGGTCTCATACATGGAAGATTCTCTCACCAGAAGAATGCCCTTTTGGTGGAGTCTTTCAAGAGCCTTCCGTAAGTGGGCTTCGCGATCCCCCAGGTTGGACCCCAGCGACAGGTATATCATCTCTTTTTCCCAGCCCGCACTATGCATAATTCGGGCTAAAACAAAGCGTCGGATCGGTTGATGGTCCCGAACCTTCCGATCCCTTTGAGAACGAAGGAAAAGCGAAACTGCCGTTCCGATCGTACCCCAACATTGAATCCCTGAAATTCCACAGAGACACCACAACAGTCCCACAAGTAATTGAGTCGGGATCGATGGGACAGGAGGCGCTTGGCCTGGATATCATAGCTCAGGGTGGTGGAAACGGAAATCCCCCGCTCGAGATTCCCAAGGGCCACCTGGCCCTGCAACTGATTGTTCTTGAAGGTTCCCGGTTCCAGCTGAAGATCCTCCACCACATCGGCTAGATCAGGGGTTTCCTTGGTCACGAAGTAGGTGGTTCCCAGGAAGAGTCCGGGTCTACTCAAAAAACCGGTCACCGAGAAGTTTCGGAAGTTCTTATACTTTGGATCATAGTCTCCCCGTACGTCAAAACTGTATCCCGGCTGTGGGGTGAAGCGCATCAGGGCGGTCACGGGTGAGTAGTTTCGTGAAGTCACCGCGTAAGGGAAGCCTGTGAGAGTATTGAGGGGAAAGAATTGATTGATGGTACCGGGCTGCAATGCTCCGCCAAAGTCTGAATCAAAGAAATACTTCTGGGCGATTTTCAAGGACAGCCATTCGTGATTCTGCTCGCCGTCTGCGGTGATTCGCTTGGCGAAAATTCGATTAAAAAGTGCGTACTCGATCTCATGGGTGTTGGCCACTGCATCCTGCTCGTCAAATCGGATGACTTGATCAAAATTGTCGATACCTGCGATGTATCGATAGCGGACTAACGGTTCAATCAGATGCTTCCAGTCCCTTCCTGACGACTTGCGGTAGACTTTGGAAAGACCCCATCCTTTTAAAGCCATCGTAAAGTGGAAATATCTCCGATGGATGTTGTCTGTGCTGACAGGATCCTCTATGGCTGGATCTGCTGACGGACGCAGGCTGTTGCTGTAAAAGGTCTCCCGAAAACCCACCTCGGGGGTGACACGCAGGCCTTGAAAAAGGGGTACGGAGAAATAGACTCGCGGCGAAAAGTCCAGTCGCTGGGTAATTCCTGGAGTCTCAAAAGGATCCTCACTGGGAGCCCCTTCTGAAAGTGAGAGGAGCCGGCTTCGGTTGAGCCCCGCGGCTGAAGTATCGAGGTCCAGATAAAAGGGAATGGGGAGGTTGGGAAGTTTCTGGCCGATAAATTTGAAATTTAATGTGGGCGTGTTGCGGATGACCACGTTGGGACCCTCAAACTCCGTTTCCTCACGAGAGACCAGGAAATTAAGGGATCGTGACTGAAAATTGTTGGTCACGAAGATCAATGACTTGTCCGTGGGCAGGGTGGCCGTCCGGAAATCGTCGGAAAAGACTTGCCGAAAAAGGAAACTGGTCACCAGATTGAAGTCCGCCACGGCTCGATATCCGTGGGGAAGCAGGGTCTCCCCGGTGCCGTTAAAGCTGGTTCCTCCCTGATCCAGGCGGTCATCTATCCAATACCAGTCCAGGGCCAGTGAGGTGACCGGGTTGGGACGTGCTCGCAAGGTGACCCCGTTCCCAAAACCCCGCTTGGAAAAATAATCGGTATGCAGCATCAGGTCGGCACTGCGACCCAGTACCAGGTAAAAGGACTGACTGATCCGCAATCCCCTCTCGTTTGAATTCCCCATGGTGGGGATCAGAAAGCCGCTGGAGCGTTGTTTACCGCCGGTGGGAAACAGCATGAACGGTAAATAAAAAACCGGAACCTTCTTGACCTTCAAAAGGGTGTGGGTGAATTTAGCGTTTCCCCCCAGTTGAATGCTGGCCTGCCGAATAGTAAAGCTCCATTTGGGAACGGCCTCCTGGCAGGCCGTCAAAAAAACCATCCTGGGCGATGTAGGTGTCGGGTCCCGTTTTGATCAGTCTCTTGGCCTTGACGTAGAGCTCGTCGTCCGTATATCCCTCGGCATCATAAATCGTTCCTGTGTTGGTCCTGAGATTGATCTCAGCTCGGGTCCCTTTTAACCATGTCAGTCCCTGGATAATCTCCACACCCTCTTCGGCAGTCGCTTCCCCGGTGATCGGATCGTACAGGACCCTGGGTGCTTTCAATATCGTCTCTTGATAGGTGAGGATGACGTCCCCTTCCGCCACCCAACGGTTGGCGGATTCTCGGGAAAGTCGATCAGCCTCAACGGAAATCTTGGACCCTTCGTATTCAGACTCAACTTTGGCGCGTTCCTGGGGAGAAGAGAAGGCCTCAAGCAGACAGCATGTGAATATCAGGCAGCCGATCGCCAGTCGCATGAGATAAAGATAGCAACTCCGCCACCTTTGAGTAAAAGAATATCGCAAACTCCGTCTGGACAGTCAGATCAAGTAATGCTAATCTTTCCTGACTCATGGCCGAACCATCCGCACCACCCGAAGAACCACAGGATCAAGAGAAGAAGACGGAATCGGGCAAGTGGCCCTCCTACACCATGGTGGAAGACCGGATGCGGAGGATCTACTTCAAGTTCTATAAAGAGACTTATAAGAAGTCCGAAATCGACCGAAAGACGAAGGAACTGATCTCCATTGCGGCCTCCCTGGGCTTTAACTGCTCAGGCTGCCTGCAGGGGCATATTGAGAAGGCCATTCAATACGGAGCCAGCAAAGAGGAAATCAGTGAGGCCATCTCTATTTCCATGGGAGTGGCTGCCGCCTCGGTGGTCGATCAGACCGACATTGTGGCCGAAAAGCTCCAGATCGAGCACTTCGAGTAAATTCTAAGCGATCCAACCCTTACATCGGTCCAGTCTTGGAAAAAGAGCATCTCAAAACAAGATTCCAGGAGAAACTGGACCTGTTCTGCCTCTTTCATCTCGGTTCCGACGTTCAAATGAACCTGAGAGAGGAGACGGATCATCTGTGGGTCTCCCTGCAGCATCATCGCATCGAGCCTCTGGAGTTCAGCATCTCCTATGCTCAACTGGAGGACTTCCTGGAAGATACCGCTCAGCTGGAACGCTTCCTGCTCGAGGAGATCACCTCCCACCGGCGCTAGTGCGCGCTGTTCGCGCAGAACATAGAAAATAGAGAAGACACGTAAGTGGCCTGGGGAAGGCCTGTAAGGGCGCACAGATGTGCGCCCACAAATCCTGCTTTATCCACGGCTTGTAGGGCGCACGTCTGTGCGCCCCTACGCAACCAACCTGGACCGATTTTTTAGA
>PVMK01119020.1_pt1 | contig 16895 bp, 17 predicted proteins | sample 1853481 | NCBI WGS metagenome assembly PVMK01 (sample SAMN08533507, study PRJNA380276) | Marine sediment metagenome, whole genome shotgun sequencing project.
TTAAAATTGCTTGCCGATACTTTTCGTGATCTTATGGTTAAAGAACTTGAACCCAAATACCCAGTGATACAAACACCTGGTAAAGGTGTTCTTCGTGCACGTTTGGCCATTACCAATGTAAAGATGAAAAAGAAAAAACGTAGTGTTTTAGGTTATATGCCAATCGGTGCTGCCCTCACTGCAGTCAAGGATATAGCCGGACTTCGTGTCATCCTTTCAGCATCAATGATCGAGGCTGAGTTGATTGATTCAGAAACGAATGAAACCATCGGCTTGCTTGTGGATACATCATCAAGTGATACCCCTGAGGGTAAAGAGTCATGGGAGGCACTGCAGGAATCGCTTACTTTTTATGCCAAACGCTTCAGAAAAAGACTAGATGCCGCACACTAATTTCCGGCTTAAATTATGCAAAAAATAAATCTGAAAGAGTTATCTACACTAAAATAAAATATCATTGATATATATGGATATAGGTGTTTCCTGGATTAGAATTAGTACAATAAAAAGAGGTTAATGTTATGGCTATCGAAAACGCTGATTCCAATAACTCACAGAAACCACAAGATCAGGAAGCGGTGCAGACGGGAACTTCTGCCAATACTGAGCCTGATAACTCATTAGACCCTCTTAAATATCCCGAACGACGGCAGTTTTTCAAACATGCTGCTGTGGGTGGTGGTCTTGCGCTACTGGGAGGCGCCGGTGCCTATGGTGCAACCAAGATTTCCCTGAAAGGTCGTCTTTCACCCGACTACCCTGTAATCGATAAAAATGTTTTCAAGCCCAAAGACCAGCGTGACGTAGTCTTGAACTTTGTTTCCAGTAAAGCCCTGAACGAGAAACACCCTGAGCGCAACGAACAATACAATCGGCTACAAAAGAAGCAGTTCGATTGGGTCAAGGGCATCAGGGACATGTACAGCAAGCCCTGGGATAACAACAAGCCTGGTTATACACAAAAGGATCGGGCCCTGCAGAAAGCTGGCTGGGCTCCCCTGAATATCGCGGGTAGCCGTACGTCTGCCAATCTACAACCCAACACACCATTCAACAGTTGGGACCAATCTGATGTGGAAAAAGAGCAGTACCAGTTCAACAGCAAAAAAGAGGCCAGCGATGCGATAAAAACAGCCGCACGTGTCTTTGGTGCCGTCAAGTGTGGCATCGCCCGACGTGATAAGCGTTGGGACTATGATCCACTATACGACATAGAAAATGAGAAAGAACTGTCCTGGGAGAAAGACTTTCCCTTCGAGCCTAAAACGGTGATCGTCATACTGACATCTATGGATTATGATTGTATGTCGACAGCCCCTGCCTGGACCGCGGATGGAACGGCAGCCGACGGTTATACACAAATGGGGGTGAAGGCTACGCAGATCGCGAAGTTCCTGCAGGGTATGGGTTATCAGGCTGTTGGCGCTGGCAACGATCTTGGCAGCAGTGTTCCCTATGCCATCATGGCCGGACTGGGCGAAGGCGGCAGAAATGGAGCCCTGCTCTCACCGGGTGTCGGACCACGCGTCCGCATCGCCAAGATATATACAGACCTCGATTTTGTTGAATATGACGAGCCACACACCTGGGGCATGACCGATTTCTGCCTCAGTTGTGGCAAGTGCGCCGAGGCCTGTCCCGCTGACGCGATTCCCCTACCTTCTGATAAAGATGGTGGTTACGGTTTCGAACCCAAGTATGAACATGCCGATGAGCCGGGTTACACATGGAATAATCACCTCGGCATCAGGAAGTTCTACAGTGATGCCAAGAAGTGCTATAACTTCTGGGTCGAAAATGGCAGTGCCTGTGGTGCCTGTATCGCCAGTTGTACATTCAATGAGCCGGATTACTGGCACCATGTCTTTATAATGGGGATCACGCCATGGACACCGGGGCCGCTGCATGCAGCGATGGCTGAAGCACATCCGGCATTCGGCTATGGACATACCAATGATCCCAAAAAGCCCTTGAAATTCTGGAAGACCGGTGAGGGTATGCGCACAAATACAGATATGAAGAACAACATCGGTACGTCAAACAAGAGTTAGGGAGAGACGACAATGGAACTTATGCAATGGTTTTTCATGGGCGTTCTCTTCACCCTGAGCGTGTTCGCACTGTCTTACCTGTCTACAATCGTCAGATTACAATGGTACACATGGGGCGCGCTGATTACCGGTGTTATCCTGGTACTGTTCGGTTTTGGCTGGGCCGGTGCATCCTTCCTTGAAGGTTATCCGCAATCAGGATCGTTGGCACTAATACTTTTCAGTGGTACGGGCGTGGTTCTGATGCTTCTGACCTGGCGGCATCTGGTGGCACCGGCATTAAAGAAACAATCAAACAGCTAGTCCCTGTCTGGTCAGCAGGGTCAGAGTAGAAGGACAAGGCTGAACCATGACGTCAACGACAACCCCTCCCCTCTGGACTCGAGTACTTGAGGCACTTGCGTGGGCTTCATTACTGCTTGCCTTCATCATCGGTCAGATTGCCACCCAGACAGACTACGAAGCGCTGCTAAAAAAACAGATACCAGATACAGAGCTTACTCGCTCACAGGCTAACCGGGATCTTCCCGTGGTGTATCGCATGGAATCCGACGGCAAGCAATCACCGGATGTGATGATCATGTCCGAGGGTGTCGGTTATGGAGGTCCACTGATTGTCGGTATCAGAGCAAGGCGCACGGATGAAGGTGCGAACTTAAATGAAATTCTGATGCTGAGTCATAAGGAAACGCCCGCCTTCATGGAACGCATAAACCAATCAAAATTCTTCCGACAGTTTGCTGGCAAGAGTGTCACCGATAATTTTCTTGTCGGTGACGATATTGATGCTATTTCGGGTGCAACCGTAACATCGGAAGGCTTCGCAGCTGCGATACGCGAGGCGGTGCATCTGGGGGCAGAACAACATCTGAAGCTACCGGTCACCTGGCAGGAACCAGACTGGCACATTGGCATCGACGAATATATTCTTATTGCTCTATTTGCGCTGGCATTTTTCGGGGTCTACCGTCGCGATAAGCTGGCAAAGTATGTGCGTTATCTGGTGATGGTTGGCTCCCTTGTTTTCGTGGGCTTCTATGCGAATGCTTCCTTGAATCTCGGTAACATTGCCGGTGTTTTCATGGGCTATATACCGAGTCCCAAACAACATCCTATGTGGTGGATCATGATGGCCGGGGCATTGGGCAGTGTCGTGATTCTCGGTCGCAACATTTATTGCCATCAGATCTGCCCCTTCAAGGTGGTGCAGGATCTATTACAGAAGATCAGCGGGGTAAAATTACGCATCAAACCGGAAGTGCAGCGCAAGTCCCGGGCTCTGATCTTTTTCCTGAGCTGGATCGCCCTGATGCTGATCTTCCTCTCTACTCACCCGGCGCTCGGTTCATACGAACCTTTTGCCATGATGTTCTCCCTGGAAGGACTCGGCATCCAGTGGTATATCCTGCCTGCCGCACTCCTTGGAGCAATGTTTGTCCCTAGCTTCTGGTGTCGGCTGTTCTGCCCGGTGGGCCTGTACCTGAACGAGATAGTTCGCCTGCGCCGGGTCATTCGTGAAAAGTTGTTTGGCGGTGGAAACAAACCTGGGTCAGGTTCAGGCAAAACAACAAAGATAATCAAGATTGAACAGGGATAGCGGCATGGCGAAACGAAACGACAATCCCTGGCAATTTAAATTTACTTTTGCACTGGCCATTGTCATGCTATTCCTGGTGCTCGGTTATTTTACCCAGTCTTTTCTGGAGATACGCAAGGTCAAACCAGTAAGTGTTGCAATTGAGCGCATCAGCATAATGTCTACAGAGTCGGATACGGGTTCAAAGGCTGATCAAATAGTGGAAACAGAGAACAATGGTAAATGATCGCCACCGTTCGTCGCGTAATGCTGTGTATGAAAGAAACAGGGATTCAGCCAGAAAAAGATTGTGGTAGTTTGTTATTACTTCTTATAATCGAGGTTGGTTGATCCGGCGTATTTATTAATCGAACAATATTGTTGGTAAAAAATGGAATACTATAAATGACTAATACAAAAGATAATCCTCGATTTCATGAACCTGGTCATGATCTTAATCTGGAACATGAAGATCCTACACTTCGTATCCTTCACAGGATCATCAAAATTGCGGTAAAAATTCTCGCTGTCCTGATGGTCTTTATAATTGTATGGGGCATCGGTGATGTACTTTACGTGATGTATCAGCGTCTGATGGCACCCCCTTTTATGCTACTTAAAATAGATGATATTTTGGTTACATTCGGTGCGTTTATAGCTGTGCTTATTGCCATCGAGTTATTTATAAATATAAGCATGTATCTGAGCACCGATGTCATACCGGTACGACTCGTTGTTGCCACAGGCCTGATGGCCATCTCCAGAAAAGTAATCATTTTTGATTTTAATGTATTAACACCAGCATACATTTATAGTTCAGCCGCCGTTATTCTGGCACTGGGTATTACTTACTGGTTAATCACAAAACAATCCTGATAATCGCGTGATTAAGGTGGTCTCTTAAAAAATATCTTCACCGGCAACAGCTCTTTGGCAACAGCGTTTAATACACATTTTGATCTTTAGGGGAAAAGGGTATGGATGACGACTGGTTCAGAAGATCTACTGAAGAGGTAGTAAGCTCTCTCGAAACTGATATTGAGAGTGGTCTAAACAGGGAAACTGCGGCGGCAAGACTTCTTGAGCTTGGGCCGAACGAACTCAAGGAAGGTGAAAAGATATCCCCTTTCTTTCTGTTCCTCGAACAATTCAAAAATCCTCTTCTTATTATACTGCTGGTTGGTGCAGCAATTTCCATCTACGCAGACCACATAGTGGATGCCATCGCTATCGGGGTTATTGTAGTCATCAATGCCATCATCAGCTTTGTACAGGAATATAAAGCGCAAAAGTCCATGGATGCACTCAAGGAAATGGCTGCCCCCGATGCATTCGTAAGGCGCAACGGTGAATGGATCAGTGAACCCGCGCGCGATCTTGTTCCGGGTGATGTGTTGCGTCTGGTTACTGGTGATATTCTTGCCGCGGATGTCCGTATAAGCGAATCTCACCAACTACAGCTCGATGAAGCGGCATTGACTGGAGAATCTGAGCCTGTGGACAAGGGGACTGACGTCATTGATGCGGACAATGTGCCTCTGGGTGACCGGGTAAATATGGGTTTCATGAGCACAATAGTTACTGCAGGTAACGGTATTGGAGTGGTGGTCGCAACGGGTATGAGCACCGAGGTCGGCAAGATTGCTGACCTGATGGCTTCAGCTGAAGAGCCAAGGACGCCTTTACAAAGACGTATAGACAGGCTTTCCCACGTACTTATCGGTGCCGCACTCGCCGTTGTCGCCGGAATTATCGGCATTGGTATCCATCATGGTATGGATCTGATCGAGATGCTGAACACCGGAATCTCGCTATCGGTTGCCGCCATTCCTGAAGGACTTCCCACAGTAGTCACCATCGTTCTTACCATGGGTTCTCAGCGTATGGCGCGAGGCAAAGCCCTGGCGCGGCAACTCGCTTCGGTAGAGACACTGGGATCAACGTCCGTCATTTGTTCAGATAAAACTGGAACACTCACCCAGAATCAAATGCAGGTCATGGCACTTTGGGCAGGGGATAAACGCTGGGAAGTCACCGGCAAGGGCTTTGAACCAAAAGGTGTGTTCCTGAATGCAGAAGGTGCCGAAACAACACCTGAAGAGGACGACGATCTTAAACATACCCTGATGATATCTGCTATTTGTAACGACGCTACGTTGGTGGAGGAAGATGGTATGTACTCTATACAGGGGAATCCTACTGAGGGTGCCCTGGTGGTTGCCGCAAGCAAGGCCGGTATTACCCGGGAGAGTATGGCCGAAGAAGGTTATGAGGTAGTGAGACGCTTTCCTTTTGATTCAACACGCAAGATGATGAGTGTGATTGTGAAGTTGCCTGGTGGCGAACATGTTCTGGTTGCCAAGGGTGCTCCCGATGTAATTCTTGCAAGGACACTGACACTAAGAAGTCACGGAGAAGAATTACCGATTTCAGATGAGACGCGTGTTCATGTAGAAGATGCGATCTCGGATTTTGGCAAGCGCGCCCTGCGTACCCTTGCAATTGCATACAGACCCGTGGACTCTGCTGATGTGGATCTGGAACCCGAGCGGCACGAGGAAGACTTCGTCTTACTTGCTGTGCATGGCATCATGGATCCACCACGTCCCGAGGTCGTTGATGCGGTTGCCCAGTGTTGGAGTGCCGGGGTCCGAACGGTAATGATAACAGGCGATCATGCGCTCACTGCCCAGGCAATCGCCGAGGAAATTGGCATCATACATTCCAGTGAAGATCTGATTATCACGGGGGCAGAACTGGACAACACCTCGGATGATGAACTCCGGGCCCTGGTTCCACACGCAGCCGTTTTCGCACGGGTATCGCCCGAGCACAAATTACGCATCGTCAAGGCACTGCAGGAGAATGGTGAAGTCGTGGCCATGACTGGTGATGGAGTGAATGACGCCCCCGCCTTACGTAATGCAGATATTGGTATCGCCATGGGAATTGCAGGTACGGCGGTCGCCAAAGATTCTGCCTCACTCATCCTTCTTGATGACAACTTTTCGACCATTGTCACTGCAGTTGGTGAAGGAAGAAGAATCTATGACAATATCAGAAAGTTCATCCGTCAGGCACTGACCGCAAACGTCGCAGAGGTATCAGTCATTCTCTTTGCTTTTCTATTAATGGGTGATGATCCATTGTTACCGATCACAGCGTTGATGGTTCTCTGGATCAATCTGGTAAGTGACGGTATTCCTGCCCTGGCCCTCGGAGTCGAACAAGCCGAGGCAGATATTATGCAGAGAAAACCGAGAGAACGTAGTGAGAGTTTTTTTGCCGATAAGCTGGGGGCACGTATTCTATTACGTGGCCTGGCCCTTGGCTGGCTCAGCTACTTTATGTTTGACTATTCACTGGACAGAGGTGCACCACTTGCCTACGCGGAGACATTGGCGTTTAGTACACTCATTTTTTCACAGTTATGGCATGTATTTGATGCCCGTACATTTACCACCATCTTCGACAGGAATCCTTTTGGTAATAAATATCTTCTGTTGGCAGTAGGCGTGTCTGCCTTGCTCTCCATTGCGGTAATCTATCTGCCTTTGGGAAATACAGTGTTTGGAACCACACCACTAACACCCAAACACCTGCTTATGGTGATTTCAATTGCCGCCCTGCCAACTTTTGTCCTGTCCGGTCTGAAAGCGACTTTTGGTATAAAGTTCCTGTAACATTAGTTATTTGTGAGTGACCCTTTAAGTCTTTAGGAGAATTACGAATGACTAGCGACATGATTTTTCTATTTGTATTACTGGGTGTCACTATCTTGCTGTTTGTCAGTGATCGTGTGCGCCTCGATGTGGTTGCCATAATGGTAATTATTGCACTGATGATTAGTGGCATATTAACGCCCACAGAAGCCCTGGCTGGCTTTGGTGATCCAGTGGTCATTCTTATTGCGGCACTCTTTGTAGTGGGGGAGTCGTTGTATAGAACCGGAATTGCATTTGCAACAGGGAATTGGTTGATGCGGGTTGCAGGGGAAGGTGAAAACAGGCTCATAATTTTATTGATGTTAGTAGTGGCATTTTTATCTGCCTTTATGAGTTCAACCGGTGCAGTAGCCATCTTCATACCGGTGGCTTTGACATTAGCAAGCAAAACCGGTGTTGCACCTTCAAGAATCATGATGCCAATGGCTATTGCGTCATTAATCGGCGGTATGCTCACCCTGATAGGCACACCACCAAACCTGGTAGTGAGTACACAACTGGAGCGTTCTGGATTAACGCCATTCAATTTCTTTGATTTTACTCCTGCAGGCCTGGTTATATTGTTAGTTGGTGTTGCCTACGTTTTAACACTGGGGCAAAAATTAATACCGACAGTGGTAGAAAACATAAGCAGTCCCCACTGGAAAATCCATTATAGATTTGATAACAGCCTACAATAAAAAAGAAAAAATATTACATGCATATAAAGTTAGTGAAGGTTCAGCGTTAACTGGAAAGTCGGTGGCGGATACTCACCTGAGAGAAGAATATGGCATCATTCTGGTGGGGTACAAACGCAAACGTCGATTAGGTGAACAAAATTTTCCAGTCTTTCCCAAGACCGTTATTCAACACGAAGATTTGCTCTATACCGTAAGTGAGCGAGATAATGAGAAGGCCTTTGCCAGTGATTTTGAACTTGAAGAAATCTCACTATTAGATAACGAGCGACAAAAAATTCGAGACACATTAGGATTAGTGGAGGTTATGTTAACGCCAACATCCGATTTAATTGGTAAATCAATTAGAGAAGTAGGGTTTCGTGACCGGTTTCGTCTTAATGTTCTGGGGATTAATCGCAAGGGCACAGTACTTGGCAGCAATCCACTGGATAGCATTCTACAGTTTGGTGATACCTTGTTAATTGGTGGAGGTTGGCAGCCAATTCGTGAACTAATGGAACAGAAAGAAGATTTTATTGTACTAACCTTACCAGAAGAATTTTCTCAAGTAGCACCACAGGGTAGCAAAGCACCAATAGCTTTGACCATTCTATTGGTAATGTTGGTAATGCTCACCTTTAATATCTTGCCGACAGTAACAACCGTTCTCATAACCGCGTTGGCGATGGGGATTGCCGGTTGTATTTCCATGAAGCAGGCTTATAAATCGATCAGCTGGGAAAGTCTTGTGCTGATAGCCGGCATGTTGCCGATGGCTACGGCGTTAGAAAAAACAGGTGCCATACAATTAATTATTGAAGATATGGTAGATATGCTGGGTGATGCGGGACCGCGTATGATCATGGCAGCCCTGTTTATACTTACTTCCGTGTTTAGCCAGTTTATTTCAAATACAGCGACAACGGTGTTGATAGCACCTATTGCTACGGGAGTAGCGGTTAGTATGGGTGTGTCTCCATATCCACTGGTGATGATGGTGGCGATTGCTGCATCCACGTCATTTTCAACGCCGGTGGCATCGCCAGTTAATATGCTAATCATGGGGCCTGGAGGCTACAGGTTTGCAGATTTCGCCAAGGTAGGTGTGCCCTTACAAATTATTATTTTATTTGTGGCGCTTTTTATCTTGCCGATACTATTTCCATTTTACACATAGCTATCTGCTCCTGTGTTTGGAGAACTATCGGGGGACACAGGAAGCAAAGAGTAGAATATATTCCTGCGAACGGTTATTTAAGGGGGTATTGTTTTCCCAGGGCGCGCATAACATCCCGGCGGCTGATCTGTCCGATCAATCGTTCATTCTCGACAACCGGGTAGCGGTTGTAAGTTCCTTCGATGAACATCTTTGCTACATCCAGAATACTGTCGTCTGGTCTGACGGACTTAACATTTGTGCTCATAAATTCTTTCACTCTTCCCCCGGGCATTCCATAGTATTCAGCCTGTAGCGCAACACGCATACAATCGCGCTCGGTGAGAATGCCAACCATTTGATCATTGTTATCGACGACGGGGGCGCCGGAGATTTCATGTTTGATCAGTGTATGCGCGGCGCTGAGGATGTCGTCATCAGGGTCAAGCGTAATAAGTTTTGTCGCCATGTAGTCACGTACGTCCAGTGAGATCACAATATCCACCTCATGATTTATACAAGCCATTTTGTTTGTGTCGGCAAGTCAGGTTTTTTGATTTGTTCGGACAACCATTACATGACGCCTTCCCCGGGATACGTTTGCCGCAACCACCGGTAAGCGGCCTGCCAGCAAATACCAGGCCCATACCTAGCATAGCGCAGCTGATGAAAATAATAATAAATGTTCCGAGAACTAGAGCCATGATATCAGTCTCCAAAATCATCAAATAAAACATTTTCGTCTTCGACACCGAGATCGTACAACAGTCTTGCTACTGCGGCGACCATCATCGGCGGACCACAGAGATAATATTCACAATCTTCAGGGGCTGGATGATCTTTCAGGTGTTGCTCGTAAAGGAGTTCATGGATGAAACCCTGTGCACCTTCCCAGTTGTCTTCCGGGAGCGGATCGGAAAGACCCAGTACCCATTTAAAGTTCTCATGTTGTTGCATAAGTTCATCAAATTCGTCGACATAGAATGCCTCGCGCAGACTCCGGGCACCGTACCAGAAGCTGATGCTGCGTGTACTGTGTAATCGTTTCAACTGGTCGAAGATATGTGAACGCATTGGTGCCATGCCAGCACCGCCACCAATAAAAATCATTTCTGCATCAGTGTCGCGTGCATAGAATTCACCGTAGGGCCCCGAGACCGTGACCTCATCGCCCGGCTTGAGATTAAAGATGAAGGACGACATTATGCCGGTCGGTATTGACGGCGGTGCCTGGGGTGGCGGTGTCGCAATACGGACGTTTAACATGACGATATCATTCTCTTCCGGATAATTTGCCATGGAATAGGCACGTAGCTCTGGCTCATTAACGGTCGAATTAATTTCGAACAGTTTATAGCGTTCCCACTCGTCGCGATATTCCGGCTGGATGTCGAAAGTTTTGTAACTTAATTCGTGGGCAGGGCATTCGATCTGTATGTAACCGCCTGCACGAAAATCCAGGGTTTCCCCGGCCGGCAATTCAACGACCAGTTCCTTGATGAACGTAGCAACGTTGTCGTTAGAACGTACTTTGCATTGCCATTTTTTTACACCGAAAACTGCTTCCGGTACCCGGATGCGCATGTCCTGTGTTACCGAGACCTGACAGGCCAACCGTTCACCCATCGCGGCCTCGCGTTTGCTTATTACCGAAGCCTCCGTTGGCAGTAACGACCCTCCGCCTGCTGAGACAATAACCCGACATTGACCACAGGTACCACCACCACCGCAGGCCGATGGCACGTACAACTGATTCTCCGCCAGGGTGTTGAGGAGTTTCGAACCAACAGCGACTCGCAGGTCGCGTTCATCATTGACATTAATCGTAACGTCACCCCTTGGGTACGAGTTTGGCATGTACCCACAGGATAAGCACTGTCATCAACAACAGGATACCAGTGAAGAGCAGAATGCTAAGTATGATTTCCTGTATCATTCATTCAAGTAGAATCGAGTTCCACATCCTCCCTAGAGTTGAATTCCGGCGATAGCCATGAACGCAAGCGCGATAACACCAGTGGTGATGAAAGTGATCCCCACACCTTGAAGTCCGTCAGGGATATCACAGTACTTCATTTTCTCTCTTAGACCGGCGAGCGCGATTATTGCCAGTGCCCAGCCACAGCCAGAGCCCAGACCATAGGCGACACTTTCAACGAACGTGTATTCTCTTTGGACCATGAACAGGGATGCACCGAGAATGGCGCAGTTCACCGTCAGCAGCGGAAGATAGATTCCAAGAGTATTGAATAACGCAGGGAAGAACCGGTTCAGGACCATTTCCAGTATCTGGATCATTGCCGCAATCACTGCGATGTAACTGAGTAAACCAAGAAAGCTATAATCAAGATGGCCGAGTCCTGCCCATGCAAGTGCACCATCCTTCAATAGATAGTGATAGATCAGATTGTTCAGGGGCACGCTGATTACTTCGACAACAATCACAGCGATGCCCAGGCCGATAGCCGTCTTGATCTGCTTGGAGACTGCCAGAAAAGTACACATGCCAAGAAAATAGGCGAGTGCCAGGTTCTCTATGAAAACCGAACGTATGAAGATTGCGATGAAATCTTGCATCAGATTTTCTCGGCCTGCTGCAGTGGTAGTGGCTCGAAGTCAGCTTGCTCGACCTGTTCGGGTAACCATGTACGCACACCCCAGATCATAAAGCCAATGATGAAAAATGCGCTCGGAGATAACAACATCATCTCGTTGGGTTCAAACCAGCCGCCGTCACGTGTCAGGGCCAAAATTTCGTAGCCCATCAATGAACCATTCCCCAACAGTTCCCGGATGATAGATACGCTAACCAGTACTATGCTGTAACCGACCCCGTTGCCAATAGCATCCAGGATGCTGTGAGTAACACCATTCTTCATGGCACAGGCCTCAGCGCGACCGAGTACAATGCAGTTGGTGACGATCAAACCGATATACACACTCAAGGTGCGGGCCAATTCCGGAACAAACGCCTGCATGCATTGATCGATGACCGTTACCGCAGAGGCGATGATGGTTATCTGCACGATAATGCGCACGCTGCCGGGCAAGTGATTTCGGATCAGGCTGATGGTAGCGTTGGATATGACCAGAACGATCGTAGTTGCCAGGCTCATAATCAGCGACGAGGTTACCGAATTTGTGATCGCAAGTGCGGCACAGATCCCGAGCACGTGTAAGGTCACCGGGTTTTCCTTCAGCAAAGGCGTATACAGGATTTCTCGAATATTCATGAATCTTGCTCCGGACGAGCTGGAGGCTTGTCTCGCAGTTTATCAAGGAACGGCTGGTAGCCGTGCATACCAAACCAGTAGTGAATAAGATTGGTTACAGCATCTCCAGTGATACTCGCACCCGTGAGACCATCGACTTCGTACTGTGCGATGTTGGAGCCCTCTGCCACTGAACCCCCAGATACTGCAAACCGCGGCAATGCGTCGCCACCGTAGATTTTCCGTCCGCGCCATTGGGCGAGCCAATTCGGTCGCGTGATCTGATCACCGAGTCCTGGTGTTTCTGTGTGTTCGAAAAATGTCGCTGCGGCGATAGTATTGAGGTCTGATTCGAGTGCGACAAATCCGTACAGCATAGACCACATACCGGTACCTCTTACCGGGAGGATAATGCGTTTAATTTTGTCATCTTCCCAAACCAGGTAAGTGGTCACGAAACGGCTACGGCGACCCAGATTTGCCTGATCGCTTGCTGGTGGAATGTCTATACCGCGCTCGGGGTTATTTACGGCGCGTCGCTGGTCAAAGGTATTCGGGTCATGCTCATCGCTAAAGTCTGCGGCATCCACCTCAATAATCCGGGCATCGAGCTCTCTGAAAAGAAGCAGCATCTCATCGTTTGTCGGGGTCTCTCCATCGGTGAGCAATCCTGTCAGTTGCATCACGTTTCGACTTCTTTCCAGGAGTTGGTTATCCAGTTGAATAGGACGCAGTATCACCACGGCGCTGGAAACCAGCAAGGATGCGATAAAGGCAACGGTTGCGACGACAATGATGGCTTTTTGTGGTGAGTTATTGTCCATCATGTACCTTCTTGGCTTACCCTCTGCAGTCGCTTGACTCGTCTGCTTATGTTCCGTTCGGTAACGATAAAGTCGATTATCGGTGTGAACATACTGGCAAGCAGAATTGCGAACATCACGCCCTCATAAAAGGAGGGGTTGGTGACACGTACCAATACAGTCAGGACCCCGACCAATAGACCGAAACCCCACCGGCCTGGATTTGTCGTCGCGCCAGCCACCGGATCGGTGGCCAGGAAAACAGCACCAAACATAAAACCGCCCATTACCAGGTGCCAGTACCACGGGATCGAGAACATAGGGTTATCAGGGGCGATAGCATTGAAAAGCAGGACGGTACCGAGCAGTCCAATCAGTGCGCCGAAAATTACACGCCAGGAGACCATGCCCGTGAAGATCAAAAAGACTGCGCCGATCAAGGTGCCCAGTACCGAGGTTATCCCTACAGGCCCGGGCCGGTCGCCTACAAAAAGTTGCCACCAGGTATAACCGACCGCGTCGATAACATCTATACCACCTTCATCAGCAACCAGTTCTAGTACTGTTGGTTGATCGTATCCAGCCACGGGGACCCATGTACCTTCACCGAATATCAGACCCGGGTAAGAAAATACCAGAAAGGCGAGACCAAGCAGTGCCGGATTGATCAGATAGCGACCAGAGCCGCCATAGATCAATTTCCCAACGACAATACCAAAGCTCATGCCGAGCATTACTGAAAACAAAGGTGTGCTCGCTGGAATAATTAGCGAAAAAAACCATGCACAATAGAGTAAACCATCATCGACTGGTTTGCCTCTCACCGTCGCAAATAATGCCTGCCATATTGCTCCGGCCAGAAGAGCGACAAGAAAGATTGGCGCGAAGTAAAGCAGACCATGAATCATGCATGCGCTTACAATATCGGGGTCAAAGCCAATATCGAAGTAATTCATAATCGATGCCCGCCAACCGGGGACTTCAATCAATCGCAGATCGGAGATGGCGATATTGGTTTGATGGCCAAGGTTCCAGAGACCTATAAGGAATGCCGGCAGCGAGGCAATGACGAAGTAATTCCAGTAACGTTGCACACTGATCGCATCACGTATATGGGGACCGGAACGGGTGATCGCTGCAGAAGAATAAAAAAAGCGTGCCGTCATTTGCAACATGGCGTTGATAACGGGCGTTATGATTGATTTTCCGTTTTTATCGCGCAACACGTCAGCCTTCCTTCTCAATCTGATCGAGATTTGTACGCAACACAGTACCGTAGTCATACTTGGCCGGACAGACGAACGAACACAGTGCCAGATCTTCTTCGTCGAGTTCCAGACAACCGAGGGCCTGTGCCTGATCGGTGTCTCTTACCATTAACGCGCGTAACAATGGCGATGGCAGGATATCCAGTGGCAGGATTCTCTCGAATGTATCCACCGGCAGCATTGCGCTGAAATCACCATTTTGTGCAGTGGTAAATGATCGTTTGATAAAATGATTCTTGCGTCGAAAAAATACTGATGATGCTGTGTAGCGGTTCATGACCAGACCGAGCCAGCCAAGCAAACGTGATTTGTCCCCATCACCAATCACAGACAACTGATTGTGATAACGACCGAGAAATGCATTGTGGCCGGCGGCCGTGCGACCATTTAATACGGAACCGGAAATAACACGGTAAGACTGATCGCGTGCCAACTCATTTATGGTCAAATCATCCGTTGATGCACCGAGTCGAGTTGTCACTAATCTTGGCGAGCGAATGGCGTCACCGCCGATCGCAACCACACGCTCCGTCCATATACGGCCTGTGGTGAACAGCTTGCCGATGGCAATCACATCCTGGTAACCAATATGCCATACGACATTGTCGCTGCTCACTGGATCGAGGAAGTGAATATGCGTACCGACAAGGCCGGCCGGATGCGGACCGTCAAAGATGATCGATTCAAGTCGATCAATATTAACTTCGTTTCTGTTCCAGTCTCTGGCTGTACATAAATAGAGTGAACCATCGGTCAATCTTGAGAGAAGTGCGAGACCGTTATCGAAGGCTTCACCATATTTGTCAATAACAACTTTTGGATCCCCGGCTAGTGGCTGGGTGTCGATGGCAGTGACGAAGATCGAATGCGGCACGACTGTCGGATGCCGGGACACGGCTATAGGGTCGGGTTCTAAAAGCGGTCCATAGACCGGATTCGAGTAGTCGATTAACAACCTGATCACGATCGAGTTGTTGTAATTGTTCTGCTGAACAGCTTTCGAAGGTGACCTCATCTTGCTGGGTTTCATTTAATTCAATGACCACTGTCTCTAATGTGCGGCGAGCACCGCGGTTGATTGCAGCGATCTTGCCACTACCTGGCGCAGTGAAGAGAACATCTGGATCCCGCTTGTTGACGAACAGTGCCTGGCCGAGGCTTACGGAGTCACCTTCGGCTACCAGCATTCGCGGTTTCAAACCAGTGTAGTCCTGCCCACATAGTGCTACGTGGCTTATGCGCACACCGGTATCTATTGATTGATCGGGGACACCCTTCATGGGGATATCCAGACCTTTGTTAATTCGTATTCGCATTTGTTATTAGCAATGATGATTCATTAGATAATCTATCAAGTCACTCCACCAAGCCAAACCACCAGGTTATTCCGCACCGTATTCGTAACGGACACCAAAATAGAAAACATGGGCATTATAATCATTCGGATCATTTCCCAATGACAACAGGGAACTCACCGTATCCGGTTCTACACCTTGAAGCGTCCAGTCCTCACTGCCAAAATCCTCATACCAGTACGAGAATTTGTAAGTCAAATTCTTTGAATAGCGATAGTCCATGTTCAGTTTCAGGGTATGCCGATCGGTTTCAAGATCTGGAAACGAAGTAAGGTCACCTGCGGTATCGTTGTCGATTTCACCGTTAGAGGTGGAGTAGGTGTAATCAATGGAGGCACCAATTCGATCCGTTATCTCGGGAAATTTCAGACCGATGGTTCCCGTATAGAAAGTGTCATCACTGTCGGCAAACCAGTCTGGGGGCAAGAGGCTGTCGTTATTGGCAATATCCGAATCATAGTCTTCACCGTAGATACTGGCGTATATTGAGGCATTTCTGGACAGGACATAGCTGCCGTTAACTCCTAGACGTATAAAGGACGCATCGGTAAGTCCGATCTCAGAATCAGTATAGTCGTCGTCAGCGTATTCGAAATCCAGGCCCAGATCAGCACGCTCGCCGACCATCAATGAGCCGAACAGTTTGACCCCATACCGATCACGATCGGCCAGGTTATATCTTCGCATCAGGGGATTCTCATTCGACAACTGCGTGTAGTTGCTGCCATCGCGCCATTCACCATAGACTTCGGTATCCAGGTTGGCGTTCCGGTTGATGCGTAATTTGAGCTTACCCCACAATCGATCTGTGTTGGTACTAGTACGCTCCTGCTGCGTACGGTTGTATTTCTGGTAGTCATAGCCGGCGTGTAGTCGTACCCTGGAATTAAATCGATATTCACTACCGAGTTTCAAATCGTAGCGTTCGTAATCATAGGCCACATTACTTACTACCGGCCTGTCACTGTCATCAGTCCTGACATAATCATAATCCCGCTCGGGGGTCTTGTTGTTGCGTTCGCGATAACGGAACGTGCCTTTTACGGTGGAATTTTTGAAAGGCGATGAGCTGCACGGAGGTTGGCGG
>PVMK01128104.1_pt1 | contig 16894 bp, 14 predicted proteins | sample 1853481 | NCBI WGS metagenome assembly PVMK01 (sample SAMN08533507, study PRJNA380276) | Marine sediment metagenome, whole genome shotgun sequencing project.
CCAATAGGCATTGAAACATTGGCAACTGCAGTAAGTGAGGAGAAAAGCACCCTGGAGGATGTTTACGAGCCGTTTCTGATCCAATCCGGTTTTTTGACTCGTACACCAAGGGGTAGAATGGCCACTGTTTTGACCTATGAACACTTTGGCCGCCCTTTTAATAAGAAGGAAGAGGCGGCAAAGCTGTTTTAATTGAAGATTGAAAATTGAAGATTGAAGATTGGAAAAAACTAATAAAAATATTTTCTACTATAAATTTTCAATTTTCAGTTTTTCAAATTTTCAATTCTTTACAATTTCTCCATCAATTATCGTCTGGTTGGCATGGGTCATGGCCACGGCCAGGGCATCTGCCGCATCAGCGCTTGGCGGGGCTGACAACTGCAAGAGCACACGCACCATCTGCTGGACTTGTTGTTTATCGGCATTGCCATAGCCCACAACTGCCTGTTTTACCATCCTGGGTGTATAGTCATAGACCCTCAAACCATTCTGCAAAGCTGCCAGGACAGCCACACCTCTTGCATGTCCCAACTTCAGCGCCGTGCGTGGGTTTGCAGCCACAAAAACATCCTCAACTCCCGCCACGGTCGGCTTATGGGTCTCAATGACCTCGCACAAACCGTCAAAAATCACCTTCAGCCTGTCATTAAACGCATATTTGTTACCAAGCCTTATGACCCCGCAGGTGACATAGTACAGACGGTTGCCTTTTTTAGTTATTACTCCATAGCCGGTAGCGCGTGAACCAGGGTCAATTCCGAGGATGCGCAGGCTTTCAGTTTTTGACATTGATGTATATAGTATTGCTGTAACACCATCATCGATATCTAAGATTCTTTTTGATTAATATTTGGCAAAGTAAAAATCTTCGTGACGGCAGTTGGTATGCGAGCTTGCATGACTCCGGCTGTTTTTTACGATACCATTCATTTAATAGATTCACGACAAGTCGGGAGCGCTCAGAATGTGCATTCGGAGTCTCCCTCGATCGACTATCACCTGGCGATCTCATATCTGTCATTTCGAACGACGTCAGTACTCTGCTACGTTTCCAGCATACCTTATTGATCGCCCAAGATTTCTACACTCGTTCGAAATGTCGACCTTTTTTCTTTAATAAAAATTCGTGCCACCCTTGGTACATCACGAAACCGCTTCCATTATCTCATCCGGAATGTCAAAATTAGAAAAGACATTCTGGACATCATCGTGTTCTTCAAGAGTTTCCAGGAGCTTTAATATCTGCCTGGCGGGTTTTTCCTCGGTGATATCAACAACATTTTGCGGGATCATTGCAACTGAAGCCTCAATGAACTTGATTCCGTCTGTTTCCAAGGCTTCCCGTACCTTTTCAAAATCATCCGGTGCTGTCACCACCTGAAAAACATTATCCTCTTCCACGACATCATCCGCACCGGCTTCAAGAGCCTTATCCATCAGTTCCTCTTCATCAATGGTATCCTTGTCGATCAGAATGGTACCTTTTTTTTCAAACATCCAGGAAACACACCCGGTCTCTCCAAGATTGCCCCCGCTTTTGCTGAAAGCATGCCGTATGTCAGCCACTGTCCGGTTCTTATTATCAGTCATGCAATCCACCAGGACAGCAACACCGCCAGGACCATATCCCTCATAGGATATTTCCTCATACACCGCACCTTCCAGTTCCCCGGTTCCTTTCTTGATTGCCCGCTCGATATTATCCTTGGGCATATTTTCAGACTTGGCTGTAGCAATAGCAGAACGCAGCCTGGGATTACCCTCAGGATCACCACCGCCCATTCGGGCAGCCACAGTAATTTCCTTGATAAGCCTGGTAAAAATCTTGCCCCTTTTGGCATCGAGTGCACCTTTCTTTCTTTTAATGGTGCTCCACTTAGAATGTCCCGACACGTCTTATTCCTCCTTGTTCTATTTAAAACGTTAAACTGTAAAAACGGTTAGTGGTTTACAATAAAGGTTTCGAGGTGTCCAGGTTTCAAGGTTGCGAGGGTAATAATTGGAAATATAAATTCTTTTTTTCACTTTAAACTGACTAATAACAGATAAATGAAACACATTGGTGGTCTTGGCTGACATTTTTCTTCAGCAAGCGCTCTAAAATCTTTAATTTTTCCCCTAGAAACCTTGACCCCTCGTGTCAATCGTCGTCAGTATCTTATGACGACAATCCTTGAACCATTTCTTTTATTCTTTTCCCCTAGAAACCTTGAAACCTAGACACCTCGAAACCTATCTCTTATATATCCTATTCCCAGGACAAAAACCTCCGGGCTTTCATTCCTTGAACTTTTTGGTTTAACGATCTTAACCGTTTTAAAACTCTTTCGCACTGAATCTACAAATTCCTTAAAATCTTCTCCTTCAAAGACTTTTACATAGAAGTTCCCATCTTTTTTCAGCAAGTTTGCAGCAAGTTCAAGAACACGCCGCGCCAGGGTTAGAGACTGCTGCTGATCCACCCACTTGTTTCCAGATGTTCGGGGGGCCATATCACTCAGAACTACGCTGAAAATCTCTCTTATTCCCTGCATTTTCCCGACAATATCATCTGACATTATATCATCGCAGAACCACATAATCTCCGCTGCCTTGGCAACGCTTATTTTTTTAGCATCCTGCAGGTCGACACCAACAACAAGCCCCTGGGGTCCCACAATTCTGGCGGCATAGATAGACCAGCTGCCGGGATAGCAGCCAAAATCCAAAACAGTATCCCCGCTCTTTATAAACCGGTATTTTTTTTGTGCCTCTTCAAGTTTATAGACAGACCTGGCAGGATAGTTTTCCTTCTTTGCCTTTTTAAAATAATAGTCTTGAACTTTGCGCACTCTTTATCCTTTATCCTTTCGCCTTTAACCTAATTTTCCACCTTCACTCCCCAGATGTCTTCAGCATATTCTCTGATAGTCCTGTCAGATGAAAATTTACCAATTCTGGCAACATTTAAGATAGATCTGCGCCACCAGCTCTTCTCATCTCGATATGCCCGACTCACCTCTTCCTGGCACCGCACGTAATCTTCAAAATCCTTGAGAAGCAGGTAAGGATCATGTGGATTCATCAAACTATCCACCAGAGAACGAAATTCCTCTTTGTCGCCATCACTGAAAAAACCGTTTCTGATGGAGTCGATTGTGCGGCGCACTTCATCATTGGACGCATATATATCTTTTGGACTCCTGCTGGGATTTCTTTTCTCCTTTTCAACTTCTTCTGCTGTCATACCAAAAATAAAAATATTTTCTTCGCCGACCTCTTCTCGTATCTCAATATTTGCACCATCCAGAGTACCGATGGTAAGCGCACCGTTTAAGGCAAATTTCATATTGCCGGTTCCCGATGCTTCGGTGCCGGCTGTTGAAATCTGCTCCGAAAGATCAGCAGCCGGAATAATCTTTTCAGCCAGTGACACCCCATAATTTGGAATAAATACAACCTTGAGTTTCCCCTCTGCTCTGGAGTCGTTATTGACTACATCCGCAACCGCATTAATGAGCCTGATAATCAGTTTGGCCTTCAGGTAAGAAGGAGCTGCCTTGCCTCCGAAAATGATTGTTCTCGCCACAACCTTCTTCCCGGGGTTATTAACGATCCAATGGTAAAGATGAATGACGTGCAGAATATTCAGAAGCTGCCTTTTATATTCATGAATCCGCTTGACATGAACATCAAACATACTTTCAGGATCAACCGTCACCCCGCACACCTGGCTGATGAATTTTGCCAGTTTTACTTTCCTGTTCTTTTTTGCCTGGGCCCACTTCTTTTGAAACTTGCTATCTTCGGCAAAGGCTTCCAGTTCCCTGAGGTGGTCAAGATTGGTTACCCAGGCATCGCCGATTGTATCTGTAATCAGACTGGCCAGGTCAGGGTTACTCTTTAGGAGCCAGCGCCTTTGGGTAATGCCATTGGTCTTGTTGTTAAAGCGCTCAGGAAAAATCTCATAATAATCTTTAAAAATTCTGGTACGCAGCAGCTTGGAATGAAGTTCGGCCACCCCATTTACCGAATGGCTGCCGATAATTGCAAGTGGTGCCATGCGGACCTTTCTGACATGCCCCTCCTCTATAAGGGAGAGTTTTTTCTGCTTGGCAGCATTACCGGGAAAGAGCTTGTCGACTTTATGAAGAAAACGTTGATTGATGTCATATATGATTTCAAGATGCCTGGGCAGCACCCTGCCAATGATATCTACAGACCATGTTTCAAGAGCTTCCGGCATCAGGGTATGGTTGGTAAAAGCAAAAGTATCTACACATATATTCCAGGCTTTTTCCCATTCCAGCCCCTCAATATCTATAAGAAGCCTCATTAATTCAGGGATGGCTATGGCAGGATGGGTATCATTAAGCTGAATAGCTATCTTAGCGCTGAACTGATCAAAAAATTCATTCTTCTTTTTGTAGCGCCTGAAAATATCCTGCAGGGTTGCTGCCACAAAAAAAGTACTGCTGCCGCAGACGAAGCTCCTGGCCTTCCCGAATATCATCGGATGGATACAGGACTTTCGAAAGTGTTTCGGATTTTACCTTGCTTTGCACCGCGGCAATGTAATCACCCCGGTTGAAAAATGACAGGTCAAGGGCCCTTGAGGCTTTAGCGGTCCAGAGCCGCATATTGTTGACATGGTTATTACGATAGCCTGGCACCAGGTAATCGCACGCCATGGCCATGACTTCTTCGGTATCAATCCACTCTACTTTTTTGTTGCCTGCATTATCCTCATAATGTTTTACCTGCCCGTAAAAATGCACAGGAAACATGTGATGCGGTCGCTGAAACTCCCAGGGGGTCCCGCAGCGGAGCCAGTCGTCAGGACTTTCAACCTGGTGGCCGTTCAGCAGTTTCTGGAAAAAAATACCGAATTCATACCGGATACCGTAGCCATATGCCGGGAGTCCAAGGGTAGCCATAGAATCCATAAAACAGGCGGCAAGGCGTCCAAGACCTCCGTTTCCCAGTGCCGCGTCCTCCTCCACTTCACGGATTTCATCCAGGTCATACCCTAAAGACTTCAAAGCTGCGTCCACTTCCTCATAGAGACCCAGATTGATCAGGGCATTACCCAGGGTCCTGCCGATGAGAAATTCCAGAGACAGGTAATAAACTCTCTTTTTTTTCTTGGTGTAATTGATGCGCTGGGTCTTGATCCAGTTTTCAATTAAAAGATCACGAAGCGTATAAGCTAAGGCTTGATATATATCCCGACTTCCGACAAATTCAGGATCACGGCCCTGAAAAATCAACAGATGGTAATGAATCTGCTTTTTGAGAACTTCGATGTCATGGGGGTCTTTAATCCCGCCCCAAAAGTCCCCTTTCTTGTTTTTTGACATTGCTCTCCTGAAATGCAGAAAAATAATTCCGGAGAATTATTATCGGATTATCCTCAACAAACTTTATAAATTCCCATAATTTATAAATACTACAATAGGGTTCGGCAAAAAATCAAATTATTTATGTGATTTCAGATGGTTTTTCACCCAGTCCAGCGCCTGTTCTCTATCCTGAATTTCCCCTTCCACCTGTCCATTTTCAAGATTATCGAAAATTTCTCTGAATTCAGGTCCTGGTTCAAGCCCGAAAATTTCTATCAGATCATTTCCCGTCAGCAACCGTTTTGCCAGTACCGGTTTGATTGTCTGGCAATAGGCCACTCCAACCTCATGATACAGGCTGGCTATATCTTCTTCCATCCCGGGCGGTTTCCCGGTTCCCCTTCCTGCCAGACTGTCTGCCATCGCCAGGATGAAAAGGCCATGAAACTCTTCCCCCACTGCTTTAATAAGGCGCAGATAGGCTTTTGGGGTTAATCCTGTCTTCTTTCTGGCATTATTGAGATGAAAAGGCCACATGTGAACTGAAATAAATTGAGAGACAAAATTCCTGTCATCCCTGCCCCATTTAAGACGATCAGCAATAATATCAAAAATCCTGGCACCCTCCTTGTCATGATTGTAGAAGGTGATACGGCCGCCCCGATCCTCGCGGATCATATGGGTTTTCGGTTTACCCAGATCATGAAACAACGCAGCCCACTTCAAAAGGATTTTTTTTCTGCCCCCTCGCAGGTACTCGAGCAGGGCTTCTCCATAGCCTGGAAAATATTTTCCCGGTTCTCTTTGTACATTTTCCATATGCTTGAGGGTAGCAATGCCATGTTCAAAGACATCCAGATGATGACTCGACGGCTGGGCTACACCGACCCCACTGTACAATTCCGGCACCAGTTCCTGCAGCACACCAATTTCATGCATAGCCTCAATAGTCTTAATGGAATCAACTGTCGCCATTATGGTGTCAAGTTCATAGGCAATCCGTTCTTCAGCCACCAGGTAGAGGAGATGACAATACGTCCTGATCTGCTTTTCTGTAATTGGCTCGATTGTAAATCCGAATGTTGCCATGAACCTGAAGGCCCGGAGCAATCGAAGCGGATCACTGATAAAAACGGCCGAAGAGGTGGAACGGATAATTTTATTCTGCAGATCCTTTTGCCCCCCGGCAGGATCGAGAATCTCCAGGATTTCAGCAGAATACCACGCAGTTAAAACTTGAACAGGGAAAGGAACTGCCATGCTGTTGATAGTAAAATCCCTTTTAAAAAGGTCCTCTTCAATGGTCTGTGCGCCTTCACGAAACGATGAGAAATCAACACAAACTTCCTGCCATACAACCCTGGCTACATCCTCTTCCTCATCCATGGGGACAAAGGTGCCTCCCAGTTTCTGAGCCAATGCGGCTGCCCATCCAAAACCATCCTGAGGAACCGTTACATCCAGATCCTTTGAATCGCGGCCCATCAACCAGTCCCGTATTGTACCGCCGGCAATATAGCAGGAAGATGATCTTTCCCGTATAAGCTCTGCCAGAGCCTGCACTAACTTCTCAGGGTACTGCCCCAGTAATTCCAAAGGATTTATTTTCATAGCACAGTATTTATTTATTCACTTTTTCATTCCTGCAATTGCTATAATATATTTAAAATAATCTAACATATAACAAAGCAAACTTGCCGGAAGTGATTTAATTGTTATATTGCTTTTGTCCGACGTAGTTAGTCAACCTTTTTCGAAAATCAAAATAACCTATTGATACTTGTAATGGAAACACTGACACAAAAAACAATCAAGATTGGAAATGTTACCGTTGGGTTGCTTGGTTTGGATATTGCGCTCGTCCAATTGTCCGGCAAAGATATTTCTGAAAACGAAGCTGTAAATTACTTATATGAGCAGGTAAGCAAAAAAAACTATATTCCGAAGCAGGCAGTAGAGCCTTATAAAAAAGCCCTGCTTAGAGAATACAGACGTTATCATAAGCTGGACAGTTCAGAAGAACAGGGTATTTCAATCCGGGTCCTGGGACGGCCCATGTGTCGTTTGCAACAAGTTAAAATTAACGCTCATTGACATTCTGCAGGAAAAGAATGTGGCTGCAGATATTGAAGACATTCAGGATCTTGACGAAATATGGCGTTACGGAGTGATAAAGACACCAACACTCATCATCAATGGCGAGGTCAAAAGCGCCGGTATCCAACCCCCACGGGTCCAGCTTGAAAAATGGATAGAAGAGGCTATAGGAGATTAGCTATCAGCATTCAGCTTTCAGTTGTCAGCAAATGTTTGGTACTAGGTCCTAGGCTCTAAAACAAGGAACGAAACCAGTAACCAGCACCGTATTTTTCTTATACTCTTTAACCTTTGACCTTTCACCTTTAACCTTTAACCTTTCACCTTTTTACTTGAACCTTTTATCATGAACCCAAGCGAACTCATCTCAGACTTTTTAGTCACGCAAGGTATCGGACAACAGGTGGCTGATCTCATAGGTTTGGCTTCAACCATCATCCTCCTTCTGCTTCTTGCCAATATCACCTACTGGATCACGAAACGATTCATGGCCCGTCTCATCGAAATGGTCTTCAAACGCAGCAAAAATACCTGGGATGATGCCCTGGTCCAACATGGTTTTGTCCGGCGCCTTTCCTATCTCATGCCGATCATAGTGATCTACTTGTCAGCTGATTTTTTGTTGCCGCAGCAATCGCTGGCACCCGAATTCTTCAAACGTTTTGCAATGGTTTTCTTTGTTCTGTCAGGTGTATGGATGCTTGATTCCATTCTCCTTGCAATTCGTGAGATCTATGCCAAATCCGAGATGGCTTCACGGCGTCCTATCAGGTTTTATTTAGATGTTGTCAAAATTGTCGCCTATATTATGGCAGGCATCTTCATCGTTTCCATCCTTACAGACAAATCCCCCTGGGGTGTTCTCAGTATTCTTGGAGGATTTACCGTAGTCCTCATGCTGGTATTCAAAGATACCATTCTGGGTTTTGTCGCCAGCATCCAGCTTTCCGGCCACGATATGGTCCGTATCGGTGACTGGATCGAGATGCCGAAATACGGGGCTGACGGCGATGTCATTGAGGTATCGATTAATACGGTCAAGGTCCGCAACTGGGATAAAACCATCACCACAATCCCAACCTACGGCCTGGTTTCAGATGCGTTTAAGAACTGGCGGGGCATGTCTGAATCAGGAGGGCGCCGTATAAAACGTGCCCTTCACATTGATATGAGTTCCATTAAATTTTGTACTGATGAAACACTGGAAAGTTTCAAGAAATTTGCTTTAATCACTGACTATATTGCTCAAAAACAAGAAGAAATTAACGAATACAACAGAGAACATGGGACTGATACCTCCCAGCTGATAAATGGCAGACGCCAGACCAATATTGGGGTTTTTCGTGCCTATATCATTGCCTACCTGAAAAACCATCCCAAAATTCATCAGGACATGACGTTTCTCGTCCGGCATCTTGAACCGAAACAATACGGACTCCCTGTCCAGATATATGTTTTCAGCAATGATCAGGCCTGGGCAAATTATGAGGCCATCCAGGCTGACATTTTCGATCACCTGCTTGCAGCATTACCTGAGTTTGGATTGCGGATTTTCCAGAATCCTACGGGATATGACTTTAAAAGCTTGGATATAAAATAGGTCCGGCACTAGGTGCACGGTTTGTGGTATATAGTTTCTCTAAATTTTGAATTCTGAATTCTGAATTTTAAATTGCCTTTTCAATCAAGCTGCACAGTCTCAATCTTGACCTTGGCAAGGCCCTGCCGGTAAAACCCCAACTGTTTTGCAGCACCTGCAGACAGGTCTATTATTCTTCCTCTAACAAATGGACCCCGGTCATTTACCCGCACAATCATTGACCTGCCGTTTTCAAGATTTTTAACCCTGACGTGCGTTGGCAGCGGCAGATATTTATGGGCAGCAGTCGGTTTCCCTGGATCAAAGGCCTCGCCGTTGGCAGTCATTTTGCCGCCCTTCTGCTTCTGGGTTTCCTTGCCGTACCATGAGGCAACACCAACCTCTGAGTATCTGTATGCCTCATCCAGGGACATCGGAACATACCGCTTTCCTTTCACCACATACGGCGATTTTTTCACCCTTCCCTTTTCAATAGCCTCTTTGGGGGACATGCCGTCAATGGACTCAATATCCTGGGTCATGGGCCAGTCAAGAGGCGCCATGACAACCTGAAAGGTATACTTGCCGATCTTATAGACGACCTTGCACGTTCCAAGGGTAAGATCAGTTGCAACTTTGGCCGTTTTATAAGTGCCGACTACGGCTCCCTTTGTAATATCATAGGTGGTGGTAAAAAAACCACAACTGGCGAGCAGGAAGCATATACCGCTGATGCCTGCAAACAGAAAAACCCTTTCAAAAAAACGATTCTGTTGAGTATGGAGGGAAACAAGGTATTTTACGATGAAAACGATTAGCAATGTTATCTACCTGATTACACCATTTAATATTAATTAAGGTCTAAAAAGAATTTCTCTCAAACCGGGCAAGCATTAAAATGCTATAATTTTCTGCCCCTGTTCTCCTGTTTTTCCACGTACTTTTTCAAGGCTTCTCGCGTACAAACCTCAAAATATTTCCGGTTCACTTTCCCGGATGGCTGGTAATCAGCCGTATTCAACTCCTGAACCCAGTCCTCCCTGATGATCAAGCTTTGAAAGGTGCCGGTAACCAACGGAAACTTTCCTGTATGGATTATTATCGGCTCTTTCTGTATCTCAGGGATCAGACAGTTCATGGTCTTTAGATCAATCTCCTTTGTCAGCTTTTTGAAACCGGCCTGGTTCAATTCGATGCCGTTGACATTAAACCGCAGGGTAATTTCATCGTCGCTTGAACCCTTGTCAGCATCTTCAGCCGACTGATAGACATACAGGTTAAAAGCCTTCCTGCTCTTAACCATAACCCTGCGCAATGTCTTATGACAGCTTGAAAGCCTGTCGGCCGAATTAATGGCCGGTGAGATCATGATTCTCTTCTTGCCGTCAAGCAGATATGCCGGAGGCGCATTCTGGTAACAGATGCCAACTCCCAATTCGAGTATTGGCAGTTTGTATTTCCTGCTTTTGGCATTGTAACGCTGGATAACGCTCAACATATTTATAGCCAGGCCGCAGGCCCTTGAAACGCAGTATTTTCCTGCTTCATCATCTTTACGTTCAAGAATGGCAAGGATAATGGCATCTCCTTCGATAAACACCTTGAGGGCACCGTATTGAGACACAATCTCGGATATGGGGTTGAAAAAATTCAGGCTGAAGTAGGAGGCCGGGTTCAAGCCGCTTTCACGAAGTTGCTTTGTTATAAACGTTGCTCCGCGAACATCGGCTTTCATGATGACATGACTGGTGACCGGTTTTGTATCAAGTTCAAAAACCTGCTCTTGCGGGAGAAGAAATTCATAAAGGGTATTGTTGGTTTTGGAGAGAGCAATGGTTTTCTCGTCCGTAACCAGGCTGACCCTGTCAAGTGCCTTTTTCAGCAGCTTAAAATTTTCCTGGTCACAATGATATTTAAAAAAACCTTTAAGAAATTTAAGGAAATACTCATGCCGTTTCTGAACATTCAGTCTGCCTATTCTCATTCCTGTCTTCTTCAGATTCACCAGTGAAAAGGACTTGCCGTAATAGACCTTAAGCCGCTTAAGATGGGCTAGTACACTTTTTTTGGCAGGGCTTGAAGTGAGATACTGTACAACCTGCTGCGGTACAAGAGGAGGGCAATATTCAAGATATGCCGGTTGCATTTCATAGGAAGCAAGAATCCTGTTAATAAGTTTTTTCTGCTTAAACTTATCATAAAAGAAATTGAAAATCCTTTTCTGCTCCTTTTCTATTGCTTCAAAACCCTGCAACTCCCCTTCATCCTGGTTAAGTTTATTTTTCCTTTCCTCTATCTCTATGCCGGTCTGGAAATAATCCAACAGGAGGTCTACTGTCTCAGCCTGTCGTATCCACCCATCAATTTTGAGACTTTTTATTTCAGTCTTTTTCTCCGAACCTTTCGTCAGCCTGACCGGACTTGCTTTCCTTACCGTTTAGGCTCTTTTTCTTTATCCTGGACTATATTCAATTTCCCCAGCAATTCATTAATCAATTGCAGGAGGTTGTCATATCTATCAGGATCATCGATCCTGTTTCCCAACAGTACATAATTTTCCAGCATGAAGTAATCATCACTCTGGTTATCAATATGCAGGATAGGGTTAATGAAAATGTCATCTTTCAATAGGGACTTCCTGCCATAATTCGCCTCACGCCTTTCTTTTAAGGGTCGCTGGGACTCAAGCAGATACTGAAATATCTCCCTACTGGCTTCACTTATGATCATGCTCCTCTTATGGCGTATCCCCAGAACCCTCTCCTTGAGGCTCAAGGTCTGCAGCACCAGGTCGTTATCATCAGTGCTTTCATACTCCCAGACTTGATTATTAAACCTTGTTAAAAGCTCCTCAAACTGATTGTTGATTTCCTGGATAAGAAATTTACAGACTGCGACCTGGGCCAGGTAGTCTATCTGAATTTCTCCGTCCCCCATCTTGGCCCTTTTAACAGCATCAAGCATGATACTCTGGAGGAGAAGCCTGAATTCCTCTTTTTCCTTTGTCCAATTAAAATGTACATCAAGATCTTCATCTGCATTTGCAACCTTAAGGATCAAATGAAATATAATCTTGGAAACAGACTCTCTGAAAACCGGGCTTAAATGGACATCATAACGAAAATTGTCAACTCCGGGCATTATGTGATTCAACGAAAAATGGGCAGAATACGGCACTGGAGCAGGACCGCTCCAAGTAGGACTTCTGGAAAAAAATTCCATACTGAATAATGAGGCCATTGAGACAAAAAAAGAGAATTAAAGAAAAGTTTAGATATTACAAATATAGCTGCGCCGTTATCACAACATGTACAACCTATTAATTTATGACATTTTTTTCAATATTCTTTTACTGCAGATGCCGGAAAACCACTACTCTTCAATTCAAAACACCCACCACTTCTTTTTATCCAGCACCGGTTCATCCACCTCCACATCTTCACCTGCTATTATGGCTGCAGGCGTTGTGGTCACCATCCTTTCAGCTCTGGAGTAATCCTGCAGGATATCTGCAGTCGCATCAACCGCAGAAACCAGGGCCAGGATGCGCTCATCATTGGAATGGGCATCTGTGGCAATCACATGCGCCAGACCGGTTCTTATCATCTGCTCCGCGCTCTTCTGCACAAATGGACCCAGGTGCCCGGTAACGCTCAAGGCGGTCAACTGGCACAAGGCACCGTGCTTGACCAGTTCATGCAGCTGATTTAAATCGTTCTGCAGGATCAGGTGCCGCTCAGGATGGGCTATAACAGGAATGATGCCCTGCAGTTTCAATTTGGATATGAACTCTTCGCTGCCCGGGGGCATGGAAAACGGCGGGAACTCCAGCAGCATGTAGCGCGAGTTGTCATTGATGGTGGCAGCCTTGCCTTTCAACAGTGCATCAAACAGCTCAGGGCACACCTGCACTTCCATGCCAGGGTATAGCAATATGGGAATATTTTCCGCATCAAAAGCTTTCTGGACGGTGAAGGTCAGGGAGACGACATCCTGCCATTTATTGACAAAAAAACCGTTTAAGCTATGCGGGGTTGCAACGATGGTATCAATCTTGTTTTTAGCTGCTGTGCGCGCCATATCCAGAGATTCTTCAAGCAACCGGGATCCGTCGTCCATCCCCGGCAGGATATGACAATGCAAATCAATCATCTGTGTTAATAAACTGTCAGCTGTCAGCTTTCAGCAAAAGATTTTTTTCTTTTTTATCCCTCAGCCCTGAGCCTCCAATCTTTTCCCCTCGGTCCCTTGGCTCTTCCAGCTTTAACCCTTGCCCTTTGCCGTTAATCTTTTCCCCTCGAAACCTTGCCCCCTCGACCCCTTGAAACCTTTCTTTTCCCTTTTCACTTTCAATCTTTTCCCTTTAACATTTAACCTCTCCTTTATAAGATTCATACGTCATCTCAATCCCTTCCCGCAAGGACATCTTTGCCTTCCAGCCCAGCTCAGCCATCCGAGAAACATCAAGAAGCTTCTGCAACGTACCGTCCGGCTTGTCGGCATCAAAGACTATTTCTCCTTCAAAGCCGACAATCTCTTTTACCAGCCCAGCCAGTTCCTTGATGCTTATGTCTTTGCCCATTCCGATATTGATGAGGCAGGGCTCCAGGCTTACAACAAGTTTTTTGTATTTCTCTTCCTCCAGACCAAGCAGAAGAAGGCAGCCGTCTGCCATGTCATCTACATGGAGAAATTCCCGCCTCGGGCTGCCCGTTCCCCAGACCGTAACGCTGGAAGCATCACTCTCTTTAGCTTCATGAAATTTACGGATCAATGCCGGCAATACATGGGAGTTTTCCAGATCAAAACTATCCCCTGGCCCGTAAAGGTTGGTTGGCATCACTGCAAGGTAACTGGTTCCAAACTGACGGTTATAGGATTCACACATCTTAATGCCGGCAATCTTTGCAACTGCATATGCATCGTTGGTAGGTTCCAGGGGTCCGGTCAACAGATATTCCTCTTTCAGAGGCTGTGGTGCCAGCTTTGGATAGATGCAGGAACTGCCGAGAAATAAAAGTCTTTTCACCCCCGTCCTCTGACTGCTGTGAATGATGTTGCTCTGGATCATCAAGTTTTCATAGATGAACTCACCAGGGTATAATGAATTGGCCAGAATACCACCCACCTTCGCAGCTGCGAGCACGACAATCTCAGGCCGCTCCCGCTCGAAAAAAAAATGCACCGCAGACTGATTTAAGAGATCAAGCTCATCTCTCGTCCTTAGCACCAGATTGCTGCATCCCTCAGCCTTAAGCCGCCTGGCAATTGCTGAGCCCACCAATCCCTTGTGGCCGGCTACATAAATCTTTGTTTGAGGCGTAAGTTCTTTACAATCTTTTACAATTGTATTTGTCATAGCATTTGATTTTTTATTGGGATTTGAGGTGACACGAGTTTATTCATGATAATTGAACGACTTCAACCCATGCTTCTCAACCAACTCATCCCGTTTTGCTACCTCCATATCAGCAAGAACCATCTCCTTCACCAACTCTTCAAAGCTTATCTTCGGTTCCCAGCCCAACTCATTCTTCGCCTTGCTCGGATCACCCAACAGGCTCTCAACCTCCGTCGGCCTAAAATACCTCGGATCAATCCTTATAATCACATCCCCTTCCTTAAGACCTTTAATCTTTAATCTTGCACCGTTGTCGTCATACGAAACAGACGATTCATCAAAAGAATCAACAATTCCAATTTCATCAACTCCCTCTCCTTCCCAACAAAGGGTTATCCCCAACTCCCCTGCTGCCTGCTCAACAAAATCCCGCACAGAATGCTGTACACCTGAAGCAATCACAAAATCATCCGGCTTGTCCTGCTGCAGCATGAGCCACTGCATCTCCACATAATCCCTGGCATGCCCCCAGTCTCTCTTGGCGTTCAGGTTTCCCAGGTAGGTACACTCCTTCAGTCCAAGCACGATACGAGCCAGGGCCCTTGTGATCTTTCTCGTAACAAATGTCTCTCCGCGGACAGGGGATTCATGGTTGAAAAGGATGCCGTTGCAGGCAAATATGTTGTAAGCCTCACGGTAGTTAACCACGATCCAGTAGGAATACAGCTTGGCCACCGCATATGGGGAACGAGGATAAAAAGGCGTCTTTTCAGTCTGGGGCACCTCCCGCACCTTGCCATATAACTCAGAGGTGGATGCCTGGTAAAACTTTGTCTTATCAGTAAGCCCCAGGATGCGAATCGCTTCCAAAAGCCGCAACGTACCCAACCCATCAGAGTCAGCCGTGTACTCCGGTTCCTCGAACGACACTGCAACATGGGACTGGGCTGCAAGATTATACAGTTCATCCGGCCTGACCTTTGCCATGATATGCACCAGGCTGGATGAATCGGTCATATCCCCATGATGCAGGATAAAATTTGGCTCCTTTACATGCGGGTCCTGGTACAGGTGGTCAATCCTGTCCGTGTTGAACATCGAGGTCCTGCGCTTAATGCCATGCACCTCGTAGCCCTTCTTCAACAAAAACTCAGCCAGGTACGCTCCATCCTGTCCGGTAATACCGGTAATCAATGCCTTCTTTTTCATTAGTTATCCTGAATTATGAATTATTTTTGTGAAAAAATATGTCGCTCCTCAAGAAAATTGAGGATTTTTTTAACGTTTGTCTCTACGGATTCTCCAGCGGTATCAAGAACAAGATCGGGATGTTCCGGTTTTTCATAGGGAGACGAAATACCGGTATAATTCTTTATCTCTCCGGTTCGTGCCTTTTTATAAAGACCTTTAACATCCCTTTCTTCACATGTCGAAAGCGGAGAGTCACAGAAGATTTCTATTAAATCATTTTCCGAAACCAGGGCACGAACCCTTTCCCTGTCAGCCTTAAACGGAGAAATAAAAGCGGTAAGGGCTATAACGCCTGCCTCAAGAAAGAGCTTGGACATCTCGCCTATGCGCCTGATATTTTCATGGCGGTCTTCTTTTGAAAAGCTCAGGTTGGCACATAAGCCGTGCCGCACATTATCCCCGTCAAAGACAAAGGTTCGGCAGCCGGCCTGATGCAGTTCTTCTTCCACTGTATGGGCCAGGGTAGACTTTCCGGATCCTGAAAGGCCGGTGAACCATATGATCACGCTCTTGTGCTTATTTTGCTGCTGCCTCCGGTTGCGGGTAACTGTGGCACTATGTCTTACTACATTTGAACTGTTCATATTTTTTATAAAAGAGGTTTCAAGGTTTCAAGGAATAGATTTTAATTCTAAATTTTGAATTCTCAATTCTTAATTGCCTTTATGGCGCGCCCGGCAGGACTATCCTCTAACAAAAAATCGGATGATTGACACGAACCTGCGGCCTACGGATTCGAAGTCAGAGTCTGCGAGTTTCACACCATCTTTAATATCACTGGTAATCGAGATTATAGCACAAAATGCAATTTCCAGAAATAAGGTAATTCCACAGCTTTTACCTAATTTTCTAAAAAAAGTCTCACACAGATTCTCACACAGAATATTTTTATCGAATCACTTAAACACATTTTAATGGGAAGCGTGTCCCATTACGTCCCCGGATACTGGAATTACAGAAAACGTGAAAACGGTCTCACCCATTTAGTATAGTATAATAGATCAGTAATTACAGTATATTATCCATAACACGTGCTCTTGTAACAATGTGACCGTATTTGCAGCAGCACAGCAATTAATTACAGGAAACTACCCACTAATTCGAGTTTATTAAACCTTTATTGCCAGAAAATCCATGTAACGGCAGGAAATTGAGGAAAAAGTCGGTAAACCAGGAGACCATCCAATTACAGTCGCAGCAGGACAGCAGTAATTTCATAAAGTTGGACGATTAGGACGATTGGACGATAGATCAAGGTGTGCAATGGACATCTTAAGCTTTTAAAACCATTCACGAGTGTAA
>PVMK01143743.1_pt1 | contig 16889 bp, 18 predicted proteins | sample 1853481 | NCBI WGS metagenome assembly PVMK01 (sample SAMN08533507, study PRJNA380276) | Marine sediment metagenome, whole genome shotgun sequencing project.
CACCACACGGCCATCTTCGTAACGCATCACTGCCGAATTCCGGGCGTGATTGTCCTTATTTCCCAATACCACGTTAGCAATATCACGCTTGATGTACTCGAGCAGGTCCCTTTGCGGCTCCGCACAAAACCGGATGATGGCGCGGCACAGCGCGTTGTGTGCAATGAAGGCGCCAAATTCTGAAATACCCGCCAGGGAACACAGGCTTTCCATACCGTAACGTTCGACGTGTGACCCGGCCACCACTCGCCGGTCGAAACGCGGGATGAACAGGCTGTTCCCGGCATGCTCCAACTCACCATGCACATGCAAACCAAGCGCCCGCGCAACGCTCATGTAAGCGGCCTCGTTTTTCAACACACACTGATCCGCTACCGTCCGGCCCCTGGGTAGCTTAACCAGCCAGTGGGCTTTGACCCGGTTGTCTGGTAACACACCCTCCGCGTGCCAGGCGCCCTGCAAATCCTCGTTGAGCAACATTTTCGGGGCGACGCCTTGCACATCGGTGCCTCCAGCGGCGTAGATACCCAACTGGAAGGCATATTCAACGAAGTGTTCATTGCGCTCGATGATTTCCCTGCGCGAATAACCGGGATGCTCATTTGCCGGCACCAGTTCACCCGTTGTTGTTGGCACCTGGTGAGATGGATTTTTTGCGGCAACGGCTTCGGCAACACGCAGGTTACCAACCGGGAAAGCGGTACCCCGAACCAGCAAAGGCCAGTCAGCAGTTGGACCATCATCCAGGTCCAACTGCTCCAGCCACTTCTGACGACCATAGCCGCTGGGAAGCAGATCCAGGATGAATGCCGGCCAACATTTTTCACTGTGCAGAGCAAAATCCACCGGGTAACGGCAACTCAGGCCGGCTGCAGGTGCAAGCGACTCGCCAGCATTGTCCACGGCATAATCGAGCAGGTACTCAAAACGGCTGGAACCGCGATAGCCTTGCCGGAAATCTTCCGGCCGGAACACGCCCGCGGCTTGCCAGCGGCCAACCCTGAAGATTTCAATGGTTGCTTTGTCTGGATACATAATGACCTCTGTGAATCACTATAATGATCTATTTTTATGGATTTTGTCAATGCTTGGATCACTTTAATGGTTTTATATGTTGCCGGCGTATTTTTAAGTGGATATGTCGGAGTACATCACATCCTTGTATTAATTGCGGCCTAGGTTTCTATCTGCTGCCTGAGGGAAGTGGTTCGAACCGAACGCCTACGCGGGCATCACCACAGCCACAACACCCTGGGTAATTTAGGGTGCAGGTATATACACAGTTCACAGTAGGCCAACAACCAGTTGCCAGTGCCGGAGTAATACTGCCCATTGTGGAAATAACCGGTAACTAATTTTAATTTCTGACAAAGATATTACTGCACACGGCTTCGGTGTTCGAGTTCCTTGGTTATTTCAATTACGCTTATGCAAGAACCGGCACGCTGTTTGAGGGTCTCTTTCGGTCAAGCCTGATCCAGAGTGATGAATACTTCCTTACCTGTCTGCAATACATAGAACTCAATCCCGTTCGTGCAGGTATGGTCAACGACCCTGGTGACTTTCGCTGGTCAAGCTATCGTGTCCACGGTTTTGGTCTGCGCTCGAGAATGTGGACACCCCATGCAAACTACCTAACTCTGGGCAGTCATGCGAAGGCCCGACAAAGCGTGTACCGAGAACTAATGAACGAGGCATTGGAGGGCGATGTCATCGCCAAAATCCGTCATTGTGTCAACACAGGCTTGGTTCTTGGAACAGAATCATTCCGAAACCAGGTGGCATCCATGTACAAATAGCTGCAAAACGCCGGAATCTTGCCCTCAACCAAACCAAAGCCAGCTTTGACTCTGGCACTTGACTCTGACCCCATAATTTTAATTTTCTTCACGACGTGGGGTGCCCTGACTTTTTTTAACGGGTTAGTATGGCGTACAATCAAGAAACACGAAACGGGAGAGTCAAATGGCCATTACGCTACTACAACTATGGATGCCAATCGTCCTCGGTACGTTTCTGGCATGGATCGCGAGCGCCCTCATTCACGTCGTGGCCAAGTATCACAACTCTGATTATCAAGCACTATCGAATGAGGAAGCAGTCATGACGGCCGTTAGAAACGGTTCACCAAAACTGGGAATTCATACTCTTCCCTACTGCGCTGAAATGTCCGAAATGAACAAGCCGGAGGTCCAGGAAAAATTCAATAAGGGGCCTGTCGCTATTCTTACTGTGTTTCCAAGCGGCCTGCCGAACATGGGCAAGCTGATGCCTCAACAGATCAGTTTTTTCCTGGTTGGCTGCATATTGATTGCGTACTGCGCCACGCAAGTGCTCACAGCGGGTGCGGATTATATGGTCGTATTTCGTTTTGTCTCTACCGTCGGCTTTCTGGCTTTTGGCTGGGCCACTATTCCGATGAGCATTTGGTACGGACACCCTTGGTCCACCACCGCGAAATACTTATTTGATGCATTGATTTATGCTTTAGTGGTTGCGGGATCATTCGCTTGGTTGTGGCCGGTCTGATCTGAAAAAAGGGGCCAGGCAGGCACCTGTGGACTTCGCGACACTCGAGGCGTTTGCCGACGGCGTGGTCTCTTCCTACATGCGCAAGGACAAACTGCCTGGTGTCACGCTCGCCATTGTGAAAGACGGCGAGATCGTGTTGCTGAAAGGCTATGGCATCGCGGGAGTGGATCCAGAGCGTAAAGTCGATCCACAGAAGTCTCTTTTTCGTATTGCATCGATCTCCAAGACATTTATTTGGACTGCGATGATGCAGTTGAAGGCTGCACCGTGGTACTGGGTATCATCAACATCCAGGCCAATGTGGATTATATTTTGTTACATAGACGCCTCTATTTTTGCATCATGGTTTGAGCTTCATAGCCTACCAATTTGAGGTATCCATCATTGATGGTAACCCTCGGTTCAGCTAAGGACGGGGGCGTCTATATCTTCTATACTCAAAAGCCTATAGGTTCATACCAAACCTGTTGGGAGTAATGGCGGAATCGCCGGTATTGATCAAGGCTTATATAGCCATTGGGAAGGTTTTTGATGAAACATCATTCTCCCCCACTGAGCGCCAGGTGGTGATCCTGACGGCCAGTCGTTTCTATGAATGTCGTTATTGTATGGCTGTGCATTCTGTTGTCGCAGGTATGCAGAAAATACCGGCAGGTACGGAGCCTGCCGGGTTTCCCATGCTGATAGTACAAAAATACTAATTGAAAAAATGAGACGGTTTTACCATTGCTGTCGAAATCATCATAAGCCTAAGCTGACATCACCCATTGTCAGGAACCAGAAAGCTTATGAAATACTTATCGTCAGATATCGAACCCGCGGAACTCTTTTCCCAATTTTCACCCGGCAGTATTACGGGTCGTTTCTTTAACTTTCCGCTGGCACGAATTGTTGTCATTCTCTTGTTTCTTGCCCCGATAGTGATCATAAATTCGGTCGTTGTCATGCAGGTCATCACGAACATGGAAGAACCCATGGCGACCTGGGTCGACATGGCCAGACTTCTGATAACGATGCCGCTGCTCATTCTGAGTTACCAGCTTTACTGTCAGACCTTTGAGAAACGGGATGCGGTAGAAGTCAGTCTTCCAGGCGCATTCAGGCAATGGGCTATCGGTGCGGCAGTGGCTGCAGGCCTGGTGCTGATATTTGTTGTTTTGATTGTCCTGCTTGGCGAATTCAATATTGTTGAATTCCGTCCGATATTGAAATTATTCAACAATTTCCTGATGTTCAATACGGGGGCACTTTTACAGGAAATGATTCTGCTGCTTGTAGTATATCGGCTAATCGAAGAACTGGCTGGTAGCTGGATTTCGCTTCTGTGTAGTCTGACGCTTTTTGCCGGTGTTCATTTATTCAACGAAGCCGAGACCCTGGTAAGTATCTTTATGTTGATGCTTTCCAGCTTGATATTTATTGCACCATTTATTCTGACCAGGCGCATCTGGGTAAGCTGGGGTTTTCATGCTAGCTGGAATTTCATGCAGGCCGGTGTGTTTGGAATGCCCAACTCAGGGGTTCTATTTGATGGGTGGATGGTGACGGAAATCAGCGGACCGGAATGGATCACTGGAGGCGCAGTTGGCCTGGAAGCGACCTATTTGTCCGTTGGGCTCGATTTTCTGATCGGTGTTGTGGTTCTCATAATGGCGATAAAAGCAGGTAAGCTTGTGGCGCCAGGATGGAAACGGAAATTGAGTCTTCAACCTCAGCCATCGCATAATGTTTTGAGTTGAATACGGTTTTTGACCTGCGTCTTACCGTAAATATTGTAGATATGATTGCGCACGGTATTGGGGGAGATAAAAAGTTGATCGGCAATTTCATTGTTGTTTTTGCCTTTCAGAACCAGTTCCATGATCATGCGTTCCCGTTTGCTGATGTCGTAATCTCTTACAATCCGGTCCAGGTTCAATGACTTTGTGACCTGCGTGGGGTGCTCGTCATGATGTAATTGAGCAAACTGTTTGAGAAATATCATTGGGACAAGGTGCATTACATAATAGATGTATGGGGCGGAGTCATGATACCAGGACAAATCAGCATAATAAGCAAGGTAATAAGGACTAGCATAGAAAAAATAGGCGGCTAGGTAAGCCCAGCCAAAGTTTCGGGCGTATCTTTGCAGCTTTTTATTTTCCAGAGTCTCAATCCTGGATAGGAAATAAAAAATACTCATAAAGCTGGCGACAATAATGAGTACGCCCAGCAGAGTCAGGAAGTTGTGGGAATTGGCAAGGTGCTCCCCGCCAAGGTCCTGGCTCAAAACATATGCAGCTAAGATCATTAACAGCGCGGATATGCTATAGAAAAGTATTGCGAGTCGTTTGTTGAAAGGCAGGGCAAGAAGATTTTGAAACAACAGGATAAACAGAAACAGCTTCACCAGCGCCAGGGGCACGGCACAGGCAATAAATAGAATAACCGCACCGATGGATTTGTCAGAACTGACATCAAGAAAACTGACAACAAAAGATGGTCCAATCCAGTTAACAAAGCCGTAGCTGACAACCACAATAATGAAATAAAAGTAGAAATCCAGGTAACGGGCTTTGTATTTGGTTTTCAACATGAATGAAAACCCGATCAGCAGCACGCTTGCCAGGATTGAAATCAAAAACAGAACAGCTGATTGAATGGGCATATTTATTTAATTCGATTTACTAATGTGTATCAACATTTTAGTGATGACCGTCAATAACTGGCGGACCCTCATGCCGGTATCACTGCCCCTTGTAACCCGGACCCTTAACGAAACGGCCCGGGGTTGCGCCGGTATGCTCTCCGTCCAGCAACACGGGTACGCCATTGACCAGGACATGGTGAACGCCGGTGGCGTACTGGTGTGGCTCGGCAAACGTGGCGTGGTCCTGGATCGTTCCGGGATCAAACACCGCAATATCGGCATAGTAGCCCTCTTTCAAAGCGCCACGTTCCTTGATCCCGAGATTTTTCGCCGGAAAAGAGGTCAATCTGCGAATGGCTTCGGACAGTGAAATCACCTGCTCATCGCGCACATATTTTCCCAGCAACCGGGCAAAGGTGCCGTAGGCGCGGGGGTGCGGGTTCGACTTCAGGAATACGCCTTCCGGCGCCAGGGATTCGGCATCAGAATCGAATGCCACCCAGGGTTGGGCGATCTTCTTTTTCACATTTTCTTCCGACATCAGGAAGTAGGCGGTTCCCACCCGGCTGTCGTCCTCGATCACCAGGTCGATCATGGTGTCTTCGGGTGAAGCGCCACGCTGTTTCGCAACCTCGGCCAGAGTCTTGCCGGTCAGGTGTTTGAGATCGTCATTTTTAAAGCCGATCAGGATCAGGTTTTCCGGACTGCCCGCAGCCAGGTAAAGATTTTCCCACTCATCCGAATCCTGCTTCATTTCCTCGATAACCCGGGCCCGTATGGCCGGATCTTTCAGCCGCGCAACCCAGGTATCGTGTCCACCTTCCTGCACCCAGGGCGGCATGGCTGCGTCCAGGCCGGTGGCGCCCGCAGTGTAATTGTAAATATCCGCGGTGATATCCAGGCCTTCGGCACGGGCGGATTCAACCCGCTTAAACACCTCGTCCAGCTTGGCCCAATTGCTTTCACCGGCTGCCTTGAGGTGATAAATCTCGGCGCCGATTTCTGCCTCGCGCGCAATCGTGATCAGCTCATCGACCGCCTCGAGTAACTGGTTGCCTTCATTGCGGATGTGGGAAATGTAACGCCCCCCATATGCGGCTGCGACCCGGCTCAGCGCAATCAACTCCGCTGTATCCGAATAAAAAGCCGGCGCATAAATCAGCGAAGAGCCTACCCCGAGCGCTCCTTCGACCATGGCTTGGCGCACCAGGTCCTGCATCCTGGCTAGTTCCTGTGCCGTTGGCGGCCGGTCTTCGTAGCCCAGTTCGTGAATGCGCACGGTGGTAGCGCCTACGAACGATGCAACGTTATTGGAAATACCCCGGTCTTCGAGGAACTGCAGGTATTCGCCCAGCGTGGTCCATTCAATGTTGTACTTGATGTCCCATTGCTGTTCGAGCGCTTCGGCTTTCATGGATTCATTCAAGGGGGCCCATCGACCAGCCTTCGCCCATGACTTCCAGCGTCACGCCCTGGCGGATATCACTTTGCGAGAGTCCGTCTTCGATCAGGGTTTCAGTCGCCCAGCTGAGCATGTTGATGAAGCCCGGCGCCACGGCCAGGCCGGTGGCGTCGATTACCCTGTTGGCGGTTCCCAGGTCTGCGCCGATGGCGGCTATGCGATCACCGTTGATCGCGATATCCGCGCTGTAGGCGGGGTTTCCGCTGCCGTCATAAACCTTGCCGTTTTTAATCAGCAGATCGTATCGGGGGGGAGCGGGCACACTGGCCGTACCGTTAACGGTGCTTTCAGGCTGGGCGCAGGAAAACAGCGCCAGGCAGAGCGCCGCCAAGAACAATATTTTTCTGATCATTGGGTTACTCGCTGCAATGGAAGGCCAGTTTGGCGTGGTTTCTATTCCAGATTGATTATTATTTTGCCCCGGGCGTGCCCTTCTTCCGAATAGCGGATCGCATCCGGAACCTCACTCAAGCGGTAACGACGGTCAATCACCGGCGTTACCTTGCCCGTCTGCATCAGATCGGCCAGGACGGCCAGGTCGTCCTGGCGCATTTTCGCCAACAGAAAGACGAATTCCTGTCCCACGAACGGCGACAACATAAAGGCCTTGACCGGACCCATCAAAGGACTGAGCCAATTACCTTTTGGTCCGCCGATTATGACGAAAATGCCTTCGGGATTCAGAACTTGCCTGTTGTCCAACAGCGAGTGATTGCCAACATTATCGATGATCAGGTCGTAAGTTTGCCCGCTTTTGGTGTAATCCTCCCGCTTGTAATCGATAACGTGATCCGCGCCGATTGAACGGACCATTTCCACATTTCGTGTACTGCACACCCCGGTCACTTCTGCACCGAATGACTTGGCGATCTGCACCGCAAACGTGCCCACGCCGCCCGAGGCGCCGTTGATCAGGACCTTCTGCCCCGGCTTTATTTTTCCCATGTCGCGAAGAGCCTGCAGCGCGGTGATTGCCGCAATGGGACACAGAAGCCGCCTGCTCAAATGTTATGTTCGCCGGTTTCAGCACCAGCGCCCGGTCCTCGCGAACCGTTACATACTCGGCGAAGGCCCCTTTTCCACCCCCAAATACCTCGTCTCCCGGCTTGAACCGCTTGACGTTTGCACCGACGCTTTCAACCGTTCCTGAAAAATCGACACCCAGGCTTGTCCTGTTTGGTGCGCCCAGTCCGGTCCCCAGGCGCATGAGGTACGGCGAGCCTCTCATGAAGTGCCAGTCCAGTGGGTTGACTGCAGCTGCATGGATCTTCACCAGGACCTCATCGTCTGCAGGAGCTGGTTTTTCAACGTCCTCGAGCTTGAGAACATCAGGGCGATCCATAGCAGCGATACGCAATGGCTTTCATCAATTCCGCATTGCCGGCGACAACAGGAGCCGGGCGGCAGTCAGAGTTGTGGCTCAGAACAAGGGCCAGCGACGTTAACGCGACCCCCATGAAAATAAGGATACCGCCCGTAATTTTGTAACGTAGCTTCATAGATCTAATTCCCGAACCGCACACGATTGTTGCTTTCGGTACTTAAACTAGCACGTTTTTTGGCGTGTCGATCGTAAACAATCTGGTGCAACGGCACGACCCACGTCATTTTCAAACCACCGGTGGAGTATCTACTGACACGCGGTTTTGAAAACAGAATCAGTAACTGATGGAAGATAACTGTGGCTGGCGCTTGTCCTCTTACAGGAACTGTTCGTCCAGGATCCGGTCTTCGAGTGAATGTTCAGGATCGAACATCAATTTGAGGGTGACGTCCCTGTCCTCGAAAACGTCCACGCTAATCACGTTACGGACTTCATGGGCGTCTGCAGTGGCGCTGACGGGGCGTTTGTAATTCTCCATGATTTCAAAGCGGATACGGGCACTGGAAGGTAGTACAGCGCCTCTCCACCGGCGTGGCCGGAATGGCGATATGGGAGTCAACGACACGGCCTCAGTGCCCAGCGGCAGGATGGAACCCTGCACGGACAGGTTGTAGGCGGTGCTGCCGGCAGCGGTCGCAACCAACACCCCGTCACAAATCAGTTTTTCCACCTTGACCGAGCCATTTACGAGAATACGAATATGCGCTGCCTGGTTCATTTGTCTCAGCAGGGCAACCTCGTTGATGGCCAGGGCCGTGGATTCGTTGCCGCCTTCGGTGACGGCATTCATGCGCAGGGGATTCAAGCCGACACAGTCAGCAAGTCTGAGACGTTCCAGGAGGCCATCTTCACGATAAAGGTTCATCAGGAAACCGACATTGCCGATTTTCATACCGTAAACCGGCAGGTTGACCGGCAGCAGGCGATGCAGTGTGCGTAACATGAAGCCATCACCACCCAGGGCCACGACAACATCGGCGTCTTCTGCCTCACACTGACCATAGCGGGCCTGCATTTCCACCAAAGCCGCGTGGGCCGCATCGGAATTGCTCGCTACAAAATGAATTTTGCCTGCAGTAAAACTCCTGGTGCTTTCGTCAGTCATGCTGTTTCATTGACCAGCTGGGCCAGCGACCGGACGGCAACCGCAACGGTGGCATAGTCCATTTCGGCATGATTCCGCATATCATGCATCATGTCCATGGGCCGTTGGACACAACTCCTGTTTTTCTCGATCCAGGCGGCCACCGGATCAGGTTCATCCCCGGCCGCCTGGAGAATTCGTTCAACCAGGTGGTTGTGCTGTGTGAACAGTTCATCACGAAGATTGGACCGTGCCTGTGCATGCCATTGCCCCAGCACTTCCAGGGATTCCAACTGCCGCATCAACCATCTCAAATTCAGTGAATCACCCAGGCTTGAAAATACCTTTGCAACCATTACTACATTTGTTTCCCGCCTGGGCGGCAATTTCAACCACATCCAGGGCTGGAAATACGTAATCCAGCATCACCGTACGGGTCGCCAGTGACCTGGAAAAACCACCATCCATGTAGGGCTGGATATGACTGTTCAAAGTAATGATGTATTCCTCAGGTATGGTTTTCTGCATCGAGCGCTTCAATTCGTGCATGCCGGGAGCCAGGCGGTCCACCATCTCCTGAATATCGAGGTCACTTCCCGGCAGGTTCAATAACCAGCGGGTGGCCTGCCGGAGCAGGTTCCACATCTTGAGAAGAGCCGAAATCTGCAAGTCTGTATCGGCCTTGTTATCCAGCGCCTCGATTCTCAGCCAGAATTCCCGGGCTTCAAAAATACTGCGGGCAATCGTATACGCCTTGGCAACCTGGGCGGGTTCAGCACCGGTATCATCGTACATGCGCAGCGTGAAAGAAGCGCCCATCCTGTTCACCAGGCTGTTGGTTACCTGCGTGGCTATGATCTCCCGTTTCAGGCGATGTCCGGTCATGTGGCCCGCAAAACGGTCCTGCAAGGGCTGTGGAAAATACCGGATCAATTCACCGACAGGTAGGGATCTTCGGGGACATCAGATGCCAGCAACTGCTGATAAAGCCGGATTTTGCTGTAGGAAAGCAGCACGGAAAGTTCCGGCCTGGGTCATTCCCTCTCCCCTGTTTTCTCCGGTCCGTCAACTCTTCGTCATCGGGCAGGAACTCCAGGTCTCCGGTCGAGCAGGCCCTTCTTCTTCCAGCACGCTGATGAAATGCTGCTTTGATCCCAGCCTCGGTCCGGAAAACTTCTCCATCATGGAGATCGCCTGGGTCTGGAGATAGTTGCTGCGCAACACCAGACCGGCAACCTCGTCAGTCATTCCGGCAAGCAGTTATGCGCGACTGCATATCGAGTTCTCCCGCCCGCATCACCTGGTTCAGGAGAATTTTTATGTTGACCTCGTGATCAGAGGTATCAACTCCGGCGGAGTTGTCAATAAAGTCCGTATTGACTCTGCCACCGGCCTGGGCAAACTCAATACGGCCCCAGCTGGGTAAGACCCCAGATTGCCGCCCTCGCCGATGACCTTGCACCTCAGCTCCCGGCCGTTGATCCGGACTGCATTATTCGCCAGGTCACCCACTTCAGCATGACTCTCCGTTGAGGCCTTGACATAAGTTCCAATCCCTCCGTTCCATAACAGGTCAACCGGGGCCTTGAGCAATTCACGAATCAACTTATTCGGCGTCAGTTGCTCATCGTCGATACCCAGCCACTTCCTTAGCTCGGCACTGATGGGTATGGTCTTGTCCAGCCTTGAATAGATACCTCCGCCCCTGGATATCAGGCTCGGGGTTGTAATCCGACCAACCGGAACGTTTTTTGCGGAACAGGCGGCGGCGCTCTTTGAGCCCGGCTTTTTCATTGGGATCCGGGGTCCAGAAAAATATGCAGGTGATTGAATGCTGCCTGCAACCTGATGTGCCGGGACAAAAGCATGCCGTTGCCGAACACATCGCCACTCATGTCACCAATACCCGACCACGGTAAACGGCTCGCGTTGTGTGTCATGGCCCATCTCACGGAAATGTCGCTTGACGCCTTCCCAGGCGCCCCGGGCAGTAATTCCCATGGCCTTGTGGTCGTAGCCCACCGAGCCGCCGGAAGCAAAGGCGTCGCCCAGCCAGAATCCGTGCTCATCCGCTATGCCGTTGGCAATATCAGAAAATGTGGCCGTGCCTTTGTCCGCTGCGACAACCAGGTAAGGGGTCATCTTCATCCCGTCTCACAACGCTTTGGGGTGGCAGGGTTTTTACTTCATCTAAATTATCTGTTATATCTAATAAACCATTGATAAAATTAGTATAACAACTAATTCCTTCCCTTAAAAATGCGTCGCGTCCACCCTGCTCTGGTGGATACTTGACGACGAAGCCACCCTTGGCGCCAACCGGAACGATCATCGTGTTCTTCACGCTCTGCGCTTTCATCAGCCCCAGTACTTCGGTACGGAAATCTTCGCGGCGGTCAGACCATCGCAACCCACCCCGGGCAATCTTTCCACCGCGCAGGTGAATGCCCTCGAAACGCGGAGAAAATACCCATATTTCCCGGTACGGCCGGGGCAGGGGAAGATTCGGAACCGCCTGTGAATCCAGTTTGAAGCTGATGTATTCTTTGGCATCACCATTCTCGTCAGCCTGGAAATAATTGGTTCGCAAGGTGGTCCGTATGATCTCGTAGTAGGCGTGCAGGATGCGATCTTCATCCAGGCTCGACACAGACTCAAGAGATCGCTTGAAGGCCCGGCTGATCGCCGCTACCTGTGTTTCGCGATCCCGTTCACGGGCTGCAACCACATCACTGATGTACTCCAACAACACTTTGTCTCCGGTGCCCCCTCCGCTGAGCAAGACCTCGAACCGCCGGGCCAGTTTCCTGGCGCGTAGCTCTTTACGGTAATCGGACTCATCGTCACGAGCGGGATCGAACGATGCTTCAAAAAGTTCAACCAGCAGGCGGGCGATTGCCGGGTGTTTCGCCAGGGTTTCCGCCATGTAGTTCAGTGAAAACGGGATTCCTGTCTGCAGCAGGTATTTGCAGTAGGCACGCAGCATTTTGACCTGCCGCCAGTGCATCTGGGATGCAATGACCAGCCGGTTGAAACCGTCGCTGTCCGTGTCACCACTTAGCGCGCGCTTAAAAGCCTCCTGAAAAAGTTCCCGGATAAGCTCCAGGTCCAGTTCGCGCTCCACCGCGGTGGTCATGTCAAAATCCTGGATCCATAAACACTCGCCGTCTGGAAAATGTAATTCATACGGCCGCTCACTGACTATGCGCAGGCCGAGGTTTTCCAGTATGGGCAACACGTCAAATAGCGGAATCGGATCATGTTTTCCGGAACAGCTTGAAACGGATGATGCCGCCGTGGCGCTTGCGGGGCCTGTACAGACTCATCCGCAGGTCTTCGCCATCATCCACCGCCGCCGCATTTTCAACATCGAAAGCTGCAACCCAGGGAGAAACATCTTCCTTGTAGGCCTCGGGGAAGGCCTTCCGGAAGCGCGCAGCGTAAGTCAGCCCCTGTTCTTCACCGTGCTTCCTTACCAGCGTTTCAGTCAATTCATCTGTCCAGGAACGCACCGCTTCGACAATTTTCTGCTCCAGCGCCGGTACATCAGGCTTGATGACTTCACCCTGCCTGGGGCGGATAATCACCTGCAGCAAAGCCAGCCTTGATGCCGATACACTGACTTCGTAATCGAGACGCTCACCTTTTAACGCCCGGTACAGAATGGACTGGGTTGCTTCACGGTTCTCGGTGTTGAATCGCTCCCTGGGTATATACACCAGGCATGACCAGAACCGGCCATACCGTTCCTGGCGAATGAACAGCCTTACCCGCAATCGCTCCTGCAGGTTCAAAACACCCGTCGCGATTTCCGTTAATTCCCTGGAATTAGCCTGGAACAGCGTATCCCGCGGCAGCGATTCAAGGATATGCACCATGGATTTCCAGGCATGACTTCCCCGGTGCAACATAATGGCATCCATCACCCGCTGCGCCCGCACCCGTACCAGCGGGGTGTCCATGGCATTGAGGCGATACGCCTGGGAAGTGAACAGGCCCAGGAACCGGCGTTCGGCGATGGTGCGGCCTTTCTCATTGATCTGGAGCACGCCGATGTAATCCAGGTAACCGGCCCGGTGAACGGTCGAGCGTGCATTGGTCTTGGTGATGATCAGGGGGGCAGTATTTTGACGTTTCCGCGCCTCTACCGCCAGGCTGCTCAATGGTCTGGATGTTACGGTCTTCGCAGTTTCCCTGAGGATGCCCAGTCCGGAACCCTGAACGAGGTTCAACTGATAACGGTTATTCCGCTTCTCAACGACGTAGTCACGCACCCCGAGAAAGATAAAATGGTCATCCAGCAGCCATTTCATGAATTCCCTGCTTTCCTGCATTAATTTCCTGTCAACCCGGGGCGCCCAGTCCGGCATTTTGCTGATCGCATCCCTGGCCTGTTCCTCAATTGCGCGCCAATCTGCAACCGCTTTGTACACATCGTTGAAAGCAGCTTTCAGGCGGTCTTTTATTTTTTTCAGGTCTTCCGGCCGGGTCTTCCGGTCCACCTGGAACTGCAAAACAGACTCTGCCTGTCCCTTCCTCCTGCCCACGCCCCTTTTCTTTCTTTTGATATATGCCGGTCAGTTTACCTTGTGCATCCCGCTTGAAACGCATTACCGGGTGTACAATCAGGTGCACACCCAGCTTCATTTCCGAAAGTGTGAGCGTTGCCGTGTCGACCAGGAACGGCATATCGTCGTTGACCATCTCGATAATGGTGTGCTGAGATTCCCAGCCATCCGTTTCCATCTCAGGATTGAAGACGCGGATCAGCGTTTGACCGGGTAAACGATCTCAGGAATTCGAGCTGGTTGATGACGATGGTTGCCAGCGTAGCCGGAGTTTCCCGTGCAATGTCGTCCAGCGGCACGCGGCGGAAATAGTACTTCACATACAAGGGCCGCCAGCCTGGCGCGCCGCGCACTGAGCCGGCTTTCAAGAATGCCGATTACCTGGTCCAGCAGCAATTGTTTTTGTTTGTCGATTCCGGGAGTCATAGTCTGATCTGCCTTGTTTTTGTACGCCTCGCCGGCACATTTTGCATTTTTGCTTCGTGCAGAATGATCGCTCAAGCGATCTGAATTATAACTTCCGCAAGCAATTAAATCTTCAGCAAAATCGGTAAATACCCGATGCTGACATCTCATTCGCGACAGGGCTGTTACCGCAGCGCTATTGACCTGCCTCCCTGCAGTCGTTAATCTTTCATATATCTTTTAATCAAGATATAGAGATATATAGTGAACCCGGAAAACAAATCAATGGATCTCCAGCTGGCATCACACCACTGCCGCTTGCTGGCGGATACCACGCGCCTGAGACTGCTGCTGCTGCTGGAGCAGGAAGAAATGAGTGTCGCCGAACTGGCTGGCATCACCCAGCTCGCCCAGCCCCGCGTATCCACGCATCTGGCCAAGCTCAAGGAATCCGGGCTGGTGATTGACCGCCGGGAAGGCGTTTTCGTTTATTACCGCATCTGCACGCCCATTGCTGATGAGTCCCTGAACGCCCTGTGGCAACTGCTGAGATCCAATACCAGTGATCCGCTGGTCCAGCAGGACCTGGACAGAATCCCCGAAGTATTGCAAAAGCGCGCCGGTGGCAGCACCTGGGCCGATAGCGTGGCGGGTGACATGGAGCGCCATTATTCCCCGGGAAGGACCTGGGAGGCCACCGCACGCGGACTGGTTCACCTGCTGGATCCCGGTGATGTACTGGATGTTGCTTCCGGGGATGGCGTGCTGGCGGAACTGCTTGCGCCCCGGGCGAGGAGCATTAAGTGCCTGGACATCAGCGAACGTGTTGTTGAAGCCGGGCGGCGGCGGCTGGAAGCTTTCGATCACGTGAAATTTGAAAGAGGCGACATGCACTCCCTGCCTGTCGATGACGCCTGTTATGACACGGTGCTGCTGATGCATGCACTGACCTACACCAGGCATCCCGAAACGGTCATTAATGAGGCCAGCCGTGTACTCAGGCCTGGCGGCAAATTATTGGCGGTAACCCTGCTGAAACATCAACACAAAAAAGCAGTGGAACCCTACAACCACGTCAACCTGGGTTTCACCATCAGTCAACTGGAAACACTTTGCGCCAAGGCAGGCCTGCAGGTTCAATCCTGCAGTGTATCCGCCATCGAAAAGCGCACGCCCAATTTTTCGGTTCTTTCCTTGTCAGCCAGCAAACCCTGAGTTCCATCCAAAGAAAACATGACCATGCTTCCATACAAAAATGCCGCTATCGTAAGCCGGCTCGAAGAAATGCTTGCAAAGCGCATCCTGGTGATCGACGGAGCCATGGGCACCATGATCCAGGCCGCCTTTCCTCAAGAGAGTGATTTCCGCGGTGAACGCTTTGCGGATCATCCCGTTCCATTGCAGGGCAATAACGATCTTCTCAGCCTGACCCGGCCTGAGCTCATCGCGCAAATCCACCGGGACTTCCTGCAAGCCGGGGCGGATTTCATCGAAACCAATACTTTTAACGCCACATCGATCTCCCAGGCTGATTACGGCACCGAATCACTGGCTCGTGAAATCAACCGGGAAAGCGCCCGCATCGCCCGCAGCGTGGCCGATGAGTTTGAGCGGAACAACCCGGGGAACCCCCGTTTCGTGATGGGAGCGCTGGGCCCCACCAACCGGACTGCTTCTTTGTCACCCGACGTCAACCGGCCGGAGTTTCGTAACATCACATTCGGGCAGCTACGGGATGCATACGCCACCGCTTCACTGGGTCTGATCGAAGGCGGGGCGGACCTGCTGGTAGTTGAAACCGTGTTCGACACACTCAATTGCAAGGCGGCCCTGTTCGGAATTACAACAGCTTTCGAAGAACTGGGCTACCGCCTGCCTGTAATCGTTTCGGGCACCATCGTGGATGCCAGCGGCAGAACACTTTCCGGCCAGACCGTTGAAGCGTTCTGGCACTCCATCCGGCATGCCAGGCCCTTTGCTGTCGGTCTGAACTGTGCCCTGGGTGCTCTCGAAATCCGCCCCTGGATCATGGAACTATCGCGGGTTGCGGATTGCCCGATCAGCCTTTACCCCAACGCCGGCCTGCCCAATGAGCTGGGCGAATACGACGATACGCCGGAAAACATGGCTTCCATAATCGCAGAATTTGCCGATGAGGGTCTGCTCAATATTGTGGGTGGCTGTTGCGGTACGAGACCGGAGCATATTGCGGCGATCGCCGCGGCGGTTGAACATGCAAGGCCAAGAGAAATTCCCGCATTGGAACCGCACTGCCGCCTGTCCGGGCTTGAGCCCCTGACCCTCACGCCGGAGCTGAATTTTGTCAATGTCGGTGAACGCACCAATGTGACCGGATCGGCGAAGTTCAAGCGCCTGATCACCGAAGACAAGTACGCGGAGGCTTTGCAAGTGGCCCTGCAGCAAGTGAAAAACGGCGCTCAGATTATCGACGTCAACATGGACGAAGGCCTGCTGGATGGCCCGCAAGCAATGACGCACTTCCTGAACCTGATTGCATCCGAGCCGGATATCTCCCGGGTGCCGGTGATGATCGATTCCTCCCGCTGGGAAGTGCTCGAGGCCGGGCTGCAGTGCCTGCAGGGTAAGGGAGTCGCTAATTCGATCAGCCTGAAAGAAGGCAAAGAGCCCTTTGTCGAGCAGGCAAGGACCGTCCTTCGTTACGGTGCGGCCGTGATCGTGATGGCATTTGACGAGAAGGGCCAGGCAGACAGCCTGGAAAAGCGGGTTGCGATCTGCAAACGAGCCTGGCGCATCCTGACGCAGGAAGTGGGCTTTCCGCCCGAAGATATTATTTTCGACCCCAA
>PVMK01119573.1_pt1 | contig 16885 bp, 19 predicted proteins | sample 1853481 | NCBI WGS metagenome assembly PVMK01 (sample SAMN08533507, study PRJNA380276) | Marine sediment metagenome, whole genome shotgun sequencing project.
TGCCGACGCGCCGTCGCGCGTGGCCGAGAGCACGACGGATCCGATCGCCAACAGCAGCACCGTGGCCTGGCCGCAGATCACCCCCAATCCCTGGGAGAACAGCCACTCCGTGGAGCTGGTGTCCGTGCGAGAGCCGTTCGGATCAGAATGCATGGCTCGACCTTCCGAAGAGAAAGGAGGTTCCCACATAGGCGACGAGCACCCAGACGAAGCCGACGATCGCCAGTGCGGGTCGCACCCACGGTCGCGGGAAGAGCGACGGGGTGAGGTGCAGGTGGACGAAGCTCGCGTAGTGGAACCACAGGATCACCGACCAGATGATCTTGACGTCCCACATGAAGTAGGCGCCCCACGCGACCACGCCCCAGAAGCCGCCGCAGATCATCGAGAACGACCACAGCGCAAACCCGTTCAATGCCAGCCGATCGATGAGCGTCAGCCAGGCCGAGTCGCGATCGCGAAACCACACCAGTGACGCGGCCGCGGCAGCCGCCCAGGCGCCATAGGCGAAGAACGAGAGCGGCACGTGCAGCGGATACCAGATCGTGCGCATCAGCGGCGGCGGAAAACCCAGATCGAGCGGAAACGACAGCGCAGTGAACATCGCAATGCACACCAACGCCAGCAGCGGCACGACGTACAGCCGAGCCTCGCGCCAGGTGATGGCGGTGACCGCGGCCACGGCAAGCGCCGCCGCCGAGAACGACTCCATCTTGTTGGTCAGCGGAAAGAACCCAATCGCCCAGCCCCGGCCAAGCGTGGCGCCGAAATGAATGACGATGCCGATCCCCAAAAGCCACAGACCGATCCGGGGCCGCACGAGGGTGACCACGAGTGCGGCCGCGTAGCATGCGAATGCGGCGTAGAACGGACCGGCCACAGCGAGCGGGGACGCGACATCGAGGCCGTTGGCAATTTCGGGCATGGGCGGTGATTCCACTGAAAAACGGTTTGTTGCTCGGGCGCCGCCGCAGCACGTTTGCGATTCGCATTCGCGATTCGATCGTGCCCCCGAGCTGCGGCCGGGACTCTACAGAATCCGACCGGGGGGCAGGCTCAAAGCGAAGGATCAATCCGATCGCGCGGGCGATCGTTCAACTATTCAACAGCCTCTCCGCTCGACGCCTCACCCTCGTCGCCGCCGAAGCCGAAGAACTGCCTCATGCCGCGGAAGAAGCCCTGCTCCTCTTCGGGCGGGTCCTCGGTCTCGGCGGCTTGCGCGGCGCGACGATCAGCGCGCGCTTTGCGTCGGGCGCGCCTTTGGTCGGCCTGTGTGTCGTCCGTTCCGGTATCCGCACCGCCCGCTTCCGCCTCTTCTGCGTCACCAGACGTCGCGGCGCGACGCTCAGCGCGCGCTTCGCGTCGGGCACGCCTCTGGGCGGCCCGTGTGTCGTCCGTCCCAGCATCCCCACCACCCGCTCCCGCTCTTCGCATCGCCATCGTCGGCGGCTTTTCCATCCCGATCGCGAACACTCTGCTCGCGGCGCGCACGGCGCTCTGCCTGGCGCTTTTCGCGCCTGGTGCGCGTGTCGGCTTCGTCGACTGCTTCGCCCTCGTCGGCGCGATCGTCTACTTCGATGTCGTCATACACATCATCGCCGTCGGATCCACTGCGAGCTTTCTTGCCGCCCTTCTTCTTCCCCTTCTTGCCTTTCTTCGCGTGCTTCTTGTCATCCCCGTATTCGTCGCATGGGCCGAGGTAATCACCGTGAGGTTCGTGAGCACGCCAGGCTTGCTCGGACACGGTCATCGTATGCGCGCCGTCGGGATTTCCCGGCGGAATATGGCAAATGGTCAAACGCGATTTACCGGAGTTGCCCTGGGCGAGGCTGCCTGACGGAACCAGCCAGAGCACGAGCGCGGCGATTGCGAGTGTGGCGGATTGAGCCTTCATGGATCCGAACCTCCAAATGATGCGCGCATAGCATAACCGATGCGGCCGATGGATCATTTGACCATCGAAACGCGACCCGGCGGAAATCCAAAGTTCAAGCACGCCCTCACTCGAGTCAGAAATTCAACTATTCAACAACGTCCCCACTAACGTCCCCACTAAGCCGTGGCGACATGCCCGGCTCGGATTTGCCGTCGGTCGAGAAGCCTCTGCGTTTCTCGTGCTTGTAGGCCTCGCGGACGAATTGGCGAATCTGGGAGGCGGCACGGTCCTGTTCGGCGAGGGACTCGGCCATCTGAGCGACCATCTCCTGGTACTGTGTGCCGGCTTCGGAGTTAGAAGACTTATACGGGAAGTCGTGGGTCAGCTGACCGAAGGCATTCTGCAGGCGGCTGCGGATCTGGATCTCGCACACCATCGTGCGCGGAGTGAGTTCGTGGGATCCGTCACCTCTGGAGACACTGTCATAGGTGAAATCCGCCATCAGGTGGATCGACCGGTAGCCCGAGAGTTTGGCGTTGGCGATGAAATCTTCGGTCTCGTCGGAGTTGACGTTGAAGCCGTGTGATTGTTCGATCATCTTCTGGATGCCGTAGCAATCGTCGACGAACCAGCAAACCACTCGAGCGCCGATCAGATCCCGGATGATGTCGGTCGGGTAATAGAATTCGGGCCAGCCCAGCCGTTCGAGCTTGTCGATGAAACTGGTCTGCGGCTTGACGCGCGTAACCACTTCGAGTGCCTCGCGTGGCAACTGGTTGTTGAGCGCGTAGGCGATGCACAACTGGGTGAGGTTGACCTCCACCAGCCTGCACAGGTTTTCGACCTCGGAGCCGTATCGCAGGTAGAAGCGATTGGCCCTCCGCGCCAGGTTTTCGCGGTGACTGGATTTCATCTGCGGCCCATTTCGAGACCCGCCCTCCCTATTTGGATCGAGCACCTCCGATTTGGGTAGGGCACGTCCAATTTGGGTTGGGAACGGCCGGGATAGGATAGGACGCCATCCCCGGTGGAAAAGGGGCACCCACCCTGGAAGCCGGTGGCACCACCGCCTATTGCAACGACCGACGAGATTGGGAAAGATGGGCTCCTCGTTTTCGCCGGCGGCTGAGCGCCGAGCGACCATTTTCATCCTAGAGGAGACGGACCATGCCGGAGATTTCCATTCAGAAGCAGTGCCTCGGATTGACCAACCTGGAGGGCGCGGAGTCCTTCGGCGCCCCCATCGGCGACCTTCCCGTGCAGACCGATGCCGGCTTCTTCTCGGAAGGAAACCTCACCGCGGGCACCTGGGAATGCGGGCCCGGCAAGCTTCAACTCGACCTGGAGATCACGGAATTTTGTCATCTCTTGAAGGGCCACTGGGTGCTGACCTCGGAGTCTGGGCAGGTCACGGAGATCCGAGCCGGCGACAGCTGGGTCTTCCCCAAGGGCTGGAAGGGCACGAGCGAAGTGGTCGAAACCGTCCGCAAGGTCTACATGATCATCGAGTAGGGCGAACGGTTCGCAGGTCTGGGATAAGATAGGGCGCATTCCATACCGCAGGAGGGATGCAGACCGTGAGTTTCGCTACGCGAATCATTTTCGGCTCGATCCTGGTTTCGGTCATCACACTGGCGTCGGCTGCTGTCGCCACCGATGAATCCCCGTCGTGTCAATCCGGCCCGTATGTGGTGAAGATCCACGCTGAGTGGTGCGGCACCTGCAAGGCGATCGCGCCGACCTGGGAGCAACTCAGAGCGGACGTGGGCGACCAGGCCACACTCGTGACCCTGGACGTCACCGATCGGGCGGCGACCGAAGCATCGAGAGCCACCGCTGAAAAGCTCGGCTTCGCCGACTTCTTCGTCAAGTACCGTCGGCAAACCGGCACCGTCGGAGTGATCGATTGCGAGACCCACGAGACGGTCGCGATCTTGCGAGCCGAACGCGACGTATCGAAGTACCGCGAGGCCATCGCCAAGGCGAAGCCCGCGTCCTGATCTTCGATCCGAAGCGCTATCCGGAAGGGCTCGTTCGCATCGCAGAGAAGGCTTCGCTCAGGTGCGAGCTGTCGGCCGCGCCCGAACCCGCGGCCTCGGCCCGAATTTCGTGCTCCAGCTCCCGGGCGAGTGCAAGGTTCTGGCCGAGCTGTGCGAGCAGCGCATCGTCGTCGTAGTCGCGCAGCAGGTCGCGGTTCATCGCCGCCAGGAATTCGATCTCCGCATAGTCGATGAATCCGCTGGCTGCGGCCCTGCCCCGCTCGACCTCCGACCACTCTCGGAAGAAGGACTGCGCGCGGACGTTCACCTGGGCGAAACCCTGGAGGATGGGGCGGACCCGGTCCATGAACGAAGGATCGACGAACTTGTTCTGGAAGAAGAGCGGCGCAACGCCACCCCAGTACATCGTGAAGTCCCAGATGACCTTGGTGCTCATGACCCTCCCGCTGCCCATCAGCGGGTACTGACGGTGGTAGGTGAGCAGGTAGGTGCGGGCCAGCGAGCGAAAGGACTGGTCGTAGATCGTCACGAGTTCGTCGATGGCGGTTCCCTTCGAGGTCTCGGGCGATCAGATCGCTGCAAAATCCGTTGGCGATACCGATGAAGTCGCTTCCCCGGTGAGTAGAACGGATCGACGAAGAAGCCCGCCTCGCCGACCAACAACCAACGCTCACTGCTGTACACCTGCTTGGCGTCGTGGGAAAAATTTTTGAGCGTCCCGGAAATCCATCTTCTGATCGACATGGGCGCGCACGACCTCAGCGCACTGGGGTTCGTTGCGGTCGAGCCACGCCAATGCGGCGTCGAAGGTGTGGAGTTCGGAAAACGGGTGCAGATGCTCGTCGGAGACGATGCCGACACTGGTTCGATTTCCGGCCAGCGGAATCAACCAAACCCAATAGCCCTCACCCATCAGGTGGTTGGTCGACAAGCGGCGGGAGTGTTTGTTGCGGGCTCGCCACGCGAGATCCTTCGACCAGCCGTCGGGGTCGATCGGGTGATCGATCCGAAACCAGACCGCATTCACGTCGTGGCGATTGGAACGGGCCAGACCGAGCTTCTTCTTGAGCAGTGAAGCCCGACCACTGGCGTCTGCGACCCACCGGCAAGCTACGTCGAACGTTTCCGTCGAGCACTCGACGCGGACGATGTGGTCCGCACCGCCGTCGCCGAGCGCAATGTCGGTGACTTTGCAGCCGTCTGCGAAGTCGATTCCGGCTGCCCGAGCCTCGCGCGCCAGCCCGGCCTCGAAGCGACCGCGATCGATCTGGAAACTCGGAACGAACAGAAAATGACTGGGGCCCGCATTCGAGCCGGCTGGCAATGTCCCGATTCTCGCCGTGGCTCATGAAGAAGCGAAGTCCGAATTTGCGCAGCTCGCCATCGAGTAGATCCGAGAGTCCGAGGACTTCACTGAAATAGTGGCTTCCGACTTCGACGGACGACTCGCCGACCTTGTGCGCGGCCTCCGGCGGCGGATGTGAGTTGCGTTCCGCAACGAAGATGCGGACTCCGGGTTTCCTCTTCTGGAGTTGGAGTGCGAGGCAAAGGCCGGCGAGCCCTCCGCCCGCAATCACGACATCGTATCGATCGCGAATATCCATATCCCTAACCCAGTCCGCCATTGACAGAGATCACCTGTCCCGTGATGTAGGACGCTTCGGCCGAAAACAGGAAGCCGACGGCGGCGGCGACTTCTTCGGGCTTCCCCATCCTCTGCATGGGAATCCAACGCGAGATTTCTTCGACGGGGAGTCCCTCGGTCATTTCCGTTTCGATCAGCCCCGGGGCGACGCTGTTGACCGTAATGCTGCGCTTGGCGAGCTCGAGCGCGAGCGAGCGCGTGGCCCCGATCAGACCCGACTTGGAAGCGCTGTAGTTGACCTGTCCGCGATTTCCCATCACGCCCGAGGCCGACGCAATCGTCACGATCCTCCCGCCGTTGTGCGCGCGCACCATCGGCATCACCAGCGGCTGGACGACGTTGTAGAAACTGTCGAGGTTGGTGCGGATCACACGATCCCAGGCTTCCCCCTTCATGCCCGGGAATGGCGCGTCTTCGTGAACGCCGGCGTTGCAGACCACGCCGAAGAACGCCCCGTTGGCCGCCAGGTCCGACTCGAGGGCTTCGGCGCAGGCCTCCCGATCGGCGACGTCGAAGGGGAGCAGCGCGGCATCGCCGCCGAGGTCTCGAACCATCGCCAGGGTGCTCTCGGCTTCTTCACGCCGCTGGCGGTAGTTGAGCACAACGGAAAAACCCGCCGTAGCAAGTTGGAGGGCGATCGCGCGCCCAATGCCGCGGCTCGCACCCGTGATCAGCACCCTACCCGTCAAGCCCGATCTCCCGAGATTCGTCGTCCTGAAGCGGAGCCCAATGCTCCCACTCCCCGCCAGCGAGGTCAAATCGCCTACTCTTGGGCCGTCCCGGGGCCACCAAGGGCCGTTGCGCAATCTGGAGTCTGCTCCGATGAGAGTCGCGTTCGTTTCTGGAAATCGCGAGCTGCTCCCCGACGCGGCCATTCCGATCGGAATCCTCTCGGTCATCGCGAACCTGCCGAAGCGACACGAGTCGACCCTCATCGACCTCTGCTTCGAGGACGCGCCCGCGGAGGCCCTCGCCAAGAGTTTGGGCGCGTTCGAGCCAGATGTCGTCGCGCTCGGAATGCGAAACATCCAGAACGCCGACTATTCCGGGACGTCCAACACGCTCGCGTATTACGACGAACTGATCGGAGTGATCCGGAGCACCACCGAAGCACCCATTGCGATCGGCGGCGCCGGTTTCAGCGTGATGCCCGCCGAGCTGATGAAGCGCCTGCTGCCCGACTTCGGGATCTCGGGTGAGGCAGAAGAAGCATTTCCCGCGCTGCTCGACCGGCTCGAGGCCGGGCTGGGTTTCGACGGGATCGGCAACCTGCATCGGCTCGAAGGCGGCGACGTCATCTCGAACCGTCCAGCGCCGGGCTTTCTCGACATGAGCACACTGTCGCCCGGGGATCGCTCGCTCGTCGACTCACGCTACTACGAGCGTTTCGGGATCGAGTCGCTCCAGACCAAGCGCGGCTGCCCGCTCCGCTGCGATTACTGCACCTATCCCATCATCGAAGGCCGGGTCGGCCGCGTCCGGGAGCCCGCGGCCATCGTCGACGAACTCTTCGCGAGCCTCGAGCAGCAACCGGCGACGTCGCACGTCTTCATGGTGGACTCGGTCTTCAACCTTCCCAAGGGCCACGCCAAGGCGGTCTGCCGCGAGATGATCGACCGACGAGTGGCGATTCCGTGGACCTGCTATGCGAATCCGCTCGGTTTCGATCTCGAGCTCGCCGAGTTGATGGCCGAAGCGGGCTGCGCGGGGATGGAAGTCGGCGCCGACTCGGGTTCGGACGAGATTCTCACCCGGCTCCGCAAGGGCTTCACCACCGAGCAGATCCGCAACCTCCACCGGCTCGCCGCGCAGGTGGGCATCCCGGACTGCCACGCTTTCATCCTCGGCACTCCGGGAGAGACCTTCGACGACGTCCTGCGAACCCTCGACTTCATCATCGACCTCGACCCCTTCAGCGCGATCCTGATGGCCTGGGTCGACGACGCCGAGGCGCTGGATTCCGAGGCTGCGCGCGAGCGGGAGAAGTTGCGCGAATCGATCCTGAAGCGCCTCGAGGAACACAAGAGCGAGTTCCCGTGGTGGAGCATCCCCGCACTCGGCGTGAACTACGACGCGAAGCTCTTCGACCTGCTACGTGCCAACGGTTACGACGGGCCGCTCTGGCGCCACATCCGGGGTTTGGTGCCCGCGGCGACAGCTAAACGCCGCTAGCGGGACCGGCGGGGGAACCTCTCGCCCTGTCCGACTCGGAATCAGATGCCGGCGACGATCCGGTCGGCCAGCGTGTTGACCATCCGATCGAAGCGCTCCACGGACCCCGGGCGGATGAAGCCAGCGACCGCTGTCGACGTATTCGTAGAGAAGCTCTTGGAGGCGGCGCCACCGCTGACAACCTCCACCGTCACCTCGATCCGGTCGGCCCCAGCCATGGGCCCCAACCAGAAGCCGGTGGAACCAGACCGCAGCCGAAAGCCGGTAACCCGGATGTTCAATGCGTCGGGGAGTTGGCTTTTCCCATCACCCGACCACAGCTTCTGTAACACCTTGTTCGCAATCTTCCGGGTGCCGGCCTGTCGGAGGAAGACTTCTCTGCGATCACCGCTGAGATCGCTCGCATCGACGCTCACCGTGACATCCTTGCCACCCGTTTCGATAGAATCGGTGGCGGCGAATTGGATCGTCCCGCTGCCCGGAGCGGCCGCGCAGCCGACGAGCGCAAGTGCCGCGAGGAGCACGACGAGGCAGAAATACCGTTCACGCAGCGAACAAGGATACGGGTAACTCATAGTCGTGATAGGATAGCCCGATCATCCTGGAGGAAACAATGCGAACTGCGCAGAATATTTCGCTAGCTGTCGCAATCGCCTTACAGGTCGTTTTTGGTTCTGCTTGCACGTCGCCGGTGCCGCCCACTGTGACTCGGGCTCCAACGATGGCTCTGAAGGCAAATCCCGCGATCTTTGTTCAAGCCACCGCGCAAATACCCCGGATCGAAGAATCGCTGAGCCAGGCGGGTGTTCGCATCGCTGAATCGTATGGGGACGCCGACTACATCTTGAATGTCAACGTCGGGAGAAGACGCGGAAACCTGCCCTGCGGGGGCACCAGCAACGTCGCGTATATCCTAGACGGCAGAGCAGGTCACCTGATGGTGATCAAAGGGCGCGGAATGACGGGGAACCTGTACCCCCAATATTTTCGTCGACATGAGCCAGAAGCTCGTTACCTACTTCGGGGGTTGAGTCCACTCGGGGGAATCATGCGAATTGCGCGACCCATTTCGTTCGTGGGCCTGATCGCCCTGCAGATTGTTCTCGTATCGGGTTGCACGAGCCCGATGGCACCCGTTGTGACGCAGCCGCCCCGGGTGTCTTTGAAGGTACACCCTGCAATTTATCTCAAGGCCAGCGTACAACGGCCGCGAATCCTCGATTCGCTGCACGGTGCGGGCATCCGCACCACGAGTTCAGCCAGAGAAGCCGACTACGTTCTGACGGTCATTGTCGGGAAGCGGCGCGTCAAGATGCAATGCGGGGGGATGCACAACATCATCTACATCCTGGGTGGGATGGGTTATCAGTTGATGGAAATCAAGGCTCGCGGATTGACGGGAGAATGCATGCCCAATGTCCTGGATGAGATGAGCCAGACGCTCGGAAGCTATTTCGGGGGTTGAGTCCGTCCCGATCCATCGCCCGCGAAGCCCTCGGTCCTACTCCCGAGGCGCACGGAGCGAATGCAGCAGGTAGTACGTCACGCCGGGCAGCATCCAGATCAGTTCGCGCAGACGCGCCGCGAGTCCCACCGCGAGCCCGACCTCGCTCGAGTAGCCGAGCAGCTGGAACAGCCACATCGTCGCGCCTTCGAGAACGCCGATACCGGCCGGAATCGGAAGCATGTGGGCGGCCCCGGTCGCAAAGATTGCGGCGACGATCGCAATCGGGTCGGTCGGCAGGCCGAAGGCGGCCAACAACAAGAAAAATTCTCCGATGACCAGCAAGTTTGCGACGAGCCCCACGACGAAGGCTCCGAGCATGCGTCGCGCCTGCTCGACGAGCCGCGCAGCGGACGCGTCGGATTCGGCCATCACATCCAGCTGTCGATCGACGAGGCGGAAGCGATCGAGCCGCATACTCAGGACGAGAGGTGTCACCAGACCGGCACCGCGGCGCAGGCGGCGCACGGCGACGAAGATCCCCGCGACCAGCCCAAGCGTCCCCACAACGACGGTGATCAACACGCGTTCGAGTTGGGGAATACCGTGTTGTAGCAGCAAGAAGCCGAAGAGGAGGCTGAACGGCGCGTTGGACGCGAGCTCGAGCGTGCGGTCGACCGCGACGCTCGCGATCGCCTCGCCGGGCCCGACACCGTCGCGCGCAGCGAGCCAGGCCCGCAACGGGATCGCCCCCGAGCTTGCCGCTCGGTACGAGCACCGCGAGGCAATGGGCGGCACTCCGATACAGGGTCAAGCGAAAAAACGAGGGGCTCCCGCACAGGCCGGAGAGAACGTAACCCCAGCGCCAGGAGAGACAGACCAGCGTCGCAAAAGCGGTCGCGAGGAAGGCCGCCAGCAGCCGAACGGATGGAGCCGCCCCGAGAGTTCCCAGCGCGGGGGCACCGTACTTCCAGAGAACGAACGCGAGCAGCCCCAGCCCGATCACGAGGTTTGCGACGAAAATGATCTTTGTTCTCACCCTCTCAGGTGGGACTGGCGAAGCTGGAAGTGGCCGGTTCGTAGCCCTCGATGGTGGCGCCAGCGGCCAGGTGGTCGGCGAGGATGACTTCAATCGAGCGCTGGTCGGTCACCTCGAACTGGCTCTCCTCGATCTTGAAGCGCGCACCCTCATCAGTGTAAGGGCGCCACACCGGGAGAACCGGCCGTCAGCACACCGATCACCGGCACGAGCAGACGCTGCATGTAGGGCGCTTCTCGCGTCGAGATCACGACCTTCGCCTCTGGAAACGCAACCGAGAGCAACGAGACGACACGGGTGAGTTCATCGTCGCTCACACCGGCGTGATAGGCCGCGCCACTGGCCTTTCGAAGACGCGGAAGGCTGATGTAGACCCTCATGTCTCGCGCGAGCAGGTGACGCACATGGGCACTGAGCGCGAGCAACTCGTAGGCGAGGTCGCGATTCAGCCCCAGTAGAAGGCCCGGGTTCGCAGATCGAAAACCCGCGTCGGCGGCGCGATCGAAGTTTTCGAGCCGTCGCTTGAAATCGCTCCGCGGGATTCTCGCGAACGGATCCCATGAACCGCTTGTAGACCTTCGGATCGTAGGTTTCCTGGAACGTGCACATGGTAAGCAGCGCTGCGTCGCGCGCGGCGGCATACCGCCGAAAAACACGTCGTACTCCTCGGCCTCGAGCGATCCGATATTGATCAGCACGTGGGCGAAATCGCGCTCCAGCGCACTTCGCGCCGCGTCCGTGGTGCGCTTCAACATTTCGTCGCGCATCGGGCCGCGCCGGTACTCACCCGTCAGCAGTGCGACGCCTCGCAGCCCGCGCCGATGCAGGATGTCGAGCTGCGCGTTGGTCGCCGCTTCGCTTGCCGTGATCCGCTGAAGCTCGCTGTTGATGCGACGCATACCGCACATCAGACATTCGCCGTCGCATTCGTTGGAAATGTACAGCGGTGAAAATGTCTCGAGCTTTGGAGCGCCGGGCGCCTGGGCCGAGCGCGCAATTTCGAGGAGATCATCGGTCGGGACGTCGTCCGACAGGAAGAGCGTCGCCAGATCGTCATCGTCTAGGGGCTTGCCGGCGCCGAGATCAGAGGCAAGTCGGGGACCTTCTCCATCGAGTGCGCGCCGCATCGCGCGCTCTCGGCGCGCGGTGAGAGCCTCGGGGTCGAGCGAGAACACCGTCATCCGCCTTCTATATCACCGACTTGTATCCTTGGCTACCCGGAGATCCCGCGCCAACCGGCGTTTGCGTGCGCTGCTGCGCAGGGCGCGCACGAGCCAACGCCACAATTCCGGAAGGGTTGGACGCTTCCACTCGATCATCCCCTGACTGACGGACAGGATTCGCCTCCCCGGCTGCCGCCAGTCGCTGACCAGAACGGGTTTGTAGACGCTGGGGCTACGGCTGAGCTGTTCCACATCGAGCAGCGCGTTTCGCTCGGTGGTTTCGATTTCGACCTTCACGTCTCCCAGGTGCTCACGAGCCGCTGCGTGGGGATCGCCCGATCCGCGCTCGGACTCGATCCGGATCACGAGACGGTCCGGCAGAACGACCGTGAAGAACACCGAACTGTCGAGTGCATCCGCAGCTGCGGCTCCCGCCTCGACGAGGTCGTAGGAGTGGAGCCGCCGGCCCTGGAGTTCGACGACGGCGTTCTCGCGACCCAGCACGACGATCGCCGGCCGGGGGTCGCCGCATTCGCAAGGGGGCAGGCGCCGCACCAGGTCGCCCGTATCGAGACGCACGAGGGGACTGCCCTCGATCCCGAGCGTGGTGACGATCAGGCGCCCCTCTTCGCCGACACCGACTTCGCCCTCCGAATCGGAATGGAGCACCTCACAGTGGACGAGCTCCGGCTCCAGGTGGAGACTCCGCGCCCGGCATGACGTCCCGAGCAGCATCGTTTCGGTGGAGCCGTAGAGTTCGATCACCCGACCGCCCCAGATGCGCTCGATTCGGCGCTGCATCACCGGCGGGAGCGGTGCCCCCCCCCAGGAAGAACTTCTCGAGCGGGAGGTCTTTCGCCGGGTCGAGCCCGCGGGCGTGTGCGATCTGGGCCAGCACGATGGGTTCGATCGGAAACCCCGCAAGCACGTTCGCCCCGGTGCTCTGCGCCAGATCGAGCGCGCGCGGGAACGGCACGTCCCAGTTGATGTTTCCCGCTGGAATCGCGACGCCACCGCCCTGCTGGGCGATCAGCTGGATCAGGTGCGCGGGCGCCGACATGAATGGGTAGCGGTTCAACAGAATCTGGCCCGGGGCGAAGACGTCGGGGTGACGTTTAGAGATGGCCCGAGCACTGCGAGAGAAATCGGCCGCGGTCAGCCAGGTCGAAATCGCCCCCGCGCCACTGGTGCCAGATGTCTCACCATAGTGGCAAACTTCTTCCAGCGGCAGCGCACGTGTCCCATGAAGCCCCACTGCAGCGAGGTCGGAGCGGGTGGTAATCGGCACGTTCCGCAACTCGGTGGGGTTGCGGACCTGCACGCCGCGAAGTCGCTCGGCGTACAAGGAGCTGTTGCGCGCGCACTCGATGGTGGCTTCGAGTGCCGCATCGACGTTGGGATCAGTGTCCGACAACGCTTTTTGCGTTACAAGGCAGAGTTATTTCGTTACAAAGCGAACACATCTCGGTCGGAGAGTGTGGATTAGATGAGGCTGCTAAGTCAAGACCGTTCGAACCCTCGCACGCTCATGCTGTTTCTACTTCTGGCAGCGCTGGCGACACCCGTCGCGAGCGACGCCAAAGACTGGGATACCACGCGTCAAACGCTGATCGACCCGTTGAACTCGGCCCTCCACAGCCACTGGCCCAAGCAGCTCCAGAGCCGGGAACTGGACACGCTGGTTCGGCTGTATCTGACGAAGACGGGAACGGGGCTGCGCTGGGACGATGTGCAGCCGGTTTCCTCGTCAGCCGAGGAGACGATGCTTCGCTGGGAGGGAAGCGGCGGCGAAGAGCCGATCCGCGAGCGTTACGAGAAACTGCTGGCGCTCTTCGCCGACATTTCTCGGACTGAGTTGCGAATCGGCCGCGTCGACTGGCGGAACCCCGATCCTCTCGGATATCGCACGACCGTCCACCTGATCGTTCGCGGTACCGGACCCGAGGGCGACCGCCGCCAGCTCGAGCAATACGCGACGCTCCGAGTCCGCTATTTCGATCCCTTCTGGGAAATCACGCAAGAAGAGATCACCGCGCGAACGCTGGTGTCTCTCAGCCAACCCCGCTTCGAGTGGGCCGAGGCGTCCGTCGGAATCGACAACATCCACCAGAATCTAGCTTCACCTCCGTTCCGGCTGTTCGGCGACACCGAAGAGAACCCGGTGCGCCAGGCCTCGGGGGTCGCCGTTGGCGACGCAAACCGCGACGGCTGCGAAGATCTGGTCCTCGCGGGCAGTCCCGATCTGGTCTTCTATCGCAGCCGCTGCGACGGAACGTTCGAAGATGCGACGCGAGAAGTGGGATTGCCGCGGCCGTATCCCGCCGCCGCAGGTGGCGTCGTCTTCCTGGATTACGACAACGACGGCTGGCCGGACCTCTTCGTCGCCGCGGTGTCCGGTGGGGATCGCCTGTTTCACAACGATGGTACCGGACGCTTCGTCGACGTCAGTCGAGACGTCGGCGTACCGGCCGGGCGCTGGGGAGGAATGCCCGTCGTCGCGGATTACGATCGCGACGGCTTCCTCGACATCTATGTGTCGCGAATGGGAAACCACGAAAAGAAGTCGCCAAGGCCCGCAAACAACGCGCGCAATGGCGAGCGCGGAACGCTGCTTCACAACCGCGGCGACGGAACCTTCGACGACGTGTCGAAAAAAGCCGGTGTCGACAGCCCGGGCTGGGACATGGCTGCAGCCTGGGGCGACTACGATGGCGACGGCTGGCCCGATCTCTACGTGGCGAATGAATTCGGCAACAACCGCCTCTACCACAACGACGGGGACGGGACCTTCACCGACCGGACGGCCAAGCCGGAGTGACTGACGGCGGATCCGCGATGGGCGCATCCTGGGGTGATATCGACGGGGATGGCGATCTCGACCTCTTCGTCTCGGGAATGCACTCGAACTCCGGGTGGGCGCTCTTCCACCCGGACTTCCCGATGCCGATCCCCTGGTATTTCAAGTTCATCGGGCTCTTCACGGATGCGGTCCAGAAGGAGGCGGACATCATCACCGACCGGCTCCTGCGCGGCAGCTCGCTGTTTCGAAACGACGGCGACGGTAGCTTCACGGACATCAGCGACAGTGCCGGCGTTCGCGACGGTCAATGGGGATGGGCGGGCGATTTTCTGGATTACGACAACGACGGCCGCCTCGATCTGTACGCCGTCAACGGATTCATCAGCGGCCCCCTCAAGGACGACCTCTGACTGGAGATGATGGAAGGCGTCGGTCGACGCCTCAACACACACAGCGGCTTCCTGCTCAACGTCGGCAACCACAGCCTGAACGGCCGCGAGCAGAACGTGCTGTTTCGAAACAACGGCGACGAAACATTCACTGATGTCGGCTGGGTCAACGCTGCGGACCGAATCGAGGATGGCCGCGGGATGGCCGTTCTCGACTCCGACGGCGACGGCCGCCTCGACATCGTGTTGCGCAACTTCTACCAACCGGCGGGGCTGCTTCAGAACCGGCGCGGGTCGGGACACTGGATCGGTTTCGAACTCGAGGGGACGCGTTCGAACCGCGATGCTGTCGGTGCGCGAGTGCGCATCAGAACGGGCGTCCAATGGCAGACGCGCGTGGTCACCAGCGGCAGCGGCTATCTGTCGAGCAGCAGCCTTCGCCAACACTTCGGCATCGGAAACGCCACCCTCGTCGACGAGGTCCTGATCGATTGGCCGTCGGGCGAGCGCAGCGAGCTGCGCGACCTCGAAGTAGATCGCCTCCATCGCCTCCGCGAAGAAAACGACTGAACGACCCGTTCCAAAGCAAACCGAGAACTAAGCCTCGACGAGTTCGAGATCCACGCAGTGGATGGGGCCGGTGCGATCACTGACCACTTCGAGCGCCACGGTGCCCGGTCGACGCAGCACGATCCGCTCCAGCAGCGGCAGTCCGCCACAGACATAGAGTGGCCCGAATCGATCGTAGTGCTTCACCGGGGCTACGGTGTCTCGCCGAAAATTGCTGAGCACCGCACCCGCACCCTCCGAACGAGATGAAAGGCAAAATGCCAGCGCCAGGGGCGACGCGCCGTCACTGCAGCCGAAGGGCGGCTGCAGCGGTTCGTCTGCTAGCACCACCACCGCGTCTTCCGCCTCGGCTTCTAGGTGACAGGCCGCCTCCAGGAAACTCGAGGCCACCAACTCGACACCTCCCGTGACGGTCGTCGACGGAGAACAGTTGCCCAACGCGATCGACGCGTAACCGCTGGCCGTATTGTGAACGGAATTGTGAAAATGGGTCGGGGAGAGTTTGCCTTCCCCGCTGCGCATCATACCGAGAATTTTGATCGCAGTGGTGTGTTCTCCGTGCGCGGTCGCCCATACAATGGGGATTGTCGCCACGTCGCAGTCCAACGTGCGGATCGCCTGGTGGAGAACTTCCACGGCCACTCGCGTCAGCCCGGTGGCACGCCGCCGGAGTGGGCCCGAGAGCAGAGCGACTTCGGGCGCATCGACCGACGGATCGGGCTCGCCGCGGCACCAGGCCTCGGGGCTCGCAAAACCGGGCGTCCAGAATCCCAGGCCGCGCACGTAGACCGGCTTCATTCGGGCGCTCCGAATACGAGACTTACATTGCTCCCGCCAAACGCGAAAGAATTGCTGAGTGCAACGCGGACGTCGGCATCGACGGAGACCGTGGGAACGTTCAGTCCAATTTCCGGATCGAGCGGATCTGCTCCCACGCTCCCCGGGACCCAGCCGTTCTGCAACGACTCGAGCACGAAGACCGCTTCGATGGCGCCCGCGGCGCCGAGGGTATGACCGACATAGCCCTTGGTGGACACGACGACCGGATCCGCCTGGGCGCCGAGGGTGGCACGAATTGCTCTCGCCTCCATGGCGTCGTTGAACGCCGTGCCCGGTCCGTTGGGCGTTCACATAATCGATCTCGACCGCCGACACTCCGGCATCGGAGATCGCAGCTCCATCGAGCGCTGGGCGCCGCGGCCTTCGGGGTCTGGCGTCGTCATGTGATGCGCGTCGCCGCTCTCGCCGGCACCCAACAGACGCGGCCCCTCACCGCTGCGCTCGAGGAGCGCAAAGGCGGCTCCTTCGCCGATGCTGATGCCGCGCCGCTGGCTGCTGAACGGTCGCGTGGGCTCGCCAGACAGCAGGCCCAACGAGCGGAAACCGCGGAGTGTGATCTGGCAGAGACTATCGGCGCCACCGACCAGAACGGCATCGACCACGCCCGCATCGAGCCAGCGTTGGGCGCTCGCGAACGCCTTGCCGCTAGACGCGCAGGCGTTCGAGATTGCGGTGGCGGGGCCCTCCAAGCCCGTCAATGCGCGCAGGGTCTGGATCAATCCGTCGAACGAGCCGCTCAAGAAGACGTCGAAGCCCGACGGAAGCGAGCCGGTCTCGGCGTGGATGTTGTAAGCGTTCTCGATCTTGTCCATTGCGGCAGTACTGGAACCCACACAGATACCCACGCGCTCTGCGCCCCATCGCTCGCGAGCGGCGTCGAGGGCAGTGCCGATTTCGGCCAGAGCCTGCTGGACGAAGCGATTGTTCCGCGAGTCGAAGCGCTCCAA
>PVMK01128490.1_pt1 | contig 16883 bp, 10 predicted proteins | sample 1853481 | NCBI WGS metagenome assembly PVMK01 (sample SAMN08533507, study PRJNA380276) | Marine sediment metagenome, whole genome shotgun sequencing project.
AGCAGTACGAAGAAATCCTCGCCATCGATCCCGGATTCACGGATGCTCAGGTGAACCTGGCTGCCATCTATCTATCCCGCGGCCATTAGCGCAGGTGTATCGACGTCTCCAAGACATTTCTCGAGCACAGTTCCGAGAACTACCGCGTGCGTCTGCGCAGAAGCCGCGCCTATCGGAAAATCGGCTACTCTGGGGGAGATCTTGCAGCGCCTGGGTCGAACGGACGAGGCTCGCGCGGCCCACCAACGGGCCATCGAGCTCGATGGCGAGTTAGCGGCGGCCCGCTTGGCTTATGCACGTACCCTTATCGCGCAGGGTCTTCGGGTGGAAGCCGATGCTGGCAGATGGATTGTAGAGAAAATACCTTCCTGTTCCTAAGCATTTGACCGCTATTTCGAACAAAATCGTTTACCGGGCGGCTGAAAGAGCTGACCGCGGAGTCAATTTCCCCCTGATGGGATTCGCATAAGCTTCAGGCGCTCAAACGGCTCCATGGCGAAGCGGTTTGCTAATTGCTCGATTATCTCGCCCGCAACCGCGCGCTTCGCCTCGGTGTCGCTTTCGAATTGCCGATTCACACGCGCATTCTTCGAGTGATACCGAAACACCTCCCCCATCCGCCGAATCTCCCCTGCAGAAGCCTCCACCCCGAACACCCTGGCAATCGCGCCCATGGCCTCCGGCCGTAACTGCTCGTAGTCGAGCACTGTGCCCCGCTCGGCGATGGCGAGCCCCGACTCGTAGAACGCGCCCAGCACCCGGGCGGCGAACTCCTCATTCGAGGCGCCATCGAGTTCCGCGCCGGGCATGCGCAGCATGGCTTCGGCGATGCCGGGCTCCGCCTTGATGCCCATCCAGCCCGGCGGGTCCTTCAGGAAGGAGACGAGCACTTCCACCGGGTGCCTGTAGAGAAACAGGCAGGGCACGTCGGGGAAGGCCGCGCGGATGATGTCGTGGCAGCGCACGTTGGTGCTGGTGAACTTGATGAAGGCCCGGTGGTGGCCGCGCCCCCGAGGCTGGCAGAGTGCGGCGATCATTCCTCGCACCCAGCGCACCCGGTCTTCGGGTTCGCGCAGCGTACGGAAGGGCAGGAACAGCAACTCGTTCAGCGGCGGAGGTTCGCTGATGATGAGGGTGTCCTCGAGGGCGCGGAGCGCGTTGGCCAAGAGGGTCGAGCCGCAGCGCGAGGTGTGGAAGATGAAGCCGGTAGGGGTCACGTGGGGCAGCTGCCCCTCGAGCCCATCGAGGACGTTCAAGGGCGTGGCCAGGACCTGGGCCCCGGGCTCGGCCTCGAATCGGGCGGCGATGGTCTGCTGGAAAAAGGGCAGGTCGAACTCGCGCTCGCCGAAGCGTGTCCACAGCACCGCCTCGCGCTCCGACTCGAGCAGGGTGCGCACGGGTGTCCAGTCCCGAAGCCGGGTGAGGTCTGCGTTCACGGGGCCGCCGGGGCGTTGAGGTAGACGGCGTTGCGGCCGCCGGAGTTAGCGACGGCGATGTCGGGTCGGCCGTCGCCGTCGAAGTCCCCCACGGCCACGTCGTAGGTGACTCCGTCGGGTGTGCCGAAGGGGCGCGGGCCGCTGACCTCTCCGCTACCGTCGTTGAAGTAGACGTAGTTGTGGTGGCCGCGGTTGCCGACCACCACGTCGGGTCGGCCGTCGCCGTTCATATCGGCGATGGCGATGGCGTAGGTGGCGCTCGGCGGCGTGGCGAACAGGCTGTAGGTGGTGAAGAGGGCGCCACCGTCGTTATAGTAGATGGCGTTGGGCCCACCGATGTTGCCGTTGACGATGTCCAGATGTCCGTTGCCGTCCATGTCGGCGAGGGCCACGGCCCGCGTCTCGTCGTTGCCCGGGCCGTAGGGGAAGCGCTGTTCGAATCCGCCGGCGCCGTCGTTGAGATAGAACAGGTTCGGCTGGCCTTTCCGGTTGGCGACGACGAGGTCCAGGTCCCCGTCCCCGTCGAGGTCACCGACCGCCGCGGAGATTGTGGCGTCGCTGGCCTCTCCCAGCACTCGGCTCTCGGGAAAAGCGCCCTTGCCGTCGTTGAAGAAGATGCGGTTTGGCGCGCCCCGGTTCACCATGAACACGTCCAGGTCCCCGTCGCCGTCCAGATCCCCGATGGCCAGACCACGGGTAGGCGCGCTCGCGTCCCCGAGCGCCGCGCCGGTGCTGAAGCGCCCGCCGCCCCGGTTGAGGTAGACGCGGCTCACGTCTCCGGCGTCGTTTCCGACCACCACGTCGGGCCTGCCGTCTCCGTCGAAGTCCGCCACACGGGCGGTGTAGGAGCGATCGGCGCCAGTGCCGAAGGCGATGGCGCCGGCGATGCCGCCCGCACCGTCGTTCAGATGGATGCGATTCTCGCCTGCCCAGTGGCGGCCGTTGGCCACCACCAGGTCCACATCGCCGTCGCCGTCCATGTCGTGGAATCCGACGCCGGCCGAGCGATCACCGCCGTTGCCGAAGGGCACGGTACGGTCGAAGGCGCGCCCGTCGCCCCACGCGGGGTGCGCAGCGCCCGTGAGCAGGATGAGGAGGAGGGCGGCGGCCTCAGCCTTCCGGCGCCGACGCCATCCGCCGTTCCATCTCGCGGCGCTGGCGCGCGCCGTCTTCACCGTAGAGAAATGCGAGGAATACGTAGCGCTCACCGCGGGTGACGTCCATGGCCTCGTGGAGCAACGAGCAGGAGAATACTATGGCCTCGCCAACGCCGGCGCCATAGAGGTTCTCGCCGTACTCGGGAAATCGCAGCTCGCCGCCGTCGTACTCGCCTGCGTTCAAGTTCAGGGTGAGGGCGAAGCGCCGGTGCACGGTCTGGGGCGAGAGGTTATCCCGATGGGGCCGGAAGTAGCCCTTCTCCGAGGCACGGTAGCACACGATCTTGAACTCCTCGAGCCGGGTCACCCGATAGCAGAAGGCCTTGAAGATCTCCGGCAGCACCCGGCGCGACATCCGTCCGGAGATAGCCTGCGTCAGGTTCTCGTCGCGCACGTAGTGATCGAAGCGCTTCTTCATGGTGTGGTCCACCCGGTGGTGCAGCTCGCCCTCTTCCAAGGAGAAGATGCCGCTCTCCTCGTGGCCGCGCTGGTGGAAGGCCTCGATGAGCCGTGCGCAGAAGTCGGGCTCGAAGACCCGCGGAATGACCAGGGCCGGCGCCAGGTCCCGGGGCCGCGTCGCCTCGGAAAAGAGCCGCAGGCCCTCCACGTAGCGCCGCGCCGCCCGCTCCGGGTCCCCTTCGGCGAAGGTCTCCAGAAGGCGCTGGTTGGGGTCGAGCACGAAGATCCTGGGCGCGGCGCCGAGGGCCGCCCAGCTCAGGTTGAAGGCTTGCGCGCCGCTCCCGTCCACGTCCAGCATCACACGGCCGCGGAACCCGCTGCCGCTGGCGGCTTCGAGGACCCGACCACTGGGATCGTCGGTGAGCACGAATCCGTGGGCGAGATCCTCGCCTTCGTCGCCGCACCAAGCGGTCAGACGCTCCATGGACTGGTCCGCGCCGCCCCTGCCAGCGGCCGGACAGAACACGACCACGATGGGCTTGCCCCGGGACCGGTCGTAGAGGCTCATGCCCACCCCGCGCGCGTCGGGCAGCACCACGTCGGGTACGCGGTCTCCGCGGGTCAGGGGATTTCGCGGAGGCACTGGCGGCCGGGTCAGGCATGATGGGCGGTGGGGACGGTTCGCTGGCACGGACCGTATTCTAGCCTGCATTTCTCACCGGCGCGCACCGGGTTGAGATCCACGACACCACGCAGCCGAGCACCGCGGGGTCATCGAGCAGGGCCTTCGGTCTCGAGCACCACATGGAAGTGATTGCTCATGATCGCAACCGCGTGCAGGTTGACCGCCGCTCCTCCATAGGGACCACCTTAGCGGGAGCTGCAGGCCCGCGTCTCCTCCGCCCGCTCTGTGGGTGTCCAGAATTTGGTGGGTGTCCAGAATTTGATCCACTACCCGGTCGAAAAAAAAGGGCTTCCCCCCGAGAGGGGAAGCCCTTCGACACTTGCAGGCAAGTGCAGTTCTAAAAGGTCTGTGACGTTTAGTCGAACTTCAGCCTGGTGCCGATCGTCATCGTGTAGATATCGTCGACGCTCGGCGTCCCGGCGGGCGAACTGTCCAGCGTGGCGAAGTTAAGGCCCGCATACAGATCGACTTTCGCCTTCGGAATATTATGGTTGAAGCCGATATTAACGCCCGCGTTCTTGAAGCCGACTGCTCCGGGGGCGTCCTCGGTCACACCATAACCGAGGGATACGGCATTGTTGCCCCACTTGTGGCCAACTTTGGCGTACCAGTTCTTGCCCTTCGTCGTGGCAGCCCCAGTTGGCGTGCTCTCGGAATAAGAGACCAGCAGGTTGGTGCCGAAGGAGAACAGATACGCAACAGAACCACCGGCGGTGCTGTCGATTCCACCGGCGCTATGCTGGCCATAAAACAGGCCCGCGCTGATCTGACCACCGCCGATCCCCTGACTCCAACGCACGGCGCCCTCGTATTTGTCCTGCGCACCGGCACTCACGGAAAGAGTGACGGGACCCAGAGCCGGCGAATCGTAGCGAATCCGATCATAGCGGCTGAACGCGTCGTAGGTTTGATAGGTCTCACCGTAGGTCAGCGATTCGGGGGTCCCGGCTGATGCGGTTACGATGCCACCCCCTGTCGTATCCAAATCGATGGTCGACGCGCCCGCGATATTGCCGCCCGCGCTGGTACGCCACTCCATGTCGCCGCCCATTTCGTCTTGAACCACGTAGGCCGCGTTCCAGGTATCCGAGAGATCTATCTCGGTGAGGCCGTTGCCGGCGCCGTCGCCCTGGCCCAGAGACACCTTACCCCAGCCACCGCTGAACCAGACTTCCGCCTTACGCAGGGCGCTGCCGAATGTGTCGCCGTCGGCCCCGATCGCGGCGGTGCCAGGGTTGGACGAGGCCTGCCATTCCCAGTTGAAGCCGACCTTCATGCCGTTGCCGATGTCCTCGCTGCCGTTCATGCGCCAGCGGGTACCGGATGCGCCGTTGTCGACGAACTGGATGTCGGAATTTTCTCCGTCGTTCTGGTAAACGGCGGCCCGGTTTATTTGACCGGACAACTTGTATTTCACCGCGTGGGCCGCCATGGGCACGGCCAGCGCGCTGGATACAGCTACTGCTAATACCTTCTTGTTCATAGTGTTAATCCCCTAACTTAGGCCTGACTCAGGCTCAAATTTCCCCCGGTGTTTGCCGGGGCGCTTCGTAAAGCCCCTCATGTTGGAACGAGGGGCGGGAGAAGTATGACAAGGCTGTCGTTAAAAAGGCAACAAATTTAGGCAAAAAGACAACAATCTCGGAGCGGGTGTTGTTTTTCTGCAACAGCCTGCATGGGGTGAGGGGAATTCTTACGGATCGCGGGTAATCCAGGCGTTGAAGGCGACCACGATGCGTTCCGCCTGACCCACGTACGGCAGCACCTCGTGCATCAGCCAGGACGGGAATATCACCAGCCGGCCGGGCTTGTGCTGGAGGTAGACGGGATTCGCCGTGTAGCGGGGAGCCAGCCTTTCATTGCCCGGATCCACGTGCATGAAGGCCGGGCCACGGGGATCATAGAACTTTACCTGGCCACTCTCCGGCCGGCCTTCGACGCTGTCCCCGACCTGGACCGCGTAGATCCCCGACCAGGAGGCTCCGGGGTGGTAATGGATAGACTGGTAGCCGCCCGGGCGCGTCACGTGGAACCAGGAATCGTAGAAGAAGGTGAAGTTCGCCATCTCTTCTGCGCTGTAGCCGTTCATGCGCTCGACCAGGTGAAAGAGCACGTTGTGCACCTCCCCGGCGAGACGCTGCACCGGCGCCTCGGGCCACTCGAAGAGGTCGAAGCGGCTTTCGAATACCGGCCCCACCTGGGTCGGAATGCGCATCTCGTGCCGGAACACGTCGCCCGCCTGCTCCTTGTCGAGAAAGAGCGGCACCAGCTCCCGGTTGAGCTGCTCCGAGTCCGGAATGCTCGCCGAGACGATGGGGGTGGCGAACCAGCTGACAATTTCCGCGTCGGCACCGGCCACGGGATGCTCCTCTGTTGCTTTCGGGCCGGCGGAGGGCCCGGGAGAAGGTGTCCCGAACGGCCCGCCGTTACTGCGATATGGCGGCATCGACCGACTGACCGAGCTTGTCCACCAGCTCTTCGATGTGCTCGTCATTGATGATGAATGGCGGCGCCAGCAGCACGTGGTCGCCACGCACGCCATCCACCGTGCCACCCATGGGATAGCAGATGAGGCCACGATCCAGGGCCTGCTGCTTGATGCGCGCGTGCACGCGGCGTCGGGGCTCGAAGGGCTCTTTGCTGGTGCGCTCCGCCACCAGTTCCAGGCCCAGAAACAATCCACGCCCGCGGATGTCGCCCACGTGGGCGTGGTTGCCGAAGCGTTCGGTGAGCGCCTGGACTAGCTTCTCACCCTGCTGATTCACGCGCGCTAAAAGGTCTTCGTCGCGAATAACCTCTTGCACGGCGACACCGGCGGCACAGGCGGTTGGGTGACCCATGTAGGTGTGGCCGTGCTGGAAGAAACCGGAGCCCGCGGCGATGGTGGAGTAAATGCCCTCGGACACCAGCATGGCGCCGATGGGTTGATATCCCGCGCCCAGGCCCTTGGCCACTGCCAGCAGGTCCGGCGACACGCCGTCGTGCTGGCAGGCGTACATGTGGCCGGTACGCCCCATGCCGCACATCACCTCGTCGAATATGAGCAACAGGCCATGAGCGTCGCAAATCTCGCGGATACGGGCAAGATAGCCCGGGACCGCGGGTACCGCGCCCAGGGTCGCGCCGACCACGGGTTCGCAGATGAAGCCAATGACGGATTCGGCGCCCAGCTCGGCAATCTTCTCTTCCAGCTCGTTGGCTACCCGCGCGCCGTAGTCCTCCTCGCTCTCGTGGTCTTGGGAATCGCGATAGGGATAGCAGGGCGCGATGTGATGGCTTTCGAAAAGCAGGGGGGCGAAGGGTTCGCGCCGCCACAGGTTGCCGCCCACAGAGAGCGCGCCGAGGGTGTTGCCATGGTAGCTCTGGCGGCGCGCAATGAAGCGGCGCCGTTCCGGCTCGCCGCGCTCGAGAAAATACTGGCGGGCGATCTTCAACGATGCCTCGACGGCTTCCGAGCCGCCGGAAACGAAATAAACCCGCGCCAGGCCTTTGGGGGCCTGGGCGATCAACTCATCGGCAAGCCGCTCCGCCGGTTGGCTGGTGAAAAAGCCCGTGTGGGCGAAAGCCAGGCTGTCCAGCTGCGCCTTCACCGCCTCGATGACCCGTGGGTGATTGTGACCGAGAGACGATACGGCGGCGCCGCCGGAGGCGTCCAGATAGCGCTTGCCGCCGGCATCGATGATGTACACGCCCTCGCCGCGCACGGCAACCGGCGGCACGGATCGGGTGTGACGGTAGAAGACGTGGCTCATGGCGGCGAAGTATACGCGGCGCCCCCGGCAGCCGGTAGATCAGGGGCGGGTCCATGCCGGCGATCGCGCGGCGAGCCGTGGCATCTGACTGCGCGGCGCACTACCATAGCGGCTGGAGCCGGCTCCATCCGGGGAGGAGGAGAACGCCATGTCCCTTCAGACGACCGAATCCAGGGAATTGATCGATGCGGTGCTGGCCCAGGTCCGCCAACATGTGCCCGCCGCCCAGCGGCGCGTAGTCGAGGAGTTCGTCGCTCAATACTACGCAGGCACCGCCTTCGAGGATCTGGTGGACCGCGACGTCGCCAACATCTACGGCGCGGCGCTCGCCCACTGGAACTTCCTGCGCACGCGCACTCCGGGGACGCCGAAGGTGCGTGTCTACAATCCGCAGCTCGATCAGCACGGCTGGCAGTCCACCCACACGATCATCGAAATCGTCACCGACGATATGCCTTTCCTGGTGGATTCCGTGCGCATGGCGCTCAACCGGCGCGGTCTCACGACGCACCTCGTCGTTCACCCGGTGATGCAGTCTCGGCGTGACGACGCCGGCCGCGTGCTCGAGGTCCTCGACAGTGGTACACGCGAGGATGGATCCCTGACCGAAGCCGTCATGCATCTGGAGGTCGACCGGCAGACGGATCAGGAGAGCCTGGACGGCATCGTCGCCGATATCGAGGCTGTGCTCCGCGACGTGTCCGCCGCGGTGGAGGACTGGCTGGCGATGCGCGACAAGTTGAGCGCGATCATCTCCGAGCTGAAGGAGAATCCGCCACCCGTGGATGCCCGGGAGCTCGAGGAGGGTTTGGCCTTTCTGGAATGGATGAGCGCCGACAACTTCACCTACCTTGGATACCGGGAGTACGAGCTGGTCGAGGCAGACGGCGAGGAGCAGTTGCGGGCGATGCCCAAGTCGACGCTCGGCGTGCGCCGGGACAGCTCCGCAGGCGATGTCTCGCAGACCTTCGCGAGCCTTCCGCCGGAGATTCGCCGCCTTGCCAGGGAACCCACCTTGCTCGTGATTACCAAGGCCAACGCGCGCACCACCGTGCATCGCCCCGGCTACCTGGACCACGTCGGTATCAAACGTTTCGATGCCGAGGGAAAGGTCATCGGAGAGCAGCGCTTCCTGGGCCTCTACACCTCGGCCGCCTACAATCGCCGCCCGCGCGCGATTCCCCTGTTACGGGAGAAGGTTGCGCGTGTCATATCACAGGCGGGCTACCCTCCCGGCAGTCACGCCGCCAAGGCATTGACCAACATACTGGAAACATTTCCCCGCGATCTGTTGTTCCAGATCCCCGATGACGAACTTTACGCGACAACCATGGGCATTCTGCATCTGCAGGAGCGTCAACGCATTCGACTTTTTATCCACCGCGATCCATTCAGACGGTTCTATTCCTGCATCCTGTATGTGCCGAGGGATCGTTTCAACACCGAGATCCGTCTGTCGATCCAGGAACTTCTCGCGCGCGAACTGGGTGGTGACGATATCGAGTTCGATGTGCATCTCTCGGAATCCGTGCTTGCGCGCATTTACTTCATCGTGCGCGTGCCGCCGGGTACCCAGGCCGACTTCGACGTTTCTGAGATCGAAGCGCGTTTGCGCGAGATTACCCGCAGCTGGGGGGATGATCTCCGCGATGCGTTACTCGATCATTGCGGCGAAGAACGGGGGCTGAATCTTTATCGCCGATATGGCGATGCTTTTCGCGCCGACTATCGCGAGCACTACGTTCCCAAGATTGCTGTTTACGACATCGAGCAGATGGAGACTCTGGTCGATGAGGAGCACTCTCTGGCGATGAGCCTTTACCGGCCCCTGGAAGCGCCCGACGGGCTAGTGAAGTTCAAGATGTTTCGTGCCGAACGCCCCATATCTCTTTCCGACGCCTTACCCATGTTGGAGAACATGGGTCTGCGGGTAGAGGAGGAACGGCCCAGCGAGATCCGGCGCATGGACGGCACGTGCGTGTGGATGCACGACTTCAGCATGAAATATTCCGGCGAGCGTGAACTCGTTCTCGACGAAATCCGAGACAAGTTTCAGGAGACGTTCGCGCGGGTCTGGCGCCACGATGTGGAGAATGACGGATTCAATCGGCTGGTGCTGCGTGCAAAGCTCGGCTGGCGCGAGATCGTCATACTCAGAGCCTATTCCAAGTATCTGCGTCAGGCCGGCTGGACGTTCAGCCATCGCTACATTCAACGCGCGCTCACCGTCAATCCGCACATCGCCTTTCTGCTGGTGCAGTTGTTTCACGCCCGCTTCGACCCGGACGAGCAGCGCAACGTCGAGCGCGCCAGCGACAAGCTGACCGATGAGATCCATGCGGCCCTGGACTATGTCGAGCACCTCGACGAAGATCGAATCCTGCGCAGCCTTCTGGGCGCAATACTGGCAACCCTGAGAACCAACTACTACCAGAGCGGGGACCACGCCGAGCCTAAGTCCTATGTGTCATTCAAGTTCGATCCGAAAAAGGTCGTCGAGCTGCCCGAGCCGCGGCCGATGTTCGAAATCTTCGTCTATTCGCCGCGCGTCGAGGGTGTGCATCTGCGCGGTGGGCCCGTTGCCAGGGGGGGGCTGCGCTGGTCGGACCGGCGTGAGGATTTCCGTACCGAGGTGCTGGGGCTCGTCAAGGCGCAGATGGTCAAGAACGCCGTCATCGTGCCGGTCGGGTCCAAGGGCGGCTTCGTGCCGAAGATGCTGCCGTCGGCGGGAGATCGCGAAGCGATTCAGGCCGAAGGCATCGCCTGCTACAAGCTTTTCATCCGTGGGCTGCTGGATCTTACCGATAATCTGGTCGCGGGGAGCCTGGTGCCGCCTCCCAGGGTCGTTCGCCGCGACGGCGACGATCCTTACCTGGTGGTCGCCGCCGACAAGGGGACGGCCACGTTTTCCGATATCGCCAACGGCATTTCCCAGGACTACGGCTTCTGGTTGGGCGATGCCTTCGCCTCCGGGGGCTCCCGGGGCTACGACCACAAGGCCATGGGAATCACGGCACGGGGAGCGTGGGAGTCGGTAAAGCGGCATTTTCGCGAGCTGGGCGACGATATTCAAACCACCGACTTCCGTGTCGTCGGTATCGGCGACATGGCGGGTGACGTATTCGGCAACGGCATGTTGTTGTCCAGACATATCAAACTGGTCGGCGCGTTCAATCATTTGCACATCTTCCTGGACCCGGATCCGGACCCGGAAAAGAGCTTCAAGGAACGCGAACGCTTGTTTGCTTTGCCGCGATCGAGCTGGCAAGACTATGACCAGAAGCTCATTTCCAAAGGCGGCGGCGTATTTCCTCGCTCGGCAAAGTCGATTCCGCTCTCGGAGCAGATGCGGGCGCTGCTGGAGGTGGAAAACACCAGCATGCCGCCCAACGATCTCATCAAGGCGCTGTTGCGGGCATCGGTGGATCTGCTCTGGAACGGTGGTATCGGGACCTATGTGAAGTCGGCGCAAGAGCACGACGACGCAGTCGGTGATCGGGCCAATGACGGTTTGCGCATCGATGCTACCGAGTTGCGTTGCAAGGTCGTCGGCGAAGGCGGCAACCTGGGATTCACGCAACTCGGCAGGATCGAGTTTGCCGCCAATGGCGGCCGTATATACACCGACGCCATCGACAACTCGGCGGGTGTCGACACCTCGGATCACGAGGTCAACATCAAGATTCTGCTAGACGACGTGGTCCAGAATGGCGATATGACCGGCAAGCAGCGCAATTCCCTGCTCGCCGAGATGACCGAGGAGGTAGGGGGCCTCGTGCTGCGCAACAACTACGTACAAACCCAGACCCTGAGTCAGGCGCGTGCCCAGGCACCGCAGATGCTGGAAGTGCACGCGCGACTGATGCGTCAGCTCGAGCGCGCCGGGGAACTCAACCGGGAGGTCGAGTTTCTACCGGGAAAGGAGGAAATCGACGAACGGTTGTCGGTGGGCCGCGGCTTGACGGAGCCGGAGCTCTCGGTGCTGCTCGCCTATGTCAAGATCGGTTTGTTCAAGCAGCTGCTTGAATCCGATCTACCCGGCGACTGTCTCGATGGTGAAGAATTGAGCTGCTACTTTCCGACACCGTTGCGGGAGCGTTTTCGTGACCTCATGCCGTCACACCGTCTTGCTCCCGACATCATCAGCACCGAGCTCGCCAACGAAATGGTCAACAGGGCGGGGATGACGTTCATATTCCGATTGAGTGAAGAGACTGGGGCCGACCCCGCAGATATCGCTCGCGCTTACATGATCGCCAGGCAGGTTTTCGACCTGCCCACGGTGTGGGCGGAAGTCGAAGCACTGGACAACATCGCCGCGGCGAACGTCCAGACCGACATGTTGCTCGAAGGGCGAAAGCTGGTGGAGCGGGCGTCGCGTTGGCTGCTTCGCAATCGGCTGCAGCCCCTCGATGTGGCCGCCAACACGAGCTACTTTGCGGATGGCGCGCGCGCGGTGGCGCGCGTGATCCCCGAATTGATTCCGGAAGATGGCCGTGCGCAGATGGAGAAAGGCGTCGCTCGTCTGGTCGCTGCCAAGGTTCCGGAAGAGTTGGCACGGCGCGTTGCAATTTACCATGAGCTGTTTTCCACGCTGGATATCGTCGAAGTAGCCAAGTCGGAACAGGTGTCCGTCGAGGACGTGTCGGCAGTTTACTTTTCCCTCGGCGAAGAGCTGGATTTGCACTGGATGCGGGACCAGATCATTGCTTTACCGCGGGACAATCGCTGGCAGGCACTCGCCAGAGCCGCGTTGCGGGATGACCTTCACAGTCAGGAACGCATCTTGACCCGCGACGTGTTGCGCCAGGAAGCCACCAAGCCGGACGCCGGTTCACGCATCGCCGCCTGGATGGCAAACAGCGATGCCGCGGTGCAGCGTTGTCGTCAGGTGCTGGCGGATCTCAAAGGCGGGCCCAAGGCGGACTTTGCAATGCTGTCGGTGGCCATGCGCGAGATCCGCAGCATGCACACGGACGATGGCGGCCCGGCCGAATCGGAGCCGAGCACGGTGGCCGCGAAAGCGAAGGCCAGGAAGCCCAAATCGAAGACCAGGTCCAAGGGAAAGGCGGCCTAGGAGAACGATCCTCTTAATTCTTCGCCGCACCCCGGAAAAGCGTCGCAAACGGACCTTGGATCGTATAGATTTGCCGCCGGCTCGAACCCCGGGTACTCCCGGCCCGCGTTGACCCCGGGCGGAATCCGGGCCCTGGACGTAGGACATTTGGGAGCACCTGTTCACAACCTCATGCGACTTTGCGGCATCAAATTCGGGCACGACGGGTCGGTGGCCCTGATCGAGGGGGACACGCTGATCTTCAGCGTCGAGCTGGAAAAGCTACAGAACAACATGCGCCACGCTCCGCTGTTCGACCTCGCCGTCGTCGAGGGCATTCTGAAAGCCTACGGCTACGCTTTCGGCGACCTGGACCACATCGTCATCGACGGGTGGCACCCGCGCAGGGACATCTTTCGATGGGGAGAGCGGGAGGTGCATCTGCCCCGCGCCCCCTACATCCAGACGCCTCTCGGCCGGGACATGCTCGACGCATCCCCCAACCGCGACGCGGCAATCCCCTACATCAGTTACCCCCACTACGCGGGCCATGCCCTCGGCGCCTACTGCTCGAGTCCCTTCGCAGCCACCCGCGAGAGCGCCTATGTCCTGAGCTGGGACGGGGGAATGGTGCCCTACATGCACTACTACGACGGTGAGGCCGGGGTCTTCGTCAACGTGGGACCGCTGTCGAGCATCGTCGGGGATCTGTACGCGGAGATGGCCGCCGGGCTCGGCCCGTTCTCCCCGGATCCCTCCCAGTGGGAGACCCTGGGGACACCGGGCAAGGTCATGGCCTATCTGGCCTACGGTACCGAGCGCGAGCCGCTCATGTCCCAGCTCAAGGACGTATCCGCCAGGCTCCCCGGGCTCGACGACTCGAACATCCTGGATATCTACGGCATGAACCTGGATTTTCTCCGCGCCATCAAGGGCAGCACCGAGTTCGCCTCGGCGAACGGTGATGATGTCATGGCGTCGTATCACGGCTTCGTGGAGAGAATGCTGCTCGAGTCCCTGGACCGGATCACCAGCGCCAACCCCGGCTACGAGAGAAACCTCTGCTATGCCGGCGGCTGCGCGCTGAACATCAAGTGGAACCAGGCCATACGGCGAAGCGGGCTGTTCCAGGCCATGTGGATCCCGCCGTTTCCCAACGACGCCGGCAGCGCGCTCGGCACGGCGTGCTGCGCCATGGCGGCGTTGACGGGCAACATGGTCTTGAAGTGGAACGTCTACAGCGGACCGCCATTTCAGGTCCCCGGAGGGGTGGCGGGATGGCACGCCCGGGCGTGCTCCATGGGCGAGCTCGCCGAGATCATTCACCGCAGCAACGAGCCCGTCCTGTTTCTCGACGGAAAGGCGGAGCTGGGGCCCCGGGCGCTGGGCAACCGGAGCATCCTGGCCGCGCCCATCCGCGGCACCATGAAGGACACCTTGAACCGGGTCAAGGGCAGGGAAGGGTACCGTCCCGTCGCGCCCGTGTGCCTGGAGAGTCACGCGCCGGACATATTCGATCCCGGCTCCCCCGACCCGTTCATGCTCTACGACCACCGGGTGAGGCCTCCCTGGAAGGACAGGATTCCAGCCATCCAGCATCTCGACGGCACCGCCCGGTTGCAGACGGTCAACGCCGACGAGCACCCGCTGATCTTCGAACTGCTCACGGCGTATCACGCCGTCTCCGGGGTTCCCCTGCTCTGCAACACCAGCGCGAACTTTCAGGGTAAGGGTTTCTTCCCCGACCTCCAGAGCGCCGGCCAATGGGGGGAGGTGAACTACGTGTGGAGCGCCGGGAGGCTTTTCTCCAGACAGGAGAAGGTGGTCCTGGAGACTGGCGGCGCGACAGCGCTCTGAATGATGGCCCACACTTCGGGTCCCTGCTGTCGGGTAGGGCGGCTTGTTATATCATGAGCGCCGTTCTTGCTCGATGGGGTTGCAGCATGGGAAACGGGGTGCCGGGGCTCGAGCTGTTGCGGTTGTGGCCGAGCACCTTTCTGCACCAGTCGCTGCCCGACCACGAGGAGCGGACCCGGCGCCTCGTGGTCCTCGCCCGGGAGCAGGCGGCCGAGGACATCTTCGCCAGCGACGACGCCAGCGTCGATTGGCTGAAAGCGAACATCATTCACGGGGTCGTCGCCTATCTGCGCGAGGCGGGTTTTGCCAGGCCGCCTCGCTGCAGCGTCAGCGGGCGCTTCGACATCCAGCGCTTCACCGATATCCGGCCCCTGCGCAATCGCACGGGCACCTACCTGGCGGGCACCTACGTGGTGACCTCGCCGGCCTCCGACGAAGGCCTCGGTGCCCGAGAGGACCGGCGTCCGGCCTCCGTGACCTTCTACGATCCGCGCACCGGCATCAACATGAACTCCATCCGGCGCGATCCCTACCTGGATTATCACCACACCGTGCCCCTGGTGCCGGGCCTGTTGCTCATCTGGCCCGCCTTCGTAAGCTACTTCGAGCATCCGAATCATTCCCGGGAGCCGGCGGTGCGGGTTGCGTTCGACATCCATCTGGAAGACGGGGGGGGCAGCCCATGAGCGACGACTTCCAGGCACCATGCTGGCAACCGAACACTTACAACCTGTGGCCCACCATCCTGATCAGGCGCATGCTTACCGGCTGCGAGGAGCCCAACCGCGCGCTCATCACCCTGGTGGAGGAGATGGACCGGGAGAGCGATCAGCTCACCGCCGGCAACTGGCAGAACGTGGACCTGCTCAACATCGATCACGATGGCATTCGCTGGCTGCGCAAGGGCATCGACGAGACTATCCGCGCGTATCTGGATCAGGTGGGCATGAACTACGGGGTTGGCTGGAAGACCACCGCCTGGCCGAACATTAACCGTCTCGGCGATTACCACGCGCCCCACAATCACGCCTGGTCCTACCTGAGCGGCACCTACTACGTGAAGGTGCCGGAGTCGCCGGAAGAAGCGGCCCCCGGTGGGCCGGCGAGCTCCGCCGGCATCAGCTTCTACGACCCGAGGGCCGCTGTGAACATGCTGGCCCTGGGACGGCGAGGCGCTGAGCCGTCGGGAGTTCGCCGTCAGGCCAAGGGCCGGCACCATGCTGATGTGGCACTCGTCAATCTACCACTCCGTGCACTCCAACCTCTCCGAGGACACCCGCATCTCCATCAGCTTCAATATCGCCCTGGCCTGGTCCGATCACTACCTGAGTGACGAGTGAACCGGGCAGGGCCGGGACCCGTCAGGAAGTCATGCCAGCTCTTCTGCGGCGAAGTCCACCAGCCGCGACCGCTCGCCGCGCAACAGCGTTATGTGTCCACCGTGGCGCCATGGTTTGAAGCCGTCGACGACATAGGTGAATCCGGAAGTCGTCTCGGAAAGATACGGCGTATCGATTTGGGCGATGTTGCCGATGCAGACGATTTTCGTGCCGGGTCCGGCGCGTGTGATCAGCGTCGTCATTTGCTTGCGCGTCAGATTCTGGGCCTCGTCGATGATCACATAGCGATTGAGAAAGGTGCGCCCCCGCATGTAGTTCAAGGAACGAATTTTGATACGGCTGTGGAGCAGGTCGTTGGTGGCGGCGCGCCCCCAGTCACCGCCAGTATCGGTGTCGGTCAGCACCTCGAGATTGTCCATCAGAGCACCCATCCAGGGCGCCATCTTTTCCTCCTCTGTTCCCGGTAGAAAGCCTATGTCGTCACCGACCGGAACGGTGGCACGGGTCATGACAATCTCCCGAAACCGTTTGTCCTCGAGGGTTTGTGCGAGACCTGCGGCGAGTGCCAGCAGCGTTTTGCCGGTGCCGGCGGTCCCGAGCAGCGAAACAAAGTCCAGTTCCGGATCCATGAGCAGGTTCAGCGCGAAGTTCTGCTCGCGATTTCGTGCGTGTATTCCCCACACGGGTTTTCCGTTTTTCGTAAAGTCCCTGACAGGCTCGACCGCCAGGCCGTGTTCGCCAAGGTCGCGAAAAATGACACCGAGATTTCCCGAGTCGGGTAGGTACAGGCATTGATTGGGGGCCCACGCCCGCGCCTGCGCTTCATCCACTTTGACGTACCTTCGGCCGCTCTGTTGCCATATCGCGGATTCGGACGTGAGCCTGTCCATGAGCGATGGCGGCAACTCCGTCATTCCGTTGTAGAGCAGGCTCGCGTCATCCAGCACCATGTCGTCGAGATAGTCTTCGGCACGAATACCCAGGATGCGCGCTTTGATACGCAGATTGATGTCCTTCGATACGAGAACCGTGCTGGCGTCCGGATGTGCTTCCTGCAAAGCAATCGCTACGCTCAAAATGCTGTTGTCGGGATTCCCCCCCGGCAGCGAGGTTGGCAGAGTGTGGCTGACATCCTCGGTCTGAAAGTAAACCCGCCCCGGATTGCCGTTGCCGCCCCCGCTCGGCAGTGGCAGGCCCGCAT